>VFSW01003897.1_pt1 | contig 22333 bp, 28 predicted proteins | sample 5358111 | NCBI WGS metagenome assembly VFSW01 (sample SAMN11554181, study PRJNA540505) | mine drainage metagenome | isolation source: sediment from site ElyBrook_90M | place: USA: Ely Copper Mine, Vershire, VT | collected 2017 | reverse complement strand
GCACCAAAAAACGCGAGATCATGTCAAAGGCCGAAGTCGAAACCGTGCGTCAGGCCAGCAAGATGGCGAACGGCGGACCGTGGAAGGATTGGTGGAGCGAGATGGCGCGCAAGACCGTCATCCGCCGGCTGTTCAAATCATTGCCGCTCAAGGCTCCAAAAGACCCCACGATGGCGAACGCCATTACGCGGATAGATGAGGAATACGATGATATTCCAGCGCAGGCCGAAGTCATGCCGTCTCAAGAAGTTGAGAAAGTGGTGCAAGGCACCGCGACGGCTACCAGGGAGAAGATTTTAGAGAATGAGCCTAGCAATACAAGTGATGATGATTTGATATGAGCATGATCGCATGTGCAGAATGTAACCGGGAGATATCCAGTCTTGCGCGTGCGTGTCCCGGTTGTGGTGCACCCGTTGGCAAAGGCCACGATAGTCCGCAAATAGTCACTATTCAAAAGACCTCAAAAAAATACAAAGGCGCTGGCGCACTTGCTTTTGTTGCATTCTGGTTTGGAGTAGTGATGATATTTGCCGGCGCTCCGAGGTTCGCTGGCTTTGTTATTCCGGTATCCATTATAGTCTGGATATGGGCCAAGATGGGCGCATGGTGGAATAATGAATAGGCGCTCCGACCTGCTAACCGTGTGGGAGGCTCACATAGTTACCTAATGGCGACATGGCAGGCCGGAGCGTTTTCTATTACGGGTTTCCTTCGGTGATCGTCGCTGACGTAATGGATATAGCAGCACCCGATGAGAATGCCACTGAGTTGAAATTGATATCTGATCCTGATGTCCCAACATTCACGTCTGCCGCAAATGTACTCGCCGAATCTGTAAACCTCGCCCAGGTTGCGGTTCCGGTGGTGGTGATATTGACGCCGGGAATGGCGTTGAATGTATAGACGCCGCTGGCAATTGTACCTGACGGTTTAGGCAGCACGAATTGTGCAAGCAGCGTAGTAACTGCACCACCAGTCGCCGGACGTGTCCCATCGTAAATGGACAGCAGTCCGCCCGTAGCGCCGCCGTCAATAACGTTCAAAATCTGCGTGAGTCTGTTGTTACGCTCGGTAACCGAATAAGCAATAGCCATGTTAAGTACCTAAAATTGTAGTGGTAGAACTTGGAATGTATAGACTATGTTCAAAGCATCGTTTGTGCCATAGATAAGGTTTATGGTGACGATGCGGGTTTGTGGCGCTAAACTTATACCAACTGCGCCGGTTGCTATAGACGATAACGTTATCTGCATTGATGTTGATGGAGTGATCGGTGTGCTGGGTATTAGGCTAATCCCAGTTTCTGCATCATCCACTCGGAAAGTTCCGCTAGTAGGCGCGGCTGGATTACCATTCTTATCTAATGGCGAGATGGTCAGGTAAGCAGTTGTCGCGGCATTGACTTGTTGCATATCAGCATCCCCACTCTACGGTTGCGCTGCGTTGCGATAACAGCATATTGGCATTCCTACTAGATGCAGTTACGGTTGCGCTGCGTTGCGATAGAGATATATTGTATCCGCAGATGATCGTTATAACACCATTAACGCCAACGATCACAACTGCATCGTGTAGCTCCGAGATATTGACACTTCCTAAAAATGACTGGATTGCGGAAGACGCCACCACATCATGAGCTTCAATGATAGCGGCTATCGCATTGAAGGATTCCAGTCCTGATATAGAAACGCCGTCATGGTTTTCTACAATAGCTATCGTTCCGGTGAATCCAGCGCCAGCATTTGAGCCAACAAAATCAACAATATCGTGTAATTCTCCGGCAGATAGTGATCCAATAAATTGGAGTGTGCCGGATATGGTTGAACTGTCATGGCCTTCAGTTACCAGTACGCTGCCGATAAACGCCAATGCGCCCGCAGAGGATACAGTGTCATGCTGCTCGCCAATAGCTATCGCAGATTTGAATAGCTCTGAGCCAGAAATCGCAGAAATATCATGTAGCTCGCCGATTGCAAATGAGCAGGAAAACTTCAGTAACGCAGACGCGGCTATAGTATCGTGTTGCTCACTAACCGACATTGTGCCAGTGAACGTCGGACCGCCGCTCGGAGCTTGTGGCTCTCCGGCCCATCCAACATCACCCCACCCGTCGCTACCCCATGCCATTTTATTTTGGCCTTGACATCTTGAAGTAGTCTATCTCAAACACTTCAGCCGTAGCTCCTGCTGTTGCTGCACCTATTAACCAACCAATAGCGATTGTGGGAATATTTGTGGTGATGGTGGCTTCTAAAACTCCATTCACATAGAATTGGGCCTGAGAAGGATTGGCAATTATTTCAAGGTAGAAAAGCTGGTTCAATCCACCTGAAGGGGTCAGATTGACAACTGTTTCAGTTGTTCCTACGCGAGTCACGCATTGCAGAGTGGTAGTTCCGGCATTCACATCATCAACACGGAATGCTATAAAACTAACAGCCGATGTAGAAGTACTGCGATAACCGGCTCCTGATGCTGCCGGTTGCTGCTCAGCGGATACAAATCCAGCAACAAACACCATATTAGTATTTGCACCGCTAGATGGATTAACTAAACATCTCAATTTATGTGGATAAGTAGCCGATAAAACTTGCCCTGTATCAAATCCACCATTTGCAAATCCACCATAGATTCTATAATCGTTGGCGGTCGCCGCCGTGGTATTTACCCACGACGAACTGCCTTGAAGAGTACCACCAGTGACAGTAACTCCACTCCCACCAAACCAAATACCGTCAGCGTTGGTATAACCCTGAGCTTGTGCTGGAGGAGCATTAAAATGATACGCCTGATCGTAAATAACTTCCCACGGTGACTGATATGCGGGACTTGCAGAATCATCTCTATATTTCTGGGTGGGTCCCATGATAACACTGTAAGTTCCGGCAGCCGTAGGTTGTAAAGTTCCTTCGGTCCAATATCCGGTAAGTACTGTACTGGTAAGTGACGTTACACGAAAAATGGCGGCATTCGGATCAAGGTCCGGTGAGTTGTAAGTACCGCTCAGCCAGACCGTACAGTTATAGCCTACGTCGGGATTGTAGTTTCCCGCTGCTGGTGTAGGAAACGCAGTCGGCCCTGCCAGCGTGTAAGTAATCGTTGTCGCCGTGATATTGGTTACGGCGGAAACCGACCCACGAACAAAATTAGCGGCATTATCCAGCATAGCTATGCACCCGGCACGATGTTGTACTTAGGCTCTTGGCTGAAATCCTGCCGCGCATAAGTTAGATATTTTGTCCACGCAGCGGATGCGCCGTTAACCCCCATCTTTGCGCAATAAGCGAGTGCCGGCTGCATGATTGCAGCGTATCCGGTGGCGCTCCACGGATAACCGCTGAAATCCCCAGCATGATAATTGGCATTCCCGGGTTCCAGTGCTGCCATCAGTGCAGCAGAGCTTTCCGGAAATGGCAGCGCAGCCGCTAAGGCCGCATTTTCGCCGCCTGTCGCCGTCAAAGCTGCGGGCCAGTTTTCGGCAAACTCCACTTCGTAGGTCGTCGAAAATTCATGCTGTGCCGCCATCATGCGCGCCACATTCAGTGCGCCGAAGTAATTAAGGATCGGCGTGAGTGAGACAAACCCTAGTTGGACGCCATACCCGAGCGTTGCGACCAGAAAGTCCTGTTGCCACGGCGCAAAGCCGTTGTTCGGATAGACCATCTGGGATTGATCGACCGGCAAGCCCGATTGCGTCAGCCACAGCTTCGTCATCTCAGCGACACTGTCAGCCACCCAACCGGTGAACATCGACTGATATTCGGCCGGCCCTAAGACAGCGGCTTGCATCACCTGGCGCAGCGCCCACGCCTTGCCGCGCGTCTGACCATGCTCAATTGAGCTCATGCTTGTCCCACCACCTAGGCAATAACCGGGGTTCTGCCATAGGCGGCCAACATAATTAGCCCACTGTGCCACCAACTCACGATCATAGTCGGTGCCAAACAGCAACGCAGCCATGACGCCTATCGCCGGTGCATGTGCCGCAGCTTCGCTGAGATCGGTTGGATTCGCGGTCGTATATTTACCGATGGGGTTGTAAGGACCGTAACACGCGTCCAGGTCGCAGGCCTGGGGATAATCCGTCACCAAGAGCATCTTGTTGGTCTTGGGATCAACGCAGCGGAAGCAGATCATGCTCGCAGCATCGGCCATCCCGCGCACCACAGCCGCATTATCAGCGGTGGGGTTCGTGGCATAGCAAGCATCCCACCCAGGGATCAGGCCGAGGTCAGGGCGTTCCCCAGTGGTCCCCATACTCTTTGCAAAAAGTTTATACGGCTCAGTGGAAGCTAAGTATTGCGCGGCCATGCTGGCAGCCGATGAGCCAGCTCCATAGACAGGCAACTTGGTAGCATCCACAGCGCCGATCATCGGTGTCTGATACCACAGTGGCACAGCACACCGATACGCGTACACGGTCAACGGACCTGAGAATAACTGATTACTGCCGACCGTAACGGTCAGCGACGTAAACACCAAATCACCCGTCAATCCGGCATACGCATTTTCAATAATTACTGCGCCATCGTTGGTATGCCATACAGAGCCAACGATAGAGCCGGATACCAAAGGGACGCGGCTGCCTGGTGGGACTGTGACACTGACAGCCGTACCGTTTGCCAGCGTACCTGTGACGGTCGCGGCAGTTGTTGGTGTTGGCGTCGGGGTTGGTGTTGGCGTCGGGGTTGGCGTGGGAGTGGGTGTAGGAGCTGGCGTGTATGCCAGCGTATCGGCTGCGTAGTCTATGACTACGACATCACCGGCTGCATCGACAAAAGTTGCTTTCATAAGTGCCTCGTTGATAGAACCAGACATACAGAGCGTTTTATGGTTTTGTATTTCGTTCAATGCGATTGAGCTGCGCCTCCATGAGCTGAATGTTTTGATTCATGCCGTTCTGGGTGGCGGCAATCGCAGCCAGCGATACCTCATCATTCCCACGCGCTTGCTGTAGTTGCAGCACGGAACGATGATCGTAATCAATTTCCTCCACCTTGGTACCACTCACATACGCGATGTAAAATCCCTGTATCAACACAATCACGCCCAAAGTTAACACACTCATCCACATGCGTTTTACTATTCGGTCAATGTGTCGCTCCGCTATTCCACCTACCAGGGTATGCAATTCACGGCGCTGGGGTTCGGTTAAATCGAGCGACATCGCGTTCTCCTACAAATTGATATGCGCAGCAAACAACGCAAAGGCAATGCCGGTCAGATAGCCGGTGAAATCATCCAGATCATCCCAGAAGGTCTGCGGGGGTGTCTTTTCATAGAGATGGTCAAAGACAAACTCCTTGAATCCCGCAACGCCTATCGCAATGACAGCGGCAAGATATTGATGCCATCCTGAAAACAGCAGCAACACCGTAGCCGCCACGCCGGAATGGGCAAAAAAAGCTATTGTCTTTGGATTTTCCCCAACCCGTGATATAAATGCAGTCAGTTTGCTCATGGGATACTCCTAATTAGGCATTATAATACGGTATCTTATACGCAGTACCACCGACATTGATTTCTAAAAACGCTACAGGAGCCGCAGGTAGTGCACCCGCCCCAGCAGTCGCTGTGGCAGCCGTAGCAGCACCAAATGCAACGTCGCCAGCGGGCGCAGTTGGAGCAGCACCAGACAACAAAAGTCCTGACATAAGAGAAGCAGACCCAAAGTTATTTGTAATTGGACCTGTAGATGATGCAAAGCAGTTTATTACGTAGGTATAAGTACCATTATTTGTATAAACACCACCAGCCATGAGAAACCCATTGATCCATGAGCAGTTTTGCGAACCAGAATCAAAAGTTACATTGCCTGATTTACCGCCAATAATTGCGCATCCTACTGACCCTGATGAAAAATGGATTAACTTATCCGCTGTACAATTTACAAGAGTTGCAGAAAATCCAGCACTCAAGAAATCCACAGTTGCGTTGGATTCCATATCAAATCCAATATAGACATTATCACTTGATGTTGAAGTTTCTTGTACTCCTGTAGTACAAGCCTCTGCTGTACCGCTAAAAATAGCTTTGGAACAAGCATTCAGATATAAGCCGGTATTTAATCCCTCCATGATTGTATTAGGAAATGAATTTGCGGAACACCCTCCTCCACCAACTCTCAGGTCTGTGTAAATTCCATAATAGGGGATAGATGTCAATGAAAATTCATTTATCGACGCTACTGGATTGTTAAATGTTACCAAAACACAATCAACAATGTTATAAGCCTTCCCTGTGGTTGCATTGAGGTTCTTAACCTTTACATCTACAAATGAGCGCACAATGCCTCTTGCCAAAACACCGATAGTTCCAGTTGACCCTCCATCTACGACTATATTTTCGACATAAACATTATTTATAAATGTGCCAGCAGTAGCGCCTGCGTCCAAGGTTAAACAAGCGCCAGTTCCAGTATAGAGAATAATCACATTCCCGATGCCACGAACTTTTGCTCCTGCGAGTGCCCAATTTGGAGTTGTTGATACTTTGTAAGTACCAGAATCAAATATCATCTCTCCGCCATTGGCGAGATAGAAGGTGTTAGCCAACCCATAGGCGGTAGTATCATCGGTTGTGCCATTACCAATACAACCAAACCATTTCGCGCGTACTTGTCCTGCCGGATACACCCTATACCAGCTCCCTGCTGTTTGGGATGTCGGTGTGATGATCGTTCCACCGTTGTCTGTGGCATAAGCGCCCCATTGAAACTGCCCTTGTCCGCCGTCGTTTTGAGTGGTGTAGCCCTCTAAAAATATCGCCTGACCAATCGCGGTTCCGCTGACAAGTCGTAGAGCTGCTACCGTTGCTATCCCATCTAGAGCGGTAGAGGTTGCAGCATTTCCAGTGGTGCTCTGATTCAGCGTCGGGAAGTTTGCAGGAACAGCAGCAGCGACTCCTGTACCATTTCCGTATAAGATTCCGGTTACGCCAGTCTCTATCGTGATGGCTGGCGTGGTGGTGGGATTTGCAACAGTCGCCAAAAATCCATTGGCAGTTGCTACTGATACGTTAGTCACTGAGCCAGTGCCGGAACCTGTAAAACTCACAACAGGATTTTGTGGATTCGTGTTATCAACAATAACCGCAGTTCCGGCAACAATTGATTTGACCGCTGCATCCGCCTCAAGACCCTGCGCTGCTGTTGCGAAAGCTGATGAATCTTGAGTTGCTGCTGTGCCAAGCTCTACGCTCATTATCATCCACCTCCGGCTATATTGAATTTCATGCTAGTAGTAGCGGACACGCTGGCGGTATTAGTGGCCGTCACCGTACAAGTCACCGTGATGATTCCAGGCTCTGCGGATACGCCGGTTGCCGTCCAGTTTATTGTGGCTGTACCCTGTCCGCTATTGATGGTGAATGTAGCCGCACCCGTTGAGGTTGATGTCCAGTCGTAGGTATAGGTTCCACTTGGTCCTCCGGAAAGCGTAACCGTCATGATTCCGTTTTGTGGCGACGTGGTGAAAGCGTTTGGAAATGTTGGCAGAGATGCCGTCCAATCCGTCCCCAACTTACAGAAAAACTGATTCAGATCAAGGTCGGTTCCGGTGATTTTTGTCTCTATTCCAGTCGCCGCCGCAGCCGTTCCATAAATCAAGTTCTCATAGCGCTGGTTCAAGTCAAGCTTGGACGAGCCATATGTGAGCCCTGTTGCTGCGGCTCTAGTGCGTCCTGTGGTATAAGCGGCAAAGATTAAATCTGTGTCAACATTGATTGATTCCACACCGATAGACATCAGTGAATCCTCTTGCGCAATTCTTCAATCTCTTTATTCTGTTTCTGCACCATCAGCACCAAATGCGGGATAATCCCGCTATAGTTAAGGGCATACGGTTTTCCCTCAACAAACATAACCAACTCAGGAAATAGATTAGCGATATTTTCCGCAGAAAATCCGTCAGAAGGTAAGCCGCTTTCCTTGTGTACATAACTGATCGGCTCCATGCGCATGAATTTTCCTTCATCCAGTTCCAATAGCCGGACATCTTTCTTTGCCTCCAGCGTCGAAGTATTGAAATTAGCTACGCCTGTTGTAGTCAGTGTGTTTGATATGAAAACTGCCCCGGTGAAATTAGCGCCTGACAACAATGCTACGCCCGGAGCGGATACGGTTGGGTTTTGCGTTGTTCCACCTATGGAGATGTTGGAACCTGCTGATACAGACAGAACAGGCGTTGATGCCGCTGAAAATACATTCAGCGATCCAGCCGTGACCTGCTCATTGCACAGATCACCGCTATTCCATGCAAGCGCCGTAGTGCCTTCTTGTCCGCGCGCGATAGTCAGCGTGTCCGTGGAGCGTGCGGTGCATTGAATGATCTCGTAGGTATTAGGATTCGATTGTGAGATCAATGTAGCGACGAAATACTGGCCTGCTGCGGGTGATGGGAATTTAGCGCCACCGCCGCTTACCAGAGTCAGGGACGTTGCTGTTGACGTGATGGCAGACGCCAGGGTAGAAGCTGCGTCGTTGGTGAAAATTGGTATTGACATTATAGTGTCACCGTATAACTGAATTGTGGCGGAAGTTCCAGAGCCGAGGATTCAACTGCATCATGGAACGCCTGTAATATAGCTGTCGGTACGCCGGTAACTGCACTCAGATTGATGGTCACGGTATAGGTCACAATCGAAATTGATATTTGACCTGTATAAGCCACACTGACATCAGTACCATTCGTTCCGAACAGGAACCGATACACGCGCCTTTTCAGCCATGACAGTGTGAACATCTTCCCATCGGCTTTATAGAGATGCCACGTCATAATCCGTTGGAATATATCGTCACTGGCCAGATAGAAACTTCCAGCCGTACCTGTTGCTGAACTGTTGATGACGGTCGTGTTTATCAGCATGGTATTGATCGGACCGATACCACCAGTTCCAGGAGTTCCTAGCGTTGGCCTGTATATGCCATAGAGTCCGTTTGCCACCCAGTCCAACAATGCGCCGGATAGCAACGTGTACACTGGCAAGCCGGCATTGACGAACCAGTCTACATAGGTCTGTGCCATGCCGTTGTAGGCAGAAATGAATCCCTGCAAATTATCATCATCGTTGTACTGCGTATAGAGATACGATGGTATCGTCTGCGTCTGTACCGTTGGACCCGATGGCGGAAATACAGTGGACACGGTGTTACCAGAGAGCCACTAGATTAGTGGCCGTTGTGCCGGTGGCATGTACCATGCTGACGGACCAGTTATACATGCCTACAGGAACATTTGATAAGAGTGTCACCACTGAATCGCCATTAAATAGCACTGTCAGGTTGCCGGTGACACCGACATAAATGGCGAGCGTAGCATTAGCCAGACTTACCGTATCGCTCGGTGTAATAGCCAGTCCGTGCATCATGCTAGCGACGGCGGTATTGTTGGATGGAATAGGCAGATTAGACATGGTTTTACCCTTGCGTGATGGTGATGGCAGTTGTTGCGATTGAGAAATATCCTTCAGGATCGCTGGAGATGATGGTTTCTCCCGTGACAGGCGTAACAGGTGATCCGTTGACAGTGACCGTCCAATCATATTTTATGATATTTGTGGCCGGCAGAATGGACGCCACAGCCGTCTGAAACGCCGTATTCAAATCCTGAAGATTGATCGGAGCACCTACCGATATTCCGTTGATGACATCGGCCAGTGGCTGAGGTGCCAACTGGGCAACCGCCGCACTCTGAGCAAAGTTCGGTAGGTTCGTGTTCCATGTCAGAGACAGCGTCACAATCTGTTCCACTGGAGTAACAAATACTATGTTATAGTTATCCGGGTAATCGTTTAGAGTCACCGTCACATTGTTGGCTGGATGCGCGCTGGACGCTATCAGGGCCGATGGATCAAACACCGCCTGGAAAATGGCGTTCGCAATCTGATAGTTATCACCACCGCCGCAAAGAACTTCAATACCTGTTCCTAGAGTGGCAATTATTCCAACCTGAGTCGGCACAACCCCCGGTAGATTCTGGAGCTGTGTTTTGAGATACCTCGGCATGCCTTGAGAGGCCGCAAGTCCGGCTTGCAGAACACGCGACCGGTATGCTTCCTCTGTTTCAGGGTTTCCGCCTGGCGTTCCAGCCGTCGGATTATTCACGCTTAGTGTCACGGCGGAAGGAACCGATGTGATTATCTGGGTGACGGTATTGATCGGTACCACAAACGATCCCTGCTGAACGGCAATAGCCGTCAATGAGGCTGATGTCCCACCTGCACCTATAACCCCGCCATCCAGAATCTGATAGATGTTCGTCCCATCCGATACCTGGAATCCAACGTTAATCACGAATCCTACAGTGCCGGTGAATATCACGTTGACGGATGTATTGGTCGCAAGCCCAGGCGTCAGACCAAATATCTGACCTAACTGGCTCAGTACAAAAGCATTCGATCCAGACGAAGTAAGCGAGTTCACCAGCTCTACGCGGGCTTGATCTATCAATGCAATAGCTCCTACATCGGTGCTGGAGACATCCTCAATCAATGATCCAGGTAGATTTGCCGTATATCCTGGATTGGTGGCGGCTACTGCTGCTAGAAGCTGCGCCAGCAATGATGCCGGAGACTGTGGCTGCAATCCCTGCGACGTGATGACGATTGGAAAATTGAATGCCATTATTGCGGAACCTGAATTTGTGTGTTGTATTTAATGCCGTTGTGCGAAATAACGCTTACCTGATAAGTGGGAGGATTCGTGGAAGTCCTGGCAATCATCAGCGATGCAAAATACACGGCGAACTGCTGCTGAATCAGTGATACATAGTAATCAGGGAATATCTGCTGTATCACAGACTGCTGAGCCGGTATTCCATAATTTGCATAGAACGGAGACTCGCCGAGATTGAGTTTCAGTACCTGCAACAACGTTGTCAGGTACACCTGATCGTTAAGTCCGTTTGGATCAGTAACGACCTCAACCCATACCGTCGGCAATCCGCTCAATCCTGGAACTCTGCCATATGTCCTCATAATGGTGGCCCCGTATCTCCGCTGCCGGTAGTGACTCCACTGTGTACATGCGTCAGGAATTCAATTCCGTCAATGGTTATGCCTGAACTGCTTATCACGATGGAATGGCTTCCGACGGTAAGCGTAATGGATGTCTGTGCGGTAAAATTCACCGTTCCGCCAAAATTTCCAGTATAGGAATCTGGATTGAGTGTCAGCGTGCTGGTGGAATTGCTGTCGCGCAGCACCACACCATTAGGTCCGTATATGGTTACAGCCTGCGTATCTACTGAGGACCAGTTTTTATTCCCTATCGGAAAAAACACCAGATTCGTCAGGTTAGGATCACGCCGCATGACGGCAGAGCCGCTGCCAAGGCCGCTCATCTGGCCTAAATAGACATCGCAAGGAAAACACACTCCCTTGTCGCCAACCTGCACCGGATAGCGTATGTACTCCGGGCCGAATAGAGGCATCTCGACTACTGGCAATGTGAGCGGCAACCCGTTGTCGCCTTGCACCTCGAAATTCACTCCGACAATCGCACCGGAGATAGTCTTTACTGTGCCGGGCAATGCCTTACCTAGTCTATCTATCTGCTGCTGTACGATGGACTGAATCAGCGCAGGAAGTGTCCTGGCTAAGGGTGTTTTTAGATAACTCATGCTAATTCAGCATTACTATATGAAAACAGACTAGCTGGTAATTGCGATCCTATAACTCCAGGGGTAACAGCCTTATATTCAGTCCTCCATGAGGTTGCATCGGCCTGGCGAAAGTTACCGTAATGGTGAACTTCAATCACGGTAAATTTTCCTTGGAAGGATAATTTACTGACAGCTGGTGCCTGTGGTATCGCTGCCGATGGAGTTGTCAGGACGTATGGTGGAAAGATTCCAGGCGGAAACTTAATCTCCGATCCAATCACTATATCTGAGCGCATCACTGACGCAAACTGCACTGATACAGGGTCAATCCAAGTAGGTTGTCCTATGAGATCATGGAAATTCAGATCAATAATTGTTTGCTTTGAATTGTCATCGAAAATATAAACCGTATTTCCATTCATCGCAAACTGTACGCCTGAATAGGTCAATGTTTTAGTTATCGATAATAGGTCCTGACAAAACGTCGTCAAATGATTATGATGAAATGATACATCATAGCCAATAGGGGGAGGATTACTGGTGTTAATTATCGGAATGTTTTTCCCGAATGCCCCCTGCAATGCCGTTTTAATTGCGGCTACCAGTGACGTATTTGCCTTATACGAGAATGATATATCAGCGTATTTGTATGGAACTACATACAAGCTACTCAGTACAAGATCAATATGCTGATTGACGCCTTCCCAGTTACCAAACGCCTGAAATATCTGTCCTGCGATAATCTGTCCGTGCGGAGTCTGGTTCAAATTGTAAGGAGGAAGCATCCCGGCATTTAGCTCAATATTAAGGCCAGATAAGTTTGATGCCTGAGATAAAGCTTCTAATCCGACTCCCCATATTCTAACCTGCGATCCAAACGCAAAAGTTGATAAAGTGAATGCTGGAATATCCAGTTCTACATTCAATGCGCCGGGGTTCAATACGCCTAGTTGGTTATGGCTAGTCCATGTTGGCCCCAGTGGGGCTAATAGATCGTCTGCAAATGACTTCTTCGATTGACTGAATGTCACCGTGTTATTAGTTTGTGGATTAATCAATCTTATCGAATAATATCTCATGGCAGCGTGGCGAACTGTGAACTGTTGTTATAGAACACTAATGTAGAAGGCGAAAACTGCCCGGCACATAAATCCACAATTCCTCCAAAATATCCAACCGTAACAGACTGTCCGGGATTAGAGTCCATTGCATAGGTGAATGTACTCGGTCCAGTGACAAGGCACTGGAACAACCCATTGTATGCGTCTGGACTGTTTCCTGTCAGTGCAAGATTCACCACGGTTCCGAGTTTAAGAAAATGCGGATATGATGTCGTTACCGTGACCACGTTGTTGATCCATGAGATAGCCTCAATCGAATATGGATCATCACTGCTCACTACTGCCGTAGCAATAATCAGATTCCCACTGGAATCGTACAGGTTCAGATACCATCTCTGCCCGAACACATTCCAGGTGACTATCGCAGAGTAGGTTACCCCGTTCAGCACCGGATTAAACGTCATGTTTTGGCCGATAGCCGGCGTGAATGGGAACAGCGTCATAACGCACCAACAATATTATTGGCTGCTCCTAGTATTGACTGGCCTATTTGTGCGATCTGCTGGAATGGTGAGGCCACCAGAGTACTAAGACCAGACCAGGTAAGCGGCTGACCGGCTGTATTGCCTGGATTTATCTGATTATGAAGTGCATTCATCAATGCACTTTCAGCACCGGCAGCCTGTGCCGCCGTAACCAATGGCTGCATGAATTCAATCTGCCATTGATACTGCCGTTGCTTGGTTCCAGACCCGGACACATCCGTCATGGAAGTCATTAGGCAGTTTTGGTAGATATAGGACGGAGTGACAATGGTGTACATTCCGCCACTGGTGTTATGCAGAGACAGCGCCTTTTGAAGTGCGCTCATGATCGCCAGCTTGAAATAGTAACCTATCGTATCGCGTACCGGACACGTCATTAGTACCGATATGTGCAGCGGCTCGGCGATGATTGAGTTTGCCGCTACCGCTGAGTTTGCGAAAGGATAGGTTGCGACTTCATAGTTTTGTAAGGTGTTGCCTGTGGATGGCTGGTATTGAGCGAAGAATGAATCAAGATTGATATTGATATTTCCGCTCAATAGGCCGTCAACAAAGTTTGCTGATTCTGTAATAGCAATGATCGGCAACAAATGGCCGGGGATTGACGCGGCAATTCCATGCGTCAATATGATGGGCGATACCTGAAACCCTAGTTTATAGAGATCGTATCCAATGCCGGCGGACATGGTTAGTGGACCAATCCACCAGTAGCAGAATTGACTGTAGCGCCATGATCTGCGCCAGTTAGATTTACCAACTTAAGGTATAACTTTACCTGGTTAGGTGTAAAAGTGTTGCCGAACAAATCTGTAGTAGGCAATGGTTTACCTTGTCTTTTATCCATTAAAAAAATAGATTGCCAGTATTTCTGATCATCATTTACATCCACCTTACCTGTCTGTGTTGCAAGGAATTTTCCAACTCCTTTCACTTCAGGATACCCCGTAAAATACGACATTATTTTAAATAATGTGCCTACGCGACTCATTGTAGTATCGAATCCTTTTACATCATTTCCAAAATCATGAATTGATTTTGTGAATCCGCCAGACGATATATAATTTGTAAATTTATCAAGCGCGTTTCCAAGATCATCAATCACTTTCCTTGCCACCGGGCTTTTTAAAAGGCTTCCCAAATCTTTACCAGCCGCTCTAAGGAACTTATCCACATGCGGCATTAAAGGCACCAGATCATTTTTTAGTGTGACACCAAGGTTTTTAAGTGTTGATTCAAACACCCTCAATGATGCGGTCCATTGTGCGCTATCTCCCAAATGAGCTGCGTGTGATTCGATAATCCCTTGTTTTGTCAGAGCTTCCTGGTGAGCGCGGGTTCTGGATTGCAGCACATTTAGGTCAGCTTGGTCAAATCCAGCTGGTCTGAGATATTTTCCATACTCCATCATCATCAGGCCCTTATTCTGCTCATAGGCTGGTTCGTGCATGATATGTTGTATGGCGAGCAATGCGCGATTAGCTACAGCAAACGTTCCTCCCAATGTTGAGAAGTGAAGTGCGTTAGCTAAATTAAACATCGGGCTGCCGGGAGATTGCGCAAGGTTTGCTTGAGAGAGTATGCCCTCAGGATTATCTAAATGGCTGCCTTCGTACTTGCCGAATGCAAACCTTTGACCTATGGTAGTGCCCGTCTGTTGAGCGAATTTACGCGATGAATCCGCGCTTTTCGCCATTCCCATCAACCCAAACAGGCTACCTACTCCAAATCCCAAAGCGCCAAGCCCGAGGCCGATACCCATCTCTGTCAACAGCTTGGCGATTCCGACGACGTTCTTGAACACTCCGGTAGTGCTTCTATGGATGGTGTTCCAGAGAGACTGCTGCCGTGTAAGGGTCTTGTTCGATTGATCGGTGGAGCGACCTACTTCCCTCGCCATATGAGACTGGGCCATCATCGCCGCCGCCATCGTCTCGAAGTTGGTGCTGGTGGATTTTGTGGACGCACCTACCTTTTTCCATGCTTCCGGCTGCTTGGCCACAGCCTCGCGGTATTTGTTGAACAGATCGGTGAAGCGCTTGAAATGCTCATCGTTCACGTCAATGTCAATAACACTATGAACCGCCATTAGCAGCTCCTAAATGTGAATCGTGTATCTTGATCTGAATTCTTGCGCGGTCTGCCATTGAAATTCCTCTGACTTGTCTGAGAAAATATGGAATCCCTCCGTCGCTATCCAGTCCATTATTTCCGCAATCAGGCCGCTTTCTTTCCAGAATTGTCTTTGACAGTCAATGTCTGCAAGGAATCTCGAAACTCCGTACAGCTCAAGTATTCGACTCGCGCACCCCATAAAGTCGCTGCGTCCTGTAGTATCTTTTCCCTGTCCGTCTTCTTGTGCATGAGCCAGCTCAGCGTAAAAAAAACTATGGCGTTTTCCACCTCCGAGGCATCGTCCTTGTCTATCACTTTCTTGTTGACGGCATCATCCAGAGGAATCATGCTCCATCCGGTATCTGTCGGAGAGAATACGTTAGTGAGCCTGCGGATCTCAGCCAGGAATCCCGTCTTAACCTCATCCCATTGACCGATTGATTCCGAGACGTGCTTGAGCATTTTTGCCGCAATCCGTGGCCCGGCTATAGCGCCTAGTCCTTCCGTGTAGATTGCTGAGAATGTCTTGGCAATGGGGATGAAAAAAGCGTCGAATGTTTCTGTTTCGACAGGCGTAGAATGCGCGTAGAGGGTACGCTCGCCTTGTTCTATCGGAATGACCAAGTGTAGCTTGCGATTGATCTTGACTGTCATGATGCCTCCCAGACAGATTAGAGCATTTAGCTATCGAATAGGCTTGAGTTGACCAGGTAATAGCCCTTTATCGTGACGGCAAATTCAGCGTCCATGCCGCTAAAATTCAGCTCTCTGACGCTCTCAATGGCGCAGTTCACAATGTCGTAGGCCGGCAAAGCTACTGAGTCAGGTCGCACCACACCGTTACCGAGCAAAGCAGTATTTTCCATCTGTGCCTTGTACTGGCTGGCAAGCGCCTGTGTTTTGAGCAAATGCACCGTCAGCGTAATCATCTGATACGGCTCAGGCGATGTAACAGCGCCGGTCATCGTATTGATAAACGCAGTTGATTCACCATCCAACGCAAGCCGTATGCCGTCTTTTCCGAGATAAGATGCGGTGACATTCAGGGAAGGGTTATCGTTCCAAATAACGCTAGCACGAAGCCGATTTAGAGAACCCTGGACAATGAGGGGGTTTGCCATGTCATTTCACCTTATTGAGTCAGGAAGTCAGTCACATTCACATTGAATATGATCTGCTTGAATCCGCGTGCCGGGATATAGACAGCCGATAGTCCGGAGTATTTCCCGATGGGGTAATCGTTTGGATTGGCGGTAGTGTAGGTAATGAACGGGATTGCATTAACCACGTTCTCACCAGTGAATGCGCCGGAATCCAGTTGGCTAAGGAATGTCGACGAATCAAGTCCAACACGAACCACGCTGCCTGTCGCCATGCCGTCGGTTATAGCTGTCTGAATGGTAGCAACCGCGACGTCTTGCAGGCGATTGATACCGTCCTGGTTGTAATACAGTGGATTGATTGGATTGTTGCTGCCGTTAATGATGGCGTTGGATACGTTCAGATCTAGATTGATCTGTATCCAATCCACTGAATACCAGTAAGTGAAATCGTTGCCGTCAGCCGTTGTACCCCAAAAGAGGATCGTATTGGTAAGGCCACCTTCGGCCCCCGTCCCAACCCAGTTGATATTTGCTGCCTTGAGAGATGCCAGTAATGTAGCGTTTCCAACGGTCGGATAAGCCGTGACCCCGAACAGGAATGAGAATGCAAAGGGAGTGACGCGGTTGGTTCCTGACGGATTATAGTTGAGTGATTTCCAGAATGCCGCAGCGAGAGAGAATTCTGTCAGGGGGATAGTGGGGGCTTCCACCAATGCCACAACATCCTTCATCAATGTCGTGTAATCGGTATAGGTGGACGTGGTGGTAGTGGTGAAGAAATACGTCTTGGAGGTAGTGCTTTCATAGTTGGCAAGGAAAGCCAAATAGGCCGCATTACCGTCCCATGCACGCGGGACCAGGTAGGAATAGAAGACGTTAGGATTGGCGTTAATGAAGGTCGAAAGGTCACCGACGCCAGAGGTTGCCGTGCTAGGACCGAGTTCCAGCACATACACAGACTGCTGCGAACCCTGGGCAAAGAACGTCTCGCCCATCGAGTTCAGCACGTCAGATACGGTATACGTTCCCGGAACGGTTTCCGTACCCGGACTTGTGGCCAGCGGGAAAGTGAAGGTATCCGTGCCGTTAATGGTGGCCAGATATTGGCCGTTGTAACCCGAGGGTGTTGCTCCGGCGATGGTGATGGGGTAGGACTTTCCGCTCTCAAATGTCACGGGCAGTGCTGCCGTGGTAGTAGCTGTCACCGTTCCTGATGCCCATGCCAGCGATGTCAATGCCAATGGAGCGGCAAGGATATTCGTCAAATCCTGCATCTGCGTCAGCAAAGTATAGGTTTGAGCGGCTTTCGTTGTCGCACCTTGCGAGATGAAAGCCCCAGTCTGCTGAAGGGTGGAGGGTGCAGGAGCGGCGCTTAATGTGACGTTAACCGTCACAATTTGATTAGACATGATGCGCTCCTATCAAGAATAGGCGATTGAGATTACACCACCCGTCGGGATAGCAGATAGAACAATACCTGCACTGCACGGAAAGTTCAGGTTAAGCACCTCGCCGACCGTCAACGAACCGAACGCAATCGTGATGATTTGATTGGCAGTAGTGGCTCCGCCGGTGGTGGTGGTATTGTTGAACGTCAACGATCCTGCCGTGCCGGCAGCACCGACGATGACCTGAGCGAGAACTCCGGGAAGTGCCTTGATAACCGCTGCCGCAGTGACATTCGTCAGACCGTAGGAAGGGGCTACCGCTTTTACAAGAATCGGACCTTGAGGCATGTTCGTGCTCCAAAATTAAGAAAGTTAAGCAAACAGTGATCCAACATACACAGTGACCCCGGCGGATTCTATAAGCTGAGTAGCTACCGATAGGGATCGTGATTGGTAGTAAGACACTTCGATTTCCATCGTCTTCTTCATCGCAATCGCGCGGATTTCAGGCTGGGTGCGCCGCTCATCGTAGAAAATCGGAGCATTGACCAGACCAAAGTTGTCCGTATTCATCGAATACTGGTTTATACAATCCTGAAAATCCAAGCACTCGTTATTTTGCAAACCGTACATGGTGATGGTGACGTAATCTTTGCACATCTGCGTATGCGGTCCGAAAGGACCAAGCAGAGGCACGGCTTGCAAAATCTCAGTGCGTTTAATGTCTATGGAGCCATAAGGCGGCACCAGGTTGTCTGACACCAGATAGGCCGGATATAAAGGAATCGTGTTGGTATATCCCGTATATCCAACTGGAGAATAGTTATTCAGTTGCAGCCAAAATGGCAGGCTGTTTGATACCACCGACCGCGTGAAATCAATCGTCACCGGCGGATCAAGTAACTGGTTCTCCATTGCCGGAGCAATACGCTCGCCCAAATAGTGCCAGATTCCAGCCTGGAAATAGAACCCGGTTTGTTTGGTGAACGCGAACCGGATATTTGAGCCGTTCGTTCCGGCATTACCGCCAACCGTCGCTACCCATATCGTGTCAGATGGCGCGTTACTGAATTCAGTGATCTGGCCTTCCGCCGTGAAAATCAGCATCGCTGTGCCGATCAATTCATCCGGATTCTGAGCCGTCTCTTGAGAGATATGCAGGGAACCCTTGAACGACTGAGTGACTCCAGGCGTCCAGAATATGAATCCATCCAGCGGCAGAATCTTTTTGGTGTACTGCGTGAACTGGACTTCCTGTCCCAAGTCCAACGTCTCAAGCCCTTGGCGCAGTGAATCAAATAACTGCTGCGTGTTCCCAAGCTCAGCGGCGGTTGTCATGTACCCCACCCGCTGATCCAAGCCTTGAAATTTTCTTGATATATGCTAGAATCTATAAACGACGGACGCCGTGGATTCGATTTTGCATAAGGATGCGCTAACCTATGATCTACGCCTTTCAATGCCGCCTTGGTGGGAGTCCCAGGAATACCCACGCGCTCCGCTTCTTTACTAGACAGGAAATACTTAAACCGCTTCTCGGTTTGGCTCATGGAGTCATTGAAAATCTTAGTTCCTTTGGCGTGTGGATTATTTATCCCGCCAATAAATTCATTCAGATTTCCGACCACATCATCGGCTATCCGCTGCCCGTATTTCCCCCAGAAATGCTCCATTACTCCATACTTGGCTTCCAGAATATCAGCCACGTCCGCCGTGGTAGTGCCGCGTTCCTTGTAACCCTGGACGAAGACGCCAAGATGCAGCTTCACGTCAACCCCCACAACGTAGTGCCAAATTTCTGCGCTATCTGAACGTACTGGCGTCCCCACGGAGTTTTAAGCGCCTGCAAATCCGACAGCATCAGTCCTTTCAACTGATCCGGATTTAGCATGGTTACCGACGTTCCGTTGTCGCTGGTGCTGGCAACTACACCGACAGACAGTGTGTTGAGATTCAGCGTCGAACGCAGATTTGTAAAATACGTCTGCGTCGGTTGATCTGGCGCATAATTAACCAGCCGATCCGCCGCGAAGTTGTACACTGCCAGCACATACCAGTCAGGGCTGGCCATCGAGATATAGTCATTGACACTATCCGTCGCCAGAGTTAGCGACGTGGCAATAACATTCTGATTCGCCGTGGTATTGACCGTTGGGACTACTACGCCGGAAATCAGTCCAGTTACAGGCTCAGTCCATGAGGTTCCAATGGCGATATTAGACGCCTGCAATGTTTCTGTGCCGGTAGCCGTGCTGACGTAGATATTCCATCCCGTAGCTCCAGCCGATGCTGCCGGAGATGCCACTGTCAGCAAATTATTTGCATTGACTAGCAGGCTAGCCTCAGCTCCTGGGAGTGTCTCACCCGTAGCATTGATGTAGGTGAACACCGCATAGTAGGTGGTTTGGGCCAGTGTTCCGCCCGCCACCTGAGACAATCCAGGCGCAGCCGTTGGATTAGTAACGGCTACTGGCAATGCCGCGAGGGGAATCCCCACCACATTGTAGAGGAAATTGACGTAATCACTCTGATTCGGCGGGTAAGCGTACACGGATCAGAGTCTCCTACTAGCGATGCAGTGACAGAATCCGCTTCTCTTTTCCGGCATGGCGTGGTGCAATGGTATCGCGCGGAACTTCTACACCGATGGCGATCTTTGCATCCTGTCCGGGTTTTGCCTGCTCTACAACTTCGACCGACAGGCGATCCAACTTCCCCAGTCTGGGGTCTGCCGTGGACTGATTGACGGAACTGGCGACAGCCGCGTTTGCCAGGTTGGCTCTGGCAATCTCGTTCAACACAATATCATTATGGTTGAATGCCATTGTGATGCCCTTCAAAGAAACCGGCTTCTCTATCGAATAACACAGCCCGACATAATTATCGGCGCTCTTCACCTCGGACTCAGGAATCATTCCATATTGGCGATGATGAGAGACAATCGTATCAATGTCCGATTGTGATAACTTATCCGCGCCGATCAATTTCTGCTCACCCGGAGCGAGAGTGACCGGCGTGGACACGCGAGTCTGTTCGGGAATCCGATAGACAAACGAGTGATGCTGCTTGGTGCAGTTTGCTACATACAGTTTCATGGTGCCTCCGAGATTTATCAGTACGTCATCGAGATAACGTTAATTGCTTCTGGTCTTATACCCCAGCCGCTAGTGATGCGCATTTCAGACAGCACGTCAACGGCGCCGCCGGGGATAGGCGTGGTGATCTCCATCGGAGCCGCCATATCGGTGTACATCAGCGTAGTGGCCGCAATGCTCGGAGTGAGCTTGGCGAACTCGTTGGTGCTGTAAGCAGCCTGGTTCGGGTTATCCACTTCCGGCATGACGATCAGGACGGCATCGGCACCGCCTGAACCTGCGCCGATCAGCGTATCGTCATATACCCATTCAATCGTGTCGCCATTCATGGCCGCAACGTCTTTCACAACTCCGGCGGTTGACTGGCTGCCTGCGCCTGCGCGCTGGTATTGCACCAACTCGACAATATTCTGCCATTCAAACGAGCCGAGTACCCGCTGCGGGCCTAGCACTACGAACCGGTGCGGGATACCGAGCTGATTGGTATTGACCTTGGTCGTCTGAATCTGGCTCAGCAGGAAGAAAGCCATCTGGCCGTTGTCATAGGTCCGCACAGTGTCATTGCCATTGCTGTCCGGCGGAAGATTGATCGTGGTTGCACCGTTGGCGTTCAGCAGGCCTTCGCCGTTGGCCGGATTCATGCCATACAGCAACGCGTTTCGAGCGACCTGAAAATGCGCTTGTCGCATGCCAAGGCGGAACGCATCCACGATAGGCGCGTCAAACATGGCGAGCGCCGCCGTATCGTGATGATCATACTCTGCGCGGCAACGCAGCAGATAGGTCGGCGTGGATGCTATAGTCGCCGTGATGGCCACGGACGGCAGGTTGTTATACGCCTGCTGGCCCGCGGACAGCACGGTCCTGATATCAAGGTGCTTGATATACACGCCGAGGTCTTCGGAGCCGATTTTTACCAGCGGCTGTCCGGTTGCCAGTGTGCGGAAAGCGCCGGACACCTGGTTGTACTGAATCAGGATGCCGGGCTCCACGAAAGAGGGCCGCTGTTGGACCCAAGAGGTTGCAATGCTACCCATTGAAGTTTACTCCGATGATGATGACTTGGTTATGACGATTAGATGTGAGGCTTATATCTGGATGACGCAGGTGGAACCGTTGTGAGTCCAGTTCGCATAAGGACTGACATAAGTCACGATCTTGCTGTTGCCGACATTCGCCGTCAGCACCTTGCAATTCAGCGCCGTGGTGCTAAATGCAATCAGCACCTGGTTAGTGAAATCCCACGATACCTGCTGATTGATAGCGCCACCCACCACCGCTGCCGCCAGTGTGCTAGAGCACGCCACCACGATGCGGGCATTGCTGCCAAAGCGGAAGAAGTTCACCGCGCCATAACTTCCGGAAGTCGGTACTCGTGACTGCGGAGTCATAATCATCGCGCTGCCCTGCGTGAACACACTGAACC
>VFSW01003896.1_pt1 | contig 22334 bp, 17 predicted proteins | sample 5358111 | NCBI WGS metagenome assembly VFSW01 (sample SAMN11554181, study PRJNA540505) | mine drainage metagenome | isolation source: sediment from site ElyBrook_90M | place: USA: Ely Copper Mine, Vershire, VT | collected 2017 | reverse complement strand
TCGGGCCGGAGAACGGGCAGGACTTGCGGCGGCGGTAGAACGGCCGGCGGGCGCCAACGGCGGTGCGTCGGGCGGCTGGATTGACTTCTGTATCGGACATTGATGCTTACTCCTCGATCCCGGGGCGGAACTCGTCGCCGCCAAACCCGTCGCGGGCGCGGAACTCCTCACGGTCGTCGAAGCCACGGCGGCGGCCGCTCTCGAAGCGTCCGGCGGGCTTCGGCCCACGGAACCCACGCTCCCGGTCGTCGGACTTGCGCGACAGGATGGCGGACGGGGCTTCGTCGATTTCGTCGATGCGCACCGTCATGAAGCGCAGAACGTCTTCGTTGAGACCAAGCTTACGCTCCATCTCGGTCACGAATGCCGGCTTGGCGTCGAGGCCCAGCAGCATGTAGTGGCCCTTGCGGTTCTTCTTGATGCGGTAAGCGAGGCCGCGCAGGCCCCAATACTCACGCTTCTTGACGGCTCCGCCGTCGGTTTCGAGTTCGGTGCCGATTTCGTCGGCAATCGCCTCGACCTGTTGCTGCGTGACGTCGTTCCGCGCGATCAGCACGGTTTCGTAAAGCGGCATGTGTGTACCCCCTATGGCTTGTCTCTGCCCCGGACCGGGTCTGGTCCACGTTCCACGATGGAAATGGGCATAGCCGGGCGCGATGCCGTCGCACCCGGCAGGGAAGCGCGGGCTTGAAGCATGGATCGGGGGGGAATGCAATAACGGAAGCGCCAGCGCGGCACCTCCGGCCGGATGGCCGCGTTATCTGACAAGATCGTTATCCAACCATGACCTTAACCCAAGCGTGATCGATTGCTTGATCTGGATCAACCGGCCTCCGCGCCAGACGCCGAAAATCCGTGCGGGTTGCTGCCCTTACCTCGGCGGCTGACACGCGCGGAGTTCCATTCATGCAAATCGCCGGGTTTACCATTTCCGATACGATGGCCTCGGCCCGGTCCGCCCTGTCCGGCCCCGACCGAATTGCCCTATATTCGGTCTGGACCACGATCGTGTTCGCGGCCGTCTTCACCTACTGGCAATCCCGCCCATCGTCCGGCGGTATCCGGGGTTTCTTCCGTCACTGCGTTCCTGCGGGAATCCTGACCAACAAATCCGCCCGGGCGGACTTCCTGTTCTGGCTGTCCCGCCGGCTGTTCATGCCATTTCTGGTCATACCGCTTGGCTTATCGACAGTCACGGCGGGATATGCCGCCTATTCCCTGCTGGCCCTGGTATTCGGACCGGCGAACCATACTGGACCCGCCTCCACGCTGACTCTCGTCGCATTCACTGTGTCGATGGTCGTCGCCTACGACTTTTCTTACTACGTCTATCATCGGCTTTGCCACACGGTCCCGGTGCTGTGGGAACTGCACAAGGTCCACCACTCCGCACAGGTCATGGTCGGGATCACCAAGGACCGCGTTCACCCGCTGGATGAAATCCTGAACCGCTGGTGGAATGGCCTGATTCCGGGCGTCACCTATGGAATTTGGTTATTTTTCGCGGTCGATCCAGTGGAACTGACCGTCTTCGGCATCAGCGCCTATCTGATCCGCGACCTGCTGATGATGGATGTGGTCCGCCACACCAACATGGAGATGTCGTACGGCCCGTGGCTAAACCGCATATTCCTCTGCCCGTATTACCATCAGCTTCATCACAGCGTCGAGCCCCGCCACTATAACCGCAACTACGGCTTGCTACTGTCGGTGTGGGACCGGCTGTTCGGAACGCTGACGGTGCCGGAACCGAACCAGCATTTCACCTTCGGCCTGTCGGACAATGGGCACGAGGAATACCAGTCGCTGACCCGCCTGCATGTCCTGCCGCTGATCAAAATCTATCGGCTGGGCCGCGGCTGGATACGACACCACCTCGCTCTGCCGCCCGCCGTCACGGCGGATTTCGGCGGGCCGGAGCCACAGCCGAACCGGTCGGGATCGGGGCCGCTGCCATAGGCGTTAAAACAGGGGAGGGCCGGTTTTCGGATTCCCGACGCCCTTCCGCATAAGATGTTGGCGGAACATGATTTTCTCTATCCGTCTTGGCCGGGCGTGTTCCGGCCATCGGCGCTTCTACCGTCGGTGCGAAGATAGCCGGGACTGCGCCCGGCCATGACGGCGAGAGAGAAAAGCCGCATCTTCCCAATGCGTTATCGAATTTATCGACGGTCACAAGCGCCGCTGACAGGACAAAAAGCCGGAGGGCCGCGACCCTATTTTAACGCTCATGGGGCGCAGGCCCGCCATCCACGGCTCTTCCGGGATCGGCTCGATATCGCTAAAAGCGTCTTGCAGGTTCATAATGAACAGACCTCTGCAAAGGCCATTGCGCGCAAACGCTGCAGCCGAACGGCGACCGAGGCATTCTTTGCCACACTTCAGTCTGAGTGCCGGCGCTTCCCAATTTTAGCAGGTGCCGGGCGCGCGCTCAGTCATCCCCTGCCGCGGTCTCGGGACGCACATGCCGGCGCATGAATGCCAGCAGCAGCAGCGGCGGCACGATCGTCAGGATCATCAGCCGGAAGTCATTGTTATAGGCGATTATTTTGGCCTGATGGTCGATCATGTCGTTCAGCAGGGCCGCGCCGTGCGTCGTATCCGGGTTCAGCACGCGCGATGCGTAATTCCCCATTTGCAGCACGCGGTTGAACGGTGTGATCCCGGCCGAAATATCCGCGTGGGTGACTTGTACGCCCCGGGTCAGCGTGAACGATGTCACCGAAATCCCGATCGCCGAACCGATGTTTCGCGCCAGCGACTGCAACGCGGTGCCCTCGCCGCGAAGCTGCGGCGACAGGGTCGTGTAGGCCATGACCGACATCTGGTTGAACACTAGGCCGATGGAGAATCCCTGCAGCACCAGGGTCAGCATCATCTGCTCTTGCGTCACATCCGGGGTCCATGTGCTCATTTGGTACAGTGCCCAGCCCAGCACCAGCAGCCCGCAGGCCATGATCTTGCGCTGGTCCACCCGCATGCCCAGCCGGCTGGCGACGAACATCGACATGATGGTCCCAAGCCCGCGCGGCGCCATCGCCCATCCGGCGGTGTAAACCGGGTAACCCGCCAGATTTTGCAGATAGGGCGCCAGCAGCGCCGAGGTGGACAGCAGCACCGACGATACGCAGAACACCATCACCATGCCGGAGCTGAAATTGCGGTCCTTGAACAGGCTCAGCGACAGGAACGGCTTGTCCGCCACCATCATGTGAACGACGAACAGATAGAACGCCAACCCGGCAATAACGGCTTCGACGACGATCTCGCCGGAAGTGAACCAGTCCAGTTCCTGCCCGCGATCCAGCATCAGTTGCAGCGCGCCGCAGCCCAGCGCCAGCATGGAAAAGCCGTACCAACTGAAGCGCATGCCGGTCTGGGACGGCGTTTCCTTCATGAACAGCGTCAGCCCGATAACCGACAGAATGCCGAACGGCAGGTTCACGTAGAAGACGAACCGCCAGCTATAGGCATCGGTCAACCAGCCGCCCAAAGTCGGCCCCATGACCGGCCCCATCGTGACCCCCATGGAAAACACAGCCATCGCCTGCGCGCGCTTGGAGAACGGGTAGATATCCAGCATCGTCGCCTGCGACAGCGGCGCGATGGCCGCCCCGCACATGCCTTGCAGCAGCCGGAAGGCGACCAGTTGGTCCAGCGATTGCGCCGCGCCGCACAGCATCGACGCAACGGTGAAACCGGTCAGACAGGCGATGAACAGCCGCTTGCGGCCGAAGCGGCGCGCCATCCAACCCACCGGCGCGGTCATGATGGCGGCGGCGATGACGTAAGAGGTCAGCACCCAGGTGATCTCATCCGAGGAGGCCGACATACCGCCTTGCATATAAGGTAGTGCGACGTTGGCGATCGTCGAATCCAATGTCTGCATCAGCATCGCCAGCATCGCCGACGCGGTGATCAGACCTCGGTGCGGGACAGTTTCGGAGTCGGACATCGGATAACGGCTTGGACGCTTTTCGATATTGCGCCGAGTGTGCCCTGGCTTGGCGCGCTGCGCTACCTTATGGCAGGGTCCGACCGATACAAAGGATCTCCCATGACCGGGCTTTCACCCCTCGACCGGCCGAATTCCTATATCGGGCGCAGTGTGCCCCGGCCGAATCTCGCCCGTTTGCTGCAGGGGCGCGGACAATACGTTAGCGATATGGTCCTGCCGCGCATGGTACATGTGGCGTTCGTGCGCTCCCCGTACGCTCACGCCCGCATTCTTGGGATCGACACCGCTTCCGCCCGCCAGCGCCCCGGCGTGGTGGCGGTGGTGACCGGCGCGGAACTGGCGCAGGTGTGTTCCCCGTGGGTCGGCGTGCTGTCGCACCTGAAGGGGCTGAAATCCGCCCCGCAGCACGCGATTGCCATCGATGTCGCCTGCTGGCAGGGCGAGGCGGTCGCGGCGGTGGTGGCGCGAACCCGCGCCGAGGCCGAGGACGCGGCGGAACATGTCGTCGTGGACTACGAAGAGCTGGAACCGGTGACCGACATGCGCACCGCGCTGGACGCCGCCACCCCGGTTATCCATCCATCGTTAGGCGACAACCTCGCGTTCGAACGCCATCTGGATGCCGGTTCGGTGGACGACGCCTTCGCCAGCGCCGACGCCGTGGCCGAAGCGGAGTTCGTGTTCGGCCGTCATACCGGTGTGACGCTGGAGCCGCGCTGCGTCGTCGCCGACTGGCGGCCGGGCGATCGGCGGCTGACCGTCTATCAAGCCACCCAGGCCCCGCACATGATCCAGGACATCCTCGCCCGGCATCTGGGACTGGCCGAACAGCAGGTGCGCGTCGTGTGCAAGGACGTCGGCGGCTCGTTCGGCATCAAGGTCCACGTCTATGCCGACGAGATGGCTACCTCCGCGCTGTCGAAACTGCTGCGGCGGCCGGTCAAATACGTCGCCGACCGGCTGGAAAGCTTCGTCACCGACATTCACGCCCGCGACCACCGCGTGAAGGGCCGCGTGGCAGTGAAAGCCGACGGGACAATCGTGGCGTTCGAGATCGACGACCTGACCGGCATCGGCGCTTATTCGATGTATCCGCGCACCAGCGCGATCGAGGCGAATCAGGTGGTCAATCTGGTGGGCGGCCCGTACACCACGCCGAACTACCGAGCCCGCGCCCGCGTGGTGTTCCAGAACAAGACGCAGATGTGCCAGTACCGGGGCGTCGGCCATCCGATCGCCTGCTCCGTCACCGAGGGGCTGGTCGATCTGGCCGCCAAGGCGATCGGGATGGACCCGGTCGAGATCCGCCGGCGCAATCTGGTGGCCGACGATGCGTACCCTTACGTGTCCGCGTCCGGTATGCGGATGGAAAAGCTGTCGCATCACGCTGCGTTGAACAAGCTGCTGGCGATGATGGACTACGACGCGCTGCGCGGGGAACAGGCCGCTCTGCGGGAACGGGGCATCCATCGCGGCATCGGGTTTGCTAGCTTTGTCGAGATCACCAACCCCTCCGCCGCGTTCTATGGCGTCGGCGGCGCACGCATTTCCTCGCAGGATGGGGTGTCGCTGCGGCTGGATGCCTCCGGCGCCGTGGTGTGCCAGACCAGCGTCACGGAACAGGGCCAGGGCGCGGAGGCGGTTACCGCGCAGGTCGTCGCCACCGCGCTGGGGGTGAAGCTGGCCGATGTCCGGGTGGTATCGGGCGATACCGACACGACACCCTATGGCGGCGGCACCTGGGCATCGAGAGCGGCCGTGATCGGCGGCGAGGCCGCGTGGCAGGCCGGCAAGCAGTTGCGGCTGAATATCCTGGCCGTGGCTGCCAGCATTCTGCAAACCCGGACCGAGGCGCTGGACATCCGGGAAGGCCATGTCGTGGACACGGACAGCGGCACCGAACGCCTGCCGTTGGCGGAACTGGCCCGCATCGCCTATTTCCGCCCCGACACCCTGCCGCCGGGCTTCCAGGCGGAGCTGATGGCGGTGCGGCACTATGTCCCGCGCGATTATCCGTTCGCGTTCACCAACGGCATCCAAGCCAGCTACCTGGAGGTCGATCCCGAAACCGGCATGGTCCGGCTGCTGAAGCATTGGGTGGTGGAGGATTGCGGGACGATCCTGAATCCACAGCTAGTTGACGAACAAGTGCGCGGCGGCGTGGTCCAAGGCCTGGGTGCGGCGCTGTTCGAGCATTGCCGTTACGACGACCGAGGCCAAATGTTAAATGCCAGCATGGCCGACTATCTGGTGCCGATGGCCGCCGAGATGCCCGACATCGAGGTGGAGCATTGCGTATCCCCGACCATGGATGGCGAACTAGGTGCGAAGGGCGCCGGGGAGGCGGGTACGGCAGGGGCAGCCGCGGCGGTCGCCAACGCGGTGAACGACGCGCTGGCATCCTTCGGCGCGACAATCGCCGAAATCCCGTTGACACCGGAGGTAATCCTGCGGGCGCTCGGGCGGGCTTAACCAGGGTCAACCGACCGCGACGGGGACCCTACCCGCGGGTCGCCAACGATAGTTAAATGATTGATTAGATATTCAAAATTTAATGCGAGGGTTTGCTTTTGCCTATTCGACTCAACCGCCACCGCCAGATATCCTGACCTTGTTGTCAGCGTATCTTGAGAACGACCCGATGACGCCGGTTTACAGGGAAACTCAATGAACGCGATTGTTCTTATCGCACTCAGAAGGCGCCTCACTTTCGTCGTTCTGGCCATTCTTATCGTAATCTTCGGCGGCCAGGCGATCTTCAAAACCCCAACCGATATTTTTCCGTCCATAAACATTCCGGTTGTCGCCGTTGTCTGGACATACAACGGCCTGTTGCCAGAAGACATGTCCGGCCGTGTCGTTTATTATTTCGAACGGTCGATGACGACTACGGTCAGCAACATCCAGCACATCGAAAGCCAGTCGCTGTACGGGCGCGGTATCATCAAAATCTTCTTTCAGCCCGGTACCAACGTGGCCGCCGCCCAGGCGCAGATCGCGGCCAGTGCCCAGACCGTGCTCAAACAGATGCCGACGGGCATCACGCCTCCGGCGATCCTGGTGTACGATGCATCCAGTGTGCCGGTTCTGGATTTGCAGGTGTCCGGCACCACCCAGACCGTGCAGCAGCTTTACGATCTCGCGTCCAATTTCATCCGTCCGGCTTTGATCACGGTCCCCGGCGTGGCCATCCCTACCCCGTACGGTGGCACCTCGCTGGTCGTCGAGGTCGATCTGAACCAGCAGGCGCTGCTGGAGCATGGGATGTCGGCGGAGGACGTGACTCAGGCGCTTGCCACCCAGAATCTCGTGCTGCCGGCCGGCGACCAGAAAATCGGCAAGTTCGACTTCCTTGTGGCAACCAACGCGGCCCCGATCAATATCGACACCTTCAACAACATCCCCATCAGGCAGGTGGGCAACGCCGGCGTCTATCTACGCGACGTCGCCTATGTCCATCGCGGCGGGCCGCCGCAAAGCAACATGGTGCTGGTGGGCGGCCACCAGTCCGTGCTGATGCAGATTCTGAAAACCGGCGACGCCTCGACACTCGCCGTGGTCGATGGAATCAAGGAACTGCTGCCGCAAATCGAAAGCACCCTGCCGGAAGGGGTGAAAATCACCCCATTGAACGACGCCTCCAAGTTCGTGCGCGCCTCGATCGCCGATGTCGTGCGCGAAATGGCGACCGCGGCCATGCTGACCGGTGCGCTGGTATTGCTGTTTTTGGGGTCGTGGCGCTCCACGGTGATCGTCGCCATCTCGATCCCGCTGTGCATCCTGTCCTCAATTGCGGTGCTGTCGTGGCTGGGTCAAACGATCAACGTGATGACATTGGGCGGCCTTGCCCTGGCGGTCGGCATCCTGGTGGACGACGCAACGGTGATGATCGAAAACATCTCCTCCCATCTGGAAGAAGGCGGGGAACTGGAACCGGCGATCATCAACGCGGCCAATCAGATCGTCATTCCAACCTTCGTATCCACCATCTGCATCAGCATCGTCTGGCTGCCGCTGTTTTCGCTCGGCGGGATCGGCGGCTACCTTTTCAAACCGCTGGCGATGGCGATCGTGTTCGCGATGATCGCCTCGTTCATTCTGTCCCGCACATTGGTGCCAACCATGGCGGTCTGGCTGCTGCAAAAGCAGGTCCTCGCGAAAGGCGAGGACGGCAAACCCGCGGAGCAGACCGGCGGCGGCGTGTTCACCCGCTTTCAACGCCGGTTCAATCGCGGGTTCGAGCGGTTTCGCGACCGTTACCACAGCCTGTTGCAGGACATCGTCCTTGTTCCCGGCCGGTTCATCCTGGCGTTCCTTGGCATATCCCTCGCCTCGCTGCTGTTGATTCCTTTCCTCGGCCGGAATTTCTTTCCCGAGGTGCGTTCCGGCGAAATGGACATGCATATCCGAGCGCAGGTCGGCACCCGGATCGAGGATTCCGGAAAGCTGGCCGTGCTGGTCGGCCAGGAGGTGCGTAAATTGCTGCCCGGCAAAGTAGCCGGCATCGTCGATAACTGCGGCCTGCCGACCAGCGGCATCGACGAAGTTTACAACGCCAGCGGCACGATCGGACCCGAGGATTGCGACATCACGATCAGCCTCAACGACGATTCGGCGCCTGTGCAGCAATACCGAGCCTTGTTGCGCGCGAAGCTGCCCTCGGTATTTCCCGGTACGACCTTCACCTTCCTGCCCGGCGACATCACCGCCAAAATTCTGGACTTCGGGCTGCCGGCGCCGATCGATGTGCAGATCACCGGGCGCGATCAAGAAGCCAGTTTCGAATATGCCAAGACCATTCTGGCGCGGATCGCCAAAATACCCGGCGTCGCCGACGCGAATATCTTCCAGGCGTTGCACTCCCCATCGCTGCGCGTGACCGCGTCACGCACATTTGCATCCAGCACCGGACTGACCGAGGCGAACATTGCCAATAATGCACTGAATACCTTGTCCGGAAGCGGTCAGGTGGCCCCCAGTTACTGGCTGGATACCAGCAACGGCGTGTCGTATCTGATCAACATTCAGACCCCCCAGCCGCAATTGAGCAGCATCGACGAACTGGAAACGATCCCGATCGATGCCGGCGTTGCCGGCGGCCCGAAGAAAAGCCCGGAACTGCTCGGGGCGCTGGCCCACATCACCCAGGCGGGTGTCCCGCTGGTGGTGTCCCATTATGCGATCACGCCGACCATCGACATTTACGCCAGTCTTCAGGGCCGCGATCTTGGCGCTGTGAACGACGCGGTCCAGCAGATCCTGGACGAAACCGTCAAGGACGTACCGAAGGGCGCCCGGGTCGCGATCCGCGGACAGGCCGTCACAATGACCGAAGCTTATGAGCAACTGCTCGCCGGCCTGGCTTTCGCTGTTGTCCTGGTTTACCTGGTCATTGTAGTCAACTTCCAATCCTGGCTGGATCCATTCATTATCATCACGGCGCTGCCGGGTGCTTTGGCCGGTATCGTCTGGTCGTTGTTCCTGACCGACACCACATTGTCGGTACCCGCCCTGACCGGTGCGATCATGTGCATGGGCACCGCGACCGCAAACTCCATCCTGGTCGTCAGCTATGCGCGGGAGCAACTGGCCGTGCATGCGGATGCAGCGCGGGCGGCCACCGAGGCGGGTTTCGCCCGCATACGTCCGGTGATGATGACGGCGCTGGCCATGATGATCGGCATGCTGCCGATGTCGCTGAGCAACACCCAAAACGCGCCGCTGGGCCGCGCGGTGATCGGCGGTCTGGCGGTTGCGACCATTTCTACCCTTTTATTCGTTCCCGCGGTCTTCACCATATTTCACGGCCGCATCCTCCATAAGGCCGGAAAAGGAGCATCCACCCAATGAGCGAAGCCACGCCGCCAGGCACCGCGCGGACCGTGGCCGCCGGGGACACGCACACGCCTGAATCCGCATCCGGCCCGGGCCATGCCAACGCAAAGCCGCGGCGGCGCGGCTTGCGGTGGATCATGGTCGGGGCCGGCATCGCCGTCATGCTGGGACTGGCCGCCCTGGGCATCGTAAAGCGCAACGACAACGTTGCGGCGCTGCAGGCTATTGCCAACGACGCCTCGGTGCCCAAGGTGACACTTGTGTCGCCTCAGAAAGGACCGGCCAGCCGCACGCTGACACTGCCCGGTGAGACGCAGGCGTGGTTCCAGGCGCCGATTTTCGCCCAGGTCACCGGTTACGTGAATAAATGGTACAAGGACTATGGCGATCCGGTAACGAAGGGCGAGTTGCTGGCGACCATCGAGACCCCCGACCTCGACCAGGAACTACAGCAGGCACGCTCTCAGTTAGAGGTGGAAAAGACCCGCGCCGAACTCGCCAAGGTTACCGCGGAACGGTGGCAGAAGCTGGCCGGAACGCAGGCTGTTTCACAGGAAACGGTGGACGTGAATATCGCCGACTATAAGGCGCAGCAGGCCCGGGTCGCGGCCGCGGAGTTCAATGTCGCGCGCTATGAAGCCAAAGAGGCGTTCAAGCAGGTCGTCGCGCCGTTCGACGGGGTCGTCACCGCCCGCTATACCGATGTCGGGGCTTTCGTGAATGCCGCCGGTGGCAGCGCCGGTCAGCAAGGCCATACGCAGGAGTTGTTTTCTGTCGCCGATATCCACGAGCTGCGCGTTTTCGTGTCTGTGCCGCAGGATTACTCCGGCTTTATCAAGCCGGATTTGCACGTTACGGTGACGTTGCCGCAGTTTCCCAACCAGACGTTCGAAGCCACCGTCGTGACAACGGCAAAATCCTTCAACACGACCGCCAGAACCATTCTGACCGAACTGACGATGCCAAACCCGAACAGGGACATTTTTCCCGGATCGTTCGCGCAAGTAAAATTCGTCGTTCCGACAGATCCCAGCATCCTTGTTGTCCCCGAACAGGCGCTGCTGTTCCGGGCGAAGGGGATGCAGGTGGCGCTGGTGGATTCCGGCAACAAGGTGCATTTACAAAACGTCGCGATCGGCCTGAATCTCGGCCAGACCGTGCAGGTGACGCAGGGCTTGCAAGCAACGGATAAGCTGATCGCCAACCCTTCGGATGGGTTGCTGGAAGGGCAAACCGTTCAGGTGGTGCAAACCTCGCCAGAGAATGCCAACAATAACCCGCCGGAGAGTCCGCCAGCGAAGGCGCCGGGCCATTGAACCGCCCGGGCATAATCGCGGCGGCGCTTGCGGTGTCCGCCCTGACCGGGTGCGATCTCGCGCCACTTTACCAGCCACCGGTTTTCGCGATCCCCGACAGCTATCAGGGGACCAGCCCTTGGGAAATCGCCCATCCCGGCGATGGCATCCCGCCGGGCCCGTGGTGGACATCCTACGGCAACCCGACGCTGAACGACTTGGAATCGAAGGTGCCGGACAATCCGGATCTGATGGTCGCGGAGGAAACGTTCGTACAGGCTCGCGAACTGGCGGCGGAGGCAGAGGCCGGACTGTATCCCCAGATCGGCGTGAACGGCCAGGCATCGCAAAACAAGCAGTCGCCAACGCGGCTGTTCCGGTCCCCCAAAAGCGTCGCGCCGCTGGTGGAACCCTCGGTACAGGTTGACGCCGCGGCAAGCTGGGAAATCGATATCTGGGAACGTATCCATAACGAGGCGAGATCCCGGGAGCGTCTGGCCCAGGCGGAGGCGGCCAATCTTGCCGCGGTCAAGCTGAGCCTCCAAGCCGAACTCGCCAATGCCTACATGACGCTGCGCGGCCTGGACCGGCAAGCATTGCTGTACCGGCAAACGGCGGAGACATATCGAACGGCCGTGAATATCACCCGGCTTCGGCTGAACAACCGGATCGGCAACGAACTGGATGTGGCACGCGCGGAGGCGCAATACGGCGGGGCGATCAGCCTGCTGTACGAAAGCGCCGCACAACGAGCCCTGGCGTTGCATGCCATCGCCGTGCTGATCGGCGTTTCGGCCAATGGTTTCACCCTGCCGCCGCAGCAGGACACGCCGCTGATTCTGCCGTATATTCCGGCGGGTCTGCCGTCCACCCTGTTACAGCGCCGCCCGGATATTGCAGCGGCGGAGCGGTATATGGCGTCGGCCAACGCGGAAATCGGTGTTGCGCGGGCGGCGTTCTACCCGAACATTTCCCTGGGGGGCTTCGCCGGCACCCAGGATTCGGGGTTCAATCTGTTCAGTCTGCCCAACGCCGTGTGGTCGATCGGTTCGGCGATCGGAGTGCCGTTGTTCGAGGGCGGGCTGCGCCGGGCAGAGCTGGGGTTCGCGGATTCCGCCTATCGACAGACGCGCGATCAATATCGCTCTGTCGTCCTGTCGGCGTTTCAGCAGGTCGAGGATCAATTGGCGCTGAACGATTTTCTGGCAAAGGAAGCCGCCGAGGATAAGTGTGTGTTCAGCGCATCCTCACGGGCGGTGAAGCTGGCTCTGCAGCTCTACCAGACGGGCGTCGGCAACTATCTCGACGTCGTGGTGGCGCAGGTCACACTTTTTCAGGCCGCCACCACGCAGCTCAATACCGATACACGGGTGCAGCAGGCATCGATCAATCTGATCCGCGCGCTTGGCGGAGGCTGGGACGCGAAGGAATTACCCACCGAGAAAGCGGTCCTTCCATTCGACCCGCTGGGGCTGGATTAGACCCGGATTCGAACCCGGCGAAACAAACGGGTCGCTCGACGGATGGCGCCCGCCCGACACAGGGGCCGCGGATTGTCCGGCATCGCATCTCCCCCGGCGTCCGGGTCTGGACAGCCATCGTCGATCCTTTCGGATTGGTAGGGTCAGGGAGCCAGGTAGCGCAGCAGTGCCGGATCGTCGCGGACCTGGTCGGCCGGCCCCTGCAGGGCGATGGTGCCGCGGTCGATCACATACGCGGTGTCGGCCACGCGCAGCGCGAGCTCGACATGCTGCTCGACCAGGATCACGCACATGCGGGTGGCGAGTTCGGCCAGGCGATCCGCGATCTCCTCGATGACGCCGATCCACACGCCTTCCGTCGGCTCATCCAGCATGATCGCCTTGGGCCGGCCCAGCAGCGCTCGGCTGATGGCCAGCATCTTGCGCTCGCCGCCAGAGAGGGTGGCCGCGGTCTGACCCAAGCGGGCACCGAGCTTGGGGAAGAACGCCAGCATCTCGTCGATCGACTGCTTGTCGGGAGAACCGCCGCCGCCCAGCAGCAGGTTCTCGCGCACCGTCATCTTGGCGAAAATCGCGTGCTCTTGCGGCACATGGCCGATGCCGGCGCGGGCGCGCAGCTCTGGCGTGGTGGAGGAGATGTCTCGTCCCTCGAAGGCAATCCGCCCCGACATCGGGCGAAGCTCGCCGGCAATCGTTTTCAGCAATGTCGTTTTGCCGGCACCGTTGCGGCCCAGGATGGCGACTGCGCCGGTGGCGGGAACGCGAAAAGACATGTCGAACAGTACCTGGCTGCGGCCATAACCGGCGCACAGGTTGGATACTTCCAGCAGGGGGGCGGCGAGGACATCAGACACGGCTGGTATAAATCTCCTGGACCCTGGCATCGTGTTCGATCTCAGCGACCGTACCGTCGCCCAGGACGCGGCCCTGGTCGAGCACGGTCAGGCGGTCGCAGATGTTCTTGATGAAGTCGAGATCGTGCTCGACGATGATCAGCGCGCATTCGTTCTTGATCGGCGCCAGAAGCTCGCCGGTGAGGCGGCGCTCCTCCGGGCTCATGCCGCCGGTTGGCTCATCGAGCAGCAGCAACTTGGGGCGTGCGGCCAGCGCCATGGCGATCTCCAGCCATTGCTGCTCGCCATGGCTTAACTCGCCAGCCAGGTCATCGGCGCGATCGGCGAGGCGGAAGCGTTCCAGCGCGTGCATCGCCTCGCCATCCAGCCGCAGGCGGGACCGGCTGCGCAGCAGGGCCCAGTTGCTCTCCATCGACTGCAAGGCCAGCAAAACGTTATCGTAAACCGATAAGTCGTTGAAAACGGCGGTAATCTGGAATTTGAAGCTCAGGCCGGCGCGGCTGCGCCGATACGGCGGTGCCATGGCGATATCCTGCCCGTCGAATCGAATCGTGCCGGCTGTGGGGTAATGCGCACCGGCAATCGATTTCAAAAGCGTGCTTTTGCCGGAGCCATTAGGGCCTATCAGACCGTGAAACGAGCCCGCCTCTACCTTCACATCGACACCGTCCAGCGCGCGCAACAAGCCATAAACTTTTGTCAGGCCCGAAACTTCGAGCAGTGCCATCAGCCAGCCCTCCGCCGGGCGCCAAACGAGCCGATCCGCTCGCGCGGCGAGACAACCAGGCCGAGCAGCCCGGTCGGCTGGAACATCACCACCACGAGCAGCACAACACCCAGGATCACCGGCCAAAACTGGCGGATCGCATCGGTATCGGCCAGCACATAGCTCAGCAGCTCGATCGCTATGGTGCCGATCACCGGTCCGATCAGCGTTCCGCTGCCGCCGAACAAACAATAGATAACCGCGGTGGTGGACAGGCCCGGTCCAAGATTGGTTGGCCCGGTGAAGCCCTGGTGATAGCTGTAAAGCGCGCCGGACAGGCCCGCGACCGCACCGGATACGGTGAATATCAGTGCCTTGAACACCTGCACCCTGTAGCCGAAGAACGCCAGCCGCTCCTCATTCTGGCGCATGCCGGCGAGGACCAGACCCAGTTGCGACCGCACGATCGCCCGGCTGAGCAGATAGACAAGCACCAATGCCCCCAGCGCCACCGAGTAGAACGCGAAGCCCTCGACAAACTCGTAGTCGCCGAAGGCCATCAGCTTGATCGACGACAGCCCGTTACCAGCGCCAACATACTGCCAACCCGCCACCAGCCGTTCGGCGGCATAGGCGCCGGTCAGTGTACCGAAGGCGACAAAGATGGAGGTGGGCGTCTTGCGCCCGAGCAAGAGAAAGGCAGCGAGTGCCGCCGCCAGCAATGCGCCCACGAGCATTGCCAACGGTAATGTGGCCCACATCTGGCTGAAGTCCAGATCGCGTCCAACCAGGGCCACCGCGTAGCCTGCCACGCCGAAGAACAGCGCTTGGCCGTAAGACATGATGCCCGAAAAACCCCAGCACAGATCGAAGCTCAAAGCGAGCAGCGACAGGATGAGGACATTTGTCATCAAGGTAATCAGCTCTGGCCGGGAAGCCAGAGCGAAGGGTGTCGCGACCAGAGCCGCCAGCATCGCCAGTTCGATGATCGGCAGCAGCGGCAACGCGCCAGAATGACCCCGCGCTTGCCGCAGCGCCGCTGCCCCGGTCGCGACATTCATCGCCTCAGCACTCCCGCGGATCGACCATCGACGCCTTGTCGATGATATCGTAACGGGTCTTGCCGCCCTCGTTCTTACAGACGGCAATGTACATGTTCATTTTCGCATGGTAATGTCCGGGGACCATTTCGGCGCCGCCGCCCGGTCCCTCGGTCAGTACGGCATGGTCCATGGCCGCTGCCACCTCCTCGCGACCGAGTTTGCCGCCGGTGGCCTTCACCGCCGCCTCGTAGAACTTCACGCCGCGATACATGCCAGTCGAAGCCGAACCGGCGGTGAACAGATACTTGGTGCCGGGGAACATCTTGGAGTACCCCTCCTGCAGCTTTTTGCTGAACGGATCGTCCACCGCCTGGAAATAGTCGAGGCAGCTCACCAGCCCCTCCATTTCTTCGGCCGGGTGATAGTTCAGCAGGTTTTCGTCATAATAGACGCAGGTCAGCACACCGCCGTTCTTCTGGAAGCCCGACTCGAAGAGCTGCTTCACGAAAGGCTGCAGACCGGGCGGGATGATGGTCATGAACACGCTATCGACCTTACCGTCCTTGATCTTGCCGATCGTGGCGGAATATTCGGCCTGGTCGAGCGGGTAGTATTCCTCGAACACCACCTCGCCGCCATTGGCCTCGATCACCTTGCGGGCGTATTTATTGAGCAGTTGCGGCCAGACATAGTTGGCCGACGGCATGGCGAACCGCTTCTTGCCCAGTGTCTTGATCAGATAGGGGATCAACCGGTCGCATTGCTGCGCGGGCGTGGGGCCGGTGTTGTACAGGAACTTGGTGCATTCCTGGCCCTCATAGAGTTGAGGATAGATGTACAATGTCTTACCGCGATTGACGATCGGGTCCTTGATGGCTTGGCGCATCGCAGACGTGATGCCGCCGAGCACGACATCGACATGGCGCTCCTGGATCAGTTTGCGGACATTGCCGACCGCGATCTTGGGATCGGATGCGGTGTCCTCCAGATAAAGTTCGATGGGCTGGCCGAGAATGCCGCCGCTCTTGTTGATTTCCTCCACGGCGTATTGCGCCACCTGCCAGTTGGCGTTGCCGGACGGTGCAATGGCACCGGTGATATCGGTGGCGATGCCCATCTTGATCGGGCCGGCCGCATGCGCCCAGCTTGGGCGCAACACCAGGCCGCCGGAAACACTGCCGGCCCATCCTGCTGCCGATAATGCTGCCGCACTGCTCAAAAAGCCGCGACGGCCTAGTTTTGACTCACTCATGGATTTCTTTCCTTTTTGTTGGATTAAAGACGACCGACCGCGATGAAGCCCTGCGGCCGCAGACGGACGATGGCGAGCGCGATGACGAAAACCAGCGGGTCGGCCAGCACGGGGATCACGACCCAGGGCAAGCTCGCCGCCATGCCGCCCACCGCGGCGGCTCCCAGTACGGGTCCCTCGAAGGTGCCGACACCGCCGAGCATCACCGAAAGAAACGCCTGGACCAGGAAACGAATCCCGATATCGGCGGATAGCGCGTAGAGGGGCACGATCAACGCGCCCGCAAGCCCGGCGAGCGCCGCGCCGAAGGCAAAAGTCAGCGCATAGAGCCGCCCGGTGGAAATGCCGCACGCGCGGGCCAGCATCGGGTTCTCTAAAGCGCCGCGCACCCGCAGACCGATCGAGGTGCGTGCCAGCAGCAGATAGCAGCCGGCGATCACGGCGAGGGTGGTGGCGATGATGAAGCTGCGCCAGATCGAGAACTCAAGCCCGCCGATCGCGAACGCGCCGGAGATCGGTTCGGGAATGGCCTTGTAATGCCCGCCCAGAAGACCGCGCACGATCTCCCGGATGATGAGGCCTATGGCGTAGGTGCCTAGCATGGCGATGATGGGGGTGGCGTAGCTTCGCCTGATAATCGTTCGTTCCTGTACGAAACCCACCGCGCCCACCACCAGGGGGGCGAGGATCACCCCGGTCCACGCGCCCATGCCGTATTCGTCGCAGAGATAGACCGTATAGGCGCCAAGCAGCACGAGCTCGCCATGGGCGAAGTTAAAGATGCCCATCATGCTGGCGATCACACCCAGGCCCAGCACGATCAGCACCATCACCGAAGTGAAGGCCATGATGTCGAAAACGAACTTGATGGCGAAATCCATCACGGCGCCTCGATCGGCGTGGGAGCGGTGCGATAGCGCGTCGCCTGCTCATAGTCGTAAGCATAGGCCAGCAGATCGGCTTCGCTCCATTGCCGTCCGACAAAGATAAGACAGAATGGTGCGCCGCCGTCATGTACTCCGGCCGGCATAACAACCCCGGGCAGGCCGGCGATATTGATTTCGCATACTGTCGTCTCGTGGATCGGCTCGCTGCCATGCAGCGGCGGCAGCGGGTCGCGCATCTGCGGGAAGACCAGCGCGTCCAGCCGGTGCGTATCCATGACGGCGTTGAAGATCTCGAGATACGCCTCGCGTGCCGCATGAAACTCCGACATATCCGGCGGCTGGGTCGGATCCGCGAGGCAGGCTTGCAGCGCCGGCAAATCCGCGAGGTAGCGCAGCGCGCCCGTGGGTCCGAGCGGGGCCTCGGCCTTGGTCGCCTCGGCGAAGTCGGCAAATGTCTTGAGAGCGGCATTCGGCCCGAGCCGCTGAAGATATTGCTGCAGATCGTAGGGCACCGATTCCATGCCCCGCGGATCGAAATGGGCTGGGCCCGGCATGGCTCGGCCGATGGCGGCAAAGCCGGTGCCGGCGAACGGATCGGCCACCAGCGTGGCGCCACGCGCCGCTATTTCGCTCTGGGCGCGAGCATAAAGCGCCGTCGTGCCGCCCGAGAGGGGCTGGTCGCGCCACCCCGGGCCATAGAGCCCGAGCCTTTTACCCGCGAGTGCGGTCGGGCTGAGCCGGGACGTGTAGCCGCCTTTTGGCAGCTTTCCGATCGCTGCCGTTGTCTTAGGGTCAGCCATCGTGAAGCCGGCCAAGACATCTAGGCACAACGCGGCATCCCGCACGCAGCGGGCGATTGGCCCTACGACGTCTCTCTGGCTCGCCAACGGGACAACCCCTGCGTTCGGCACCAGCGCGAACGTAGGCTTTATGCCGACCAAGCCTTGCGCGGAGGCGGGGTTCTGGATCGAACCGCCGGTCTCTTCGGCCAGCCCCAGCACAGCCATGGACAAAGCCACCGCTGTGGCAGTGCCCGAAGAACTCGCGCCCGGCACGCAGTCGGGTGCAGCGGCGTTAATGGTGGGGCCGGCCCAACTGTCATTGGCGTGCGTGCCGCTGGCGCTCAGCACCGGCACGTTCGTCTTGCCCAGCATGATGGTGCCGGCCGCGCGCATGCGGGCCACTACCGGGCTGTCCGTCGCGGGTATCAGGTCGATACCGCCCTTGGCGCTACACAGCAGCGACCAGCCGGCGGTGGTCGGGATGCCTGCCATGTCCATTGGATCCTTGATCACCACCGGCACACCGGCAAGCGGCGGCAATGTTTCGCCGGCGGCGCGCTTGCGATCGATGGCGCGCGCATCCGCCAATGCGTCCGGGTTCATAAAGATCAGCGCGTTGTAACGCGGGTTGAGTTCCGCGATCCGATCGAGGAAGGCCTGCGTCAGCGCCTCGCAGGTGAACGTACCGGCGGCGAGGCCCGCCTGAACCTGCGCAACGGTCAATTCGACGAGGTCGATCGCGGTCTCTTGCGTGGCTTTTTTGTCCATCTTTTCAGGCCCATTTCTTTCGTTCGAGTAGGGATTGGCTGGCGCTCGGGTCGGCGGTCAGCAGCCCGGCGTAATCCTCGATGCTGATGCGCCGGCGCATGCTCTCGCGGCGCATCGCGTCATAGGCTTCGTCGTCGCTGATTCCGGTCATCTGCATAAGCTGCACGACGGCCTTCACCACAGCCCTGCGGCCACGCCTGCGGGACTCGTGATCGGCGATCGCCAGCTCCATGCCGCGCAGCCGGTTGTAGCTGTTCACCGACAGGAACAAGGCTGCATAAACCGCCGCTGCATGCACCGGCTTGCGCAGAAAAGCGGTAACCCCAAGATCCATCAGCGCCTTGAGCCGGCTCGGTGCCTCGACGCCCACCAGGCCGATGGCCGGTGCCTTTGGAATAAGACTGCCTGCCGGTCCAGCGAGCACGGGGTCGAGCGGGCAATCGCCGTCCAGCAGCAGGATGTCGCGCTGGGCGTCGAGTCCGGCTGGATCGACATCGGACAGACGCACCAACGTCATACCGAGCCTGGAAAGGCTTGCCTCCAGCGTCTCGACGGCCATGCCGGGGCCGCCCGACAGCACACCGCGCTGGCCGCGGAAATTCTGGATGAAACGAGCACCGCTCATACCGCCACCCGCAGCGCCGGAGGCGAGCCCGCGGTCCAATAGCGCGGCGAGTTCCAGATCAGATAAGGATCGGGACGCACCGGGGCGGGCGCCCGGGCAAGGATGTCAAATCGCATGTCTTTACGCGAGCGGCCGATACGAGGCGTGAGTGTCGCGTGAAGGGTTTCGGGATCTACGCTCACCAATCCTTGCGGCGCCTGCATGCGCACTTGCGCCACGGCGCGCTTGACCGCATCGACATCGGTGCGCCCCTGCGCCGCGGTCAGCGACAGGGCAAGAAGCTGAACGGCGATATACGCTGCCTCGGCGTCGGCACATACGACCGGACCTTGGGGATAACGGGCAGCATAAGCGGCGACGAAACGGTCGTTTTCCGGTGCGTCTATGGTAGAAAAATAGACGCTGGCGGCGATGTGGCCGTCTGCCGCATCTGTCCCGATCGCCTCCAGTTCCGGTTCGGACAAGGTGCAACTGGCGACAGGGATGGTATTTGGCTGGTCGATGCCCCGCGCCCGGCATGCGGCACGCAGATCTCGTAGAAAGCAATAAGAGGAAATGCCGATCAGTGTATTGAACACAAATGCCGGGCGCGCCTTGACGATTGCCTCGATCGCCTGCGCAAAATCGGTCTCGCCGATGGCAAAGTAACGCTCGGCCACGATGCGGCCATGCGAGGCCGTCAGCCGCTCGCGCAGGATGCGGTTGTTTTCCCACGCCCAAATGTAGTTGGATCCGATGCAAAACGCGGTGCGGCCGTGATGCTCCAGCATATAATCGGCCAGCGGCAGAAGATGCTGATTCGCCACGGCACCGGTGTAGATGACATTGGCCGAACACTCGAAGCCTTCGTAATGCGTGGGATACCAAAGCAGGGCATCGGCCTTTTCGAAGCGCGGTATGATCTCCTTCCGGCTCGACGAGGTGTAGCATCCGACGATGTGCCGGTGGCCTTGGGCCAGAAGGTCGCGGCACAGGGCGTCGTAACGGGACAGGTCGCCCGCGGGGTTGGCGATGGTGGGCGCAAGCTTAACCGGGGACTGGTTGCTGTCATTCCATTCTTCGACGGCAAGTAGAGCACCGTTGAGCATGCTGCGCGAAACGTCCGCGTAGGGGCCATCTACGGAAAACAACACCCCGATCGGAATCGTCGGTTGCCCCATTGTCAAACTCGATTTCAACAGCGGCCCGATAGCGCGCGAAGCGCAGGCGACAATGCCAGGGACACAGAATTGCTGTCATGCGTGCATGAGTTCGGCTACGGTGCCACATGCACAAACGTATCGGTAGGCTCGGTTAGACAAGCTATTTTGTTTGTAAGCAAACTACATGCCACCCCGCGGTTGTTGTCAACCCGGCAAAGCCGACCAAACCCCAATAAGATGACTGACGCGATTCTGTGCAATCGCCCGCTTTTCCGCCCCCGTTACCGTCATGCAGATACCGGCAGTCCCGGTACGGTAACGCGCCGGACGAACGCTGGGACTATCCGCGCCCTTTCACGGCCGCGATCGTTGCGATGGCATCGGCCGCACCGAAGACCGGAAGCATCCATCCGCAACCCGGGCCGCTTCTGGACCATTCGATCCGCTGCCGCTAGCATTTACCCGGATAACAAGGGGGCATCGATGGACAGCGCGCTTTCCCGGGAGATCGACGATCTTGCCGCCGCCGCGACAAGCTACGCCGCCACCCACACCCGCATCGCCAAAATCGCCTATCCGCCCAATGTCCGGATCGCCGTGAACTTCACGGCCGATTTCGACACCATGCTGCTGCGCCGCCTGATGAACGAACCGCCCCAGCAACTCGCCAAAGGGGAGTTCGGCGGCCGCGTGGGAATCTGGCGGCTGATCGAACTGTTCGACTCGCATGGCGTGAAGGCCACGGTCTTTACCCCCGGCCGGATCTGCGAACTGTATCCCCGGGCAGTCCAAGCCATCGCCCGCAGCGGGCATGAGGTCGCGGACCACATGTGGGAACACCGCGTGCCAAAAGAGCCCGAACTGGAACGCGATCATTTACTGAAGACCAGCGCGGCGCTGGAGCGGCTGACGGGCAAACGCCCCGTCGGCAGCCGCAGCAACCACAGCCTGAAGCTGCTCCAGGAAAACGGCTTCATCTACGTGTCGGAACATTCCGCGGATCATCTGCCGTATTACCAGCGATCCGGCGACGCGACCCTGCTGCACCTGCCGTTCCATTTCGCCATCGACGACGCCATGTTCTTCAGCTACGCCTGGATGGGAAGCCGTAACGATGCGCAGCGCATCACCGACCCCGACCGCGTGTTCGACATGTTGTGGGACGCCTTCATGCACCAGTACCGGCAGGGCGGTTACCTGAACATCTGCCTGCATCCGTTCGTCTCCGGGCGGGCGTTGCGGATCGCGATGCTGGATCGGCTGATCGCGAAGATGAAGACATTGCCGGGCGTATGGTTCCCGACCTGCGAGGAACTCGCCCGCCACGTGCTCGCGGCCAAGGAGGCGCATTAGATGCCCTGGAAGCAAGGCTATACGATTTCGAATGAAACGACACTGGCGGACGCAGACCTGCGCTGGCCAGACGGCAACCGTCTATGCTTCAGCATTACCGTCGATCTGAGTGTCGCGCGCGGCCCTGACGGCATCCGCGTTGCCGATATCCAGCGGCCGGACGCATTCTTCGCGCTGAACGACGGGCTGGAACAGGTTCTGCTGGTGCTGCGCAAGCACGGCTTTCTCGCCACCTTCGCGGTGCCGGCGGTCATGGCCAGGATCTATGCCCCAATCTTGCGGCAACTGGCCGCGGAGGGCCATGAAATCGCCGCCAACGGCTTCCGGCACGAAGATGTCTCACCCCTGGGCCG
>VFSW01003895.1_pt1 | contig 22340 bp, 38 predicted proteins | sample 5358111 | NCBI WGS metagenome assembly VFSW01 (sample SAMN11554181, study PRJNA540505) | mine drainage metagenome | isolation source: sediment from site ElyBrook_90M | place: USA: Ely Copper Mine, Vershire, VT | collected 2017 | reverse complement strand
GTGTACGTGTTGCCGCCCCCGGAATTCAAGAGCGCGCCGATCGTCTGGTTCTCGACGTACTGGTTGCCGGCGTTGCCGATTGCGTTCGAGATGCCCGCCGCGGTACCGATGTCGATGTTCGCGAGGTTGTTGCCCTGATTCATGGCGATCTGCCCGAGATTCGAAGCGCCGGTCTGGATGTTGGACGCCTGGCCGGCGGCGGCCGCCTGCCCCAGCTGCACCGGTGCGAAGGCGTTGTTGAGCGCGGTCTGGTAGGTCTGGTCGGCGAGGCCGGTGTTGTACTGATCGAGCGCGGTCAGGGTGTTGCCCGAAATACCGCCTGCAGCCGAGGCCTGGTTAACGATCCCCTGCTCGCCCTGGGACTTGGTGAACTGATATCCGGGCGTCGAGGCGAGCGCGGCCGCGAGCGAGGCGGGGTTCGAGGCGCCGGGGCTGCCGATCCCGAGGAGCTTCTCGTAGTTTCCCATGGCGCTCTGGCCGAGGCCGGTGTAGGGGGCGGCGAGGGTCGCCTGCTGCTGCAGCGCCTGCTCCTGCACCCCTGCGGCGGTGTTCGCCGCGTACTTGGTGGCACCGGCCGCCTCCGATCCTGCGATCGCGGTGCCCGCCGCCGAGACCACGGCTCCGCCCACAATTGCCGCTGCGACCATCGTCAGCCTCCCAGCCAGAGCGTGTAGTAGCTCTCGACTTTCGTGTATCCCAGCCGCTCGAACATCCACGCCGCGCTGAAGTGCTCCTTAACGCCGGCAAAAATCCGCTGCACGCCGCCCGCCCGGGCGAGCTCGTGGACCTTCCCGAACATCTCAAGGCCCATCCGCGCGCCGCGCGCATCGGGGCGCACCCAGTAGATGTCGGTGGTCAAGGTCAGGCAGGTGCGGTAATGCAGCCCCCGGGCGATGAAGTTGACGCTGTAGCCGGCGAGGAGCCCGTCCTCACGCGCCGTCACGATCAGGCACATGCCGGCCTCGTGGCGGCGCAGATACTCATCGTAGTCGGGATCCAAGGGCACCTCGTCCTTGTCGAGCGCGAGCTCCGCCCAGTGCGCGGGGAAGAGCGGCTTCGCCTCGAGGACGAAGGCCGGGTACTGCTCCTCCTGGATGGTGATCATGGAACGGCCCCATCAAGGCTTTCGGTCAGATTCCCGAGCGATATGCGCGAGCCCAGAGGAACGGTGCGCGGCTGCAGGCCCGGCTCGGGCGCGCGAAAGGTGCGCACGTCCATCACCAGGTGGATCCGGTCGCAGACCCCGTTGTTCGTGACCTCGTGCTCGAGCTCGTTCCGGAAATGCCAGAGCTGCCCGGCGGGGAGGTGCACGGTCTCATCGCCGCAGCGGAAATTGCACCCCGGCGCCGATTGCAGCACCGCGTGGTAGCGGCTCCAGTACTCGGCGTGCACCGGGGTGTCGGCGTGCGGGTAGATGCGCCCGCCGGGGCGGATCTTGTTGATCATGCAGCGCCCGAGCCGCTCGCCCTCGACGCGCGCCATCAGCGAGAAAATGATCGCGCGCGCCGCCGGGAGGTGGCGATAGCTGTCCATCCACACGCACTCGTGCTGGTCCTTCGTCGAGCGCTCGAGCTCGGTGACGCTCGCCGGCGGGAACCTTAAGAAAATGGTCTCGGTGTCACCGAAGGGGCCTTGCGGGTAATCGCGCAGGTACGTGTCCGCCTTCCAGAGCTCGGGGTTCAAGTGGATCTGGTGCAGGAGCGGCAGGGCGTCGATCGAGCCGATGAGCTGGAAGTTCTTCATACGGCCGTTCCCACGCCGTTCACCCAGACGGTCGGGCTCAAGGACTTGACGACGATCGGCATGCCGATGGTGGTGTCGAAGTAGGGCTTGCCCAGGTACAGGAAGGTGGTCGGGCGCTGCGCAGTGGTGCCGGAGTTCGTGAGGTCCTGCAGGATCTGATTAGCGTTCGAGAACCAGGTCGCCCAGGGCGCCGTGAAGCGCGCACCCACGAACATTGGGGGTTGCGGCAGGCCTCCGATCGGCGAGCCCATCAGCGGCCTCCTCGCGCGGCGGCCTGGCCGGAGGGCGAGGAGACCATCGCCGCCCCGCCCGAGATCACCCACTTCGCAGGGTCCGTCATGCGCAGCCGCACGTGAAGGAAGCGCGCGCGGCCGCAGCGCCGGCGGCTGACGCGCGTGCGGCTCTGACCCTTCTTGCCGAGTGCGATCCACTGCTCGGGCCCGAAGTCCCGGGAGTCGCGCGAGATCTGCATCATCACCATCGGGTTGTAGGCCTGGCTCGAGGTCAAGGTCTCGCCGACCCACGTCTCCATGTCGAACTAGATCGCCCCGCAGCGGAAATAATTCTGATCATTGAGCGCGCAGCGGGTGATCACCTCACGCACGATCACGTTGCCGTTGTCGGTGTTCAGGCCCACCACGGGGTTGTAGAGGTTCGCGATGTTGTAGTCGGAGATGAGGATCTTCCCCTGGTACACCGCGCTCCAGCGCCCGATGTGGCGAGCGGCGTATCTGGAGGTCACGCCCGTTTGGGTCTCGCTCCACATGCCGTTCGAGGCGTTCCAGAGAAATGAGCGGTTCTCGGTGGGGAAGGTGAACTGCGCGAACTTCGCTTCCTGCGTCTGGTAGGCCAAGGCCTCGCAGTCGGCCGTGGTGGTCAATCCCTGCACGATCTTATCGATGTCGGGGGTGGAGATGGGCTCAACACCATAGCCCTTCACCCGCGCGAACTGCAGGCCGCCCTCGAGCGATTGGGCGAGGAATGCGATCGAGTCGGCGACGTGCACCCGCGAGAAGGGGGCGGCGAGGCCGTACTCGGTGGCGGTGCCCTGGATGTAGGTGAAGGGCTCGGTGGTGAGGCCGGAGTTCTGCCAGAACTCGATGTGAGTGGACGAGAAGGGGATCAGCAGGCCGCCCAGCTGGTCGCAGGCGATCATAATGTCCGGGTACTGCGAGGCCTCGGCGAAGGAGAGCGCCGACCAGGTCGAGAGGTCGTTGAAGGCCGAGACGAAGAACTGGTTGGTCGCCGGGTTCTCGCAGATGCCAAAGCCGTTGCACACCGCGATAGTGGTCGCCCCGTTCGGAAAGCCCGCGCTCGTGATCTGCGCAAAGACCCCGGTCGAGGGCGTGAAGTAGTAGCCGTTGATGCCATCGACAATGCCGATCTGGGTGGGATTGGCGGCCATCGCGACCGGCCCGACGATGGTGTTGAGGTTGCCGCTCGCGACCACCGAGGCGGCACCGCCCGTGGTGTTCGGCGCGCCCAAGGACAGGAACTGATTCGCCACCACGACGAAGAGCTGGCTCTTGTTGGCGAGCAACCCGCGCGCGCCCTGGTTCACCGCCGCAGGGATGGTCATGGCGAGCTGCTGGCCCGGGGTCGCGAGCACCGCGATCGAGGTGCGGTCCTTGTCCTTACGCACCTGGTAGTAGCAGTTCAGGCGCCGCTCGCGGGTCACCGTGGGATTGCCGGCGTACACGCCCTCGCCAAAGAACGGGATTTTCTTGAACTTGACGGTCATGGGCCGTACGGATCCGCGCTGTCGACCTCGAAATACACCCGCGAGTCCTCCGGATCGGCCTCGCCGGCGATCGCCGCGGCATCGATGCGCGAGCTCTCGAGGGTCTGCGTCCACTCGCAATCGAACATGGGCGCGATGAGTTTGCCGGTCTCCAAGACCAGCATCTGGTAATAGCGCTGCGGATAGTCGGGGCAGTCGCCGGGGTTATCCAAGTCCTGCACGGGACGCAGGTAGGTGAGGTGCAGGTGCTTGGTCACGTCCTGGGCGCCGCCACAGTCGATGTAGAGGTGCCCGTTCGGGGTTTGCACCTGGAACTTGGTCTCGTAGAGAATCGCGGTGGGGTCTGACTGAAAGGTCGGCATCGCCTTCGTGGGCAGGCTCTCGTACTCCTCGACGTTCATGATCTTCAAGGGGGTGTCGTTGTAGTAGATGTCGCGCAGCACCGCCGCGATGATCACCTCGGGGCGCTGCGCCTTCTTGGTGTAGTTGAACACCTGGGCGTTCGCCGCTACAGCGCCGGTGAGATTGACCCCTAAGGTCACGACGTTCGTCACCGTGTTGACCGCGGAGACCGTCGTCCACTGCAGGTCGGAGCCCACCAGCACGCCGATGTAGTCGTTCAAGTTCACATTGGCGACCGAGGCCAGGGTGATCAGGTTCTGGTTCGCCGCCGCCGCGGCCGAGGTGAGCACCGCGTTGAGCTGCTGCGGATAGGCGAGGCCGGTGGTGGAGAGCGCCCAGTTGTCACCCGTGACGCCTAAGTTGTAAAGGTACTTCGTGTAGCCCAGGAAGAGCGCGCTCCGTTCGCGCGTCCAGACCTTCATGCCGTGTGCGAAGTCCTGCTTTCCCATGATCTGCTTGACCAGCATGTTCACCTTGAAGGAGCAGTCGGTGTACTCCTCCGGGGTGGGCTGCTCGAGGGCGTCCAAGGCCCCGATGTCGAGCATCGCCTGGCGGATGATCTGGTACTGGGAGACCGAGAAGTTGTAGGTGCCGGACGTCGACTGCGTGATAGAGCTCGACGTGCCGGTGCCCGGGATGAGAAGGATCGTCACGCGACCTGCACCCGTCGTTGCCGGTGCGCCTGGAGGGCCTCGCGGATGAGCGCGTAGACGGCGGCTCCATCGAGATCCTTCTGGCATTGCGCGGTGCCGTCATCTGCCTGCTTACAGAAGTCCCAGCCAAAGTGCATCTGGTGGCAGGCCGGCACCGCGTTCTCACCGCGGCCGGGACAGGTCGTCGCCACACTCGCGACGGCCCGCGTGTTCACCCAGTCCCTCGTCAGGTTCTCATGCGTTGAGTGCGACAGCATGATCACCTTCGGCATCGGCTCGTGCGACACCGCGTTTATGACCCCGGTCTCAGGTCCGATCACCAGGTCCGCGACCTGCACGAAGGCGAGCGTCTCGCGGATCTTCCACTCCCCGCTCCGGCGGATCACCCGGGGCTCGGCCTCCCAGCCCTGCTCCAAGATCCGCGCGTCCGGCCCGCCCACCAGCACGACTCGCGCCTCGGGAAAGTCAACGAGGATCGAGGCGATGGTGGGATCGAGGCCGGACCAGGTCTTGTGCACGGAGGAGCCGGCGAGCGACCACACCACCACGGGCCCGGGGCCCAGGCGCCGCTTCTGCTGTTCCGCCCAGCGCGCCTCATCGGGCGTCGGGTAGAAGTGCACGCGCGGCTCGTGCGGCACGCCTGCAATCTCGTGCTGCACCTCGAGGTAGTTGAAGTTCATCACTCGGTGGCGCGCAAGCGGTGACCAGGCGTGCACCGCGCGCCCCGGCATGGTGAGGAGTGAGCCCTCGACGCTCTCCGAGAGGTTCACCCACTTGTCGTACTTGGCGGCGTGGTACTTCCAGAACTCCCCGAGCAGCGGGTTCGGCACCTGGTCCTTGTCCTGCAGGTAAAACTCATCGATGGACGGATCGTGACGAATGACCTCATCGCCCGGGGGCGATGTGTAGAACGTCACGTGATAGCCCTGCCGCTTCAAGCCCGCCAGGACCGAGCTCACCTGCATCAAGTCGCCGTACGCGCCATAGCGCACCACGCCGACCGTTTTCTCCGCTCGTTTGGTGCGCGACCAGCTGGTGTGGCAGCCGTTGCCGACTTTTTTGAACACGAAATAAAGCGAGTACTCATGGCCCGCGGATCGCTTCTGAAACTCCACAAGGTCCCAATGGGTCCCCGAGCGTTTGGCGAGGTCGATGACCTTGTCATAGGAGAGGTTCAGACAGTGGTCGGGGTTGGCTCCGTCTTCTCCCACCTTCGGGTACTGATCCTCGTCCGGGACATACAGCACGAGGTGCCCGTCCCGCTTTAGCACCCGAAACCACTCCCGGAGCGCCTGCACCGCGGTGTGCTTCTCGGTCAGCATCTTCTCGGCGAGCTGGCGGGAGAGCACATCGGGAAACCGGCGCGGGTCGTAGGCGGTCTCGGGGAAGTGCTCGAGGAGGTGGCTCGAAAAGACGAAGTCCATCGATCCGGAGGCGAACATCGGGAGCTCGGCGGCGGTCTCGACCACCACATCCGGGTTGATCGCCTGGCCGAAGAGCACCGCGTCCTTGCGGTTGTCGACGCCGATGAAGTGCAGGAAGGTCTTGTGGACGCCGCAGCCTAGGTCAAGCCCGCGGCCGCGGGTCCACTTCACGATCTCCCATTTGATCTTGCCCGACTCGTTGCCGAGCGGGCCGTCTTTGCTCCAGGTCACGCGCGCTTACTCCCATGATGTTGGTGCGTGCGAGAGTAGCGAAAAATTACGCGGCCTGGCCGACGACCTTCTTCACGAGGCCGAGCATGCGGATGTTGAAGGGCTTGCCGACGCCCTTGTTGCCCTTCTCCTCGCGAACCCAGCGCCGGTCCTTCGCGAACTGGTGACCGTCCTGCACGTAGCCCACGTCCGGATCGCCGATGACGACACCGTACGAGCGGCTGCCATCAAAGCGTGGCTTGGCGCGCCCGTCGTCAAAGAACTCCTCGGGCCCCAGGTCGCGCACAACCTCGGTGTCGGCCTCCACCTTCTCGCCCGCCTGGATCCGCTCGAGGCGCTCCAGGCGCGCCATCACGCGCTCCTCCATCGCCGCGAGCCGCGCTTCACGCGCAGCGAGGGCGTTCTCGCGCTCGACTAGCTCCTCCTCGATCTCCCCCGGCGTGCGCTCGGCCTGCGCCTGCGCATCGGCGGCGGCGACGAGCACCGGGTCGGGGGCGAGCTTTGCGGATTTCTGGTTGCCGATCGTCGTCTTCGTGTCTGCCATGCGTCTCTCCTGTCAGTCCCAAAGGGCGAGGGTTTCCCCGGGCGTTCCGACCGCGACCGCCACGAGTGAGCCCTTATACCGCACCCCGACGCCCGGCACGCCCGCCTGGAAGGACTGGCCGGCGGTGCCGGTGCCCGTGACGAGCGGCGTCGTGGTCGTCGCGGTGCCCTGGACCGCGATGTCGTAGAGCGTCGCACCGAAGCCCGTCCCGGCGCTCACCTGGGAGAGGCCGAAGCACACGCCCACCTGGCCCACCTCGGGCTGCTGGGTGATCGTGGTCGTGCCCGCAGTCGAGAGCGCGGTGTACTGGCAGTTGCCCTCGCCCAGCTGCTGCGGCATTACAGCCGGTCCAGCATGTTGTTGCGCTCGACGAAGCCCTCGACGCCATCCACCTCAACCGAGTCGTAGAAGGCATCGTTGTGTTCGCGCGTGTACTGATCGTCGGTGGGCCGGAGGCGCTTGCGATCGAACCCTTCCCGCAGCGCCATCGCCGTCACATCGTCGGTGACCTGGCTCCCCGTGCCCATGCAGCCGGCCATGCCTTCGGCCGGGATGTCGGCGACCTCCTGGTCCTCGATGTTCTGGCCGGGCGGCAGGCGGTTGTAGCGGTCGTTCCGGACCGCCTCGAAGCTCCCGTTCTCGGCGCGGGTCTGCAGGCGCTTGCGGGTGCGGGCGCTCGAGTCGCTCTTCCAGCCCGAGCTCGCATCGTCGTTGCGATTTTGCGGCGCATCGACCTGGAACTTCTCCTGCACGATCTTCGTCATGGGCGAGTCTCCGAAAAGTATCGGCCGAGACTTCTCAGGTCCAGCCGTCGTTCGGGTAGGAGAGCCCGCCCTTGTACATTTTGACCGGCTCCTCACGGATGTCCGCGACCTTCTGGTCGTCGATGTTCATGCCCGGCGGGAGCATGTTGAAGCGCGCATCGAGGCCTGAAGGGGTGCCCTTCTTCTCGATGTAGCCCGAGCCCTGGATGCCCACCTTCTCGTTGCCGGTCATCTTCTCCGAGCTCGGCAGGACCTTCGTCGGCGGGTTGCCGGTCTCCTGCTCGGTCGAGTTCATGCCGGGATACATGCCTTTGGCCATGGAAAGATCTCCTATCAGATCGTGAGCGGCGCGAACGGCGCCATCGTGTAGTCGAGCGAGAACGAGCTGGTCGCCGTCGTGTCGGTCCCGCTCACCACGTAGATGGTCGAGCCCGCCGGCACCGGTACACCGCCCTGGCCGCCCGTGCCGGTGGTGGTGTTGAGCGCGAAGAGGTTTGGGACATTCACCTGCGCGGTCGAGGTGCCGCCGGCGCTCGAATACCCGCCGCCGGTGATGAAAGGCCCGTAGGTCGCCGTCGAGAACACGGCCGAGCCGGTGCCGCCGTAGCCCGCGGCCGTGTTCGTATTCTGGATCACGATCAATGACAGCGATTGCGAGCTAACCGTGGCGGTGCCGTTCGCGCTGTAGGTCGACGTCGAGAGCACCGTCTGGGTTGCGGTGAGGCCGTAGAGCAGCAGGTTCGCGTAGGCGATGAACTTGGCCGATTGCGCGGCGGCGCCGGCGGCCACCGCGCCCTGCCAGCTGTCGCGCTGGACGAAGCGGGTGTCCGCCTGGTTGAGTGAGGCTAGGGCCATGGGGGCGTGCTCCGGTTAGGACAGGATGTTGCCGCTCACGCCCTGGAGCGAGTACTGCACGATCGGCTGGATGACCGCGGTCAGGTCCGTGCCGTTCACGAAGTACAAGGTGTCCCCGGGGTTGAGCTGGATGCCGCCGAAGCCGACCGAGGCGTTCCCCGGATAGCCGGACGAGTACGTCGCGGTGCCCACCGTCTGGGTGGTGTTGGTGCCGCCCAGGGTGTTGAGCGCGTAGGGGCCCTGGTAGCCGCCGGCGATGCCGCCCGAGGTGCCCCCGACGTTGGTCGCGGTGGAGGTGCCGCCGGCGGTGAAGGGGCCGATCGTGGTCGTGCCTTGCGTCACCGCGGTGCCCGTGGTGTTCGTGTTCTGCACGATGATCGCCGAGACCTGGGCGGCCGGCGAGGTCGCGGTGCCGCCGACCGTGTAGGTCGAAGTGCCCGCGGTGAGGGTGACCAAGGTCACGCCATAGACCGTGAGAGCGGCCCAAGCGTAGAACTTGCCGGAGGCATTTCCCGAGCCCGCGGAGGGCGCCGTCAACTGCGCGGCGTGGCGGGTGATCGCACTCGCGTTGTCGTAGGCGACCTGGCGGGTTGCGTTGTTCAGGGACATCGACGTTCTCCTGCGGCCCCTCGCGTGATGTGCCCTTTCGAAGCGGGCGGGGAGTAGGCCCCCGCCCCAGGCAGCGAATCAGTTCAGGCGGCGCTATCCCACTTGACGATGCGCACGTTGATCGCGAGGGTGTGGACGATGCCGAAGCCGCCCAGGTAGAACCAGGCGATGCCCTTCGACCGGCCGAAGTCGGTCGGGATCTTGCCGCGCATCTCCTCGGGCACCGCGATGCCTTCGGCGACGGTGTCGTTGCCGAAGAAGAAGATCCAGTCCGACTGGCCGTTCACCCACTGCACCATGTCGCCGCCGGTCGCCGTCGCGATGCCGGTCGAGCCAATGCCCTTGGCGATGTTGGTCTGCTCGATGTAGCGCACGTTCTCGTAGCGGCCGATCTCACCGTTCATGATGAGGTTGAAGCCGGTCTCGGAGTACTGATGGATCATCTCGAGCGAGTTCTTGAAGGTGCGCAGCGTCGTCGGCCAGGCGAGCGAGTAGTAGTCGTCGGCGATGTACGCGGGGATGTTCCGCTCCTTCATCGCATCGACGATCGCCTTGGCGTGCGCATTGTTGTAGGCCACCGAGTTGGTCCCGGTGACCGTGCCGTTGGTGTAGAGCGTGATCGCCGCGGCCGAGGTGCCCCCGGTCGGGATCACGCGGATCAGCGTCTGGTTGAACTGACCCCACACGAGCCGGTCGATGGTCTTGACCGTGTCGTTCTTCAGGCCCTTCTTGATGATGTCCTCGACCGGGAACTTCGACAGATTGTCGAGTTTCCCTGAGTAGGGGATCGAGTTACCCGCCTCGGTGATGGTGAGCGTCCCTTGCGTGATCGTGAGGTTGGTCTCGGGCATGGTGTTCGTCTCCACCAGCACGCCGCCGACCGTCGCGACATCCGAGACCACGTCCCAGGTGAAGATGTCGCCCTTCTTCTTGCCCTGCTGGCTGATGTCGTGGACATCGGCGAACTGGCGGAACTTGGTGAGGGGCTGCACGTTCATGCGCAGCACGTTCGAGAGCTGCCGGGCGTAGAGGTAGCCGCCCAGGGTGGAGACCGACCAGACTTGACCTGCCATGTGTGACTCCCATACGGGCGGGAGTCAGTGGCGAGGACTCCCTACCCTTGCGATAGGTTGCGACCGTGTCGGATGGCTCGGGCCTGCCCGCGTCCTTTGGCGATCTGATCGATCACCGAGGTCGGGTTCTCCTCGCCATCCTCGTCACTCTGCCGCTGCACCCTCGAGGCTGCCGCGGGCGGTGTGACTAACGTGCGCTTTCGCTGGGCTTTGCCGTTGAGACTCTGCGGGTTCGGTTTGAGCATCGGTGCGAAGTCCTTCCGGACCGCATCGCCCGCCTTCTTGTAGGCGGATTGGATCGAGAGGGTGGGCTCGGCGTCTGCCACCGCACGGAGGCGTGCGCGAAAGACGGGGACCAACGACTCGACGCTCAAAATGTCCTGCAGACCACGTTCAGCATCAGCTACTGCGCTTCTGGTCGCGATCGCCCGAGCGACTTCCTGCGAGACGTCCGGAGTCTTGGATGGCCTCGCCTTGATGGCAGTCGTCAGCTTCTTTATCGCTTCCCTGTCGCCCATTACTGCCGAGGAGACGACCGCCTCGAGTTCCTCATCGCTGAGGGCCTCGTCGGGCTCCTCGCGGGGAGCGAGGGCCAACTGCGTCGCCTTTCTAACAGCATCGTTGGCATCGTGTAAAGCCTGATCGGCGCTCTCGACCTTCTGGGCGAGGGCCTTCAGTTGCGGAAACGTGAGCCACTTCTCGCCCTTCGGGGTCGTAACGAGGTAGTGCTTCACCCCGTTGATGACGCGCTCCTCGGGGGCGTCCTGGCCCTTGCCGGCGCCCGCGCCACTCCCCTCACCAGGGTCTTCGACGCCTTCCGTGCCCTCGCCCTGGAGCTCGGCCGCCGCGGCCCGATCGGCCTCCTCCTCGAGCGCCTGGCGCGCCGCCTCGTCCTCGGCGAGCGCCCGCGCCTCGCGCCCCTCTGGGGTGTCATCGAACTCCCCGTCCGCGAATCGGCCGGTGATCTCGCGCCCGTCCGTGTCCTCGAGGTCCGCCGCGCGCGCCCCGTCCAGGCGATCCGCGATCTGCTGGCGGCGCGAGAGCTGCGCGCGGTTGCCGCTCGCGTTCACCTCGGCCGGGTTCGGCCGGCGCTCCCCGCCCTCGCCCTCGGTGCCCTCGTTCGATTCCATCAGCCGCGGCTTTAAACCACCCATCCTGCTACTCCTCGATGACCGTGCGGGCGTTGTGCCCGTCGATGATGACATCCCGCAGCCACCCGATCAGTTTGGCGGCCACCTGGTACTTGAATTGTGCGGCGCGGATCTTCTTCGCATCCTCGGGGTCGATCTCCACGAGCTCGAGCTGCGCGGACTCCATCTCCTCGCGCGCCCGGGTGACGATCATCTTGCCGATCCGGTCCTCATCCAGGAACCGCTCGACCTCGGCGCCGAACACCGCGGTCTCGAGCATGTCGTCGGCGAGCGGCTCATCGACCGGGAGCCCGTCCTCGGTCTCGCTCACGCGGGCGCTTTCGCGGCGACGGCTTGGATCTGCTGCTGGTCACCCTGCTGCTGCTGCAGGCGCTGCTGGCCGGCCTGGGCGTGCTGCGCCTTCTCGAGTTCCATCAGGTGCCCGATCAAGAGGTGCCGGCTCTCGTGCGCGTCCTCCTTGGCCGAGAGCACGAGCTTCGTGATGTTGCCCTCGCGGGCGACCTGGATCCGCGCCTGATTCGCGCCTTCCTTGTTTTTGCGCTCGATCATGAGCTCCTTGAGCTTCGTTCCGAGCGCGGCGATCTGCCGCTGCATCGCCACCTTGTCCGGATCCTGATCGCCCATGAAGCGCTGCGCATCGCGGTAGCCCGAGAGCGCGAGGAACTCCTTCAGAATTTCCTTCATGTCGATGCCGGGCGGGGGCTTGATTGCGATCTTCTGGTAGGCGCCGATCGCGTTCATGAAGCGCTGGAGCTTGGTGTCCGGGTTGGTCGCGCCCATGCCGAGATTCAGCGTCACCGTCATCCGCTCCTCCAGGAGCGCGTCGGTCGCATCGTCCTGGCCGAAGCGCTGCGCGACCTTGGCCTTCTCCCCGGCGATGCCGATCATCTTGGCGTCGGATTCGTAGTACTGCTCGAGCAGCACCACCTGGCGCAGCACCGGCAACAAGAACGTCTCGGTGTAGGTCTTGATCGAGTACTCGGTGATCATGAGCGCCGGCGACTGCACGGCGTTCATGGTCCGGAAGCTCTCGCGGGCGGTGCGCTGCTGGGCGACCTGGGTGGGGGAGAAATTGCCGGCGAGCTCGTCGAAGTCGGCGTTTAAGCGATCCTGCTCGAGGTAGGCCGATTGGGTGACGTCGGTCCAGGTCTGCTCCTTCACGTCCTTCTCGGTGTCATCGACCATGGTCACGCGGCCGGGGACGTTGCGCACCAGGGAGGCGGTGTCGACGTTCTTGCCGCGCTTCACGAGGTACCCCTTGTTCAGCACGAATTTGACGTTGTCCGAGCGCTGGTTCGAGACATCGTTGATGCCGTCCTGGACCTCGCGCGTCAGGGTCGGTATCGAGGAGGGGCTGGTGGTGTGCGTCTCCAAGACCGCGCAGCCGAGCTCGTACGGCCGCATGCCGTGCCAGACGTTGTCCGAGAGCGGCGCCGGATCGGTGAGCATGTACTCGGACTTCAGGGTGTAGAACTCCCAGTCCTCGCCCGCCCAGCGGTGGATGTGCCGGTGCACCCAGACGACGTCATAGTCGGAAATCGTGCGGTCCTGCTGCGCGGGGTCCTGCGGCATCTTCAGGCGCGCCGCGCGGCTCGAGTCATCGTCGCCCGTCTTCGCGCTGAAGAGGATCGCATCGGATAGCTCGTGCCAGCGCTGGCCCTTCGGGTCGGGCGAGTCCATGCGCTCCTTCACATCGCACACGTACATCGGGATCAGGTGGATCACGTAGGGCGAGGTGTGGATCGGGTCGGTCCAGTCGGCCGAAGGGTCAAAGCGGATGTTCTCGCGCGGGATCAGGTCGACGCAGGGCTTGTCCTCGATCGGCACGTGCCCTTGCGTGCGATCGTTTCTGGTGCGGTGCTTCCAGTAGATGTGCGCGCCGACCACACCCTGGACCTGCGCGTCTTGGAAGCCGCCGATCGCCACCTTGAACCACGGGATGTCCACCGTGAGGCGCTCCTGCAGGAGCTCCTTCATCACGGCGGCGGAGACCGTCTCCTGCTTGCTCGAGGGGTCGACGGGCTCGGTGTTCAGTAGGTCGAAGTTGGAGAAGAGAGCTCCTGCGAGAGCCGCCTCATTCTTGCGGATAACTGATCGAGTCTTCGGGCGATAGAGATTCGATCGTCGCTTGAAAGTCTCCGAGTTGTACTTGGAGTCAGCCGGGTGCTGATTATTGAAAGCTCGAAGGCTATCATCGAGAGGCTTGCGAAGGTTCGAGTCCATGTACGACGTTGAGAACGCGTACGCGTCCTTCGCCCGCTGCAGAAAATCTGGGAGCTCGCCGCCATCCTCATCCCCCTCCTCATCGCCTGCGGTGTCCGCCTCGCCCTCCTCCTCGAGCGCATCGGGAAGCTCTGGCTCTAGGTCCTCCTCGTCGGCCTCGTGGCTGCCCACGCCCGGTGCGAGCTTGGTGGGTTTCATGACCATGCCAGGCGTCTCGGTGTCCTTGCCCGCGTAGTCCAAAGGCGCCTCGGCCGGCGGCGGATCGTCGATCGACACGGGCTGCGTGCGGTACGGGAGCGAGGGTTTCCTAGCCATGGATCAGGTCTCTCCCGGCTTTGCCGGCCTTCGCGGCCTTGATCAAGTCCTGCGGCACGATTGGATCGCGCCCATCCCAGGCCCCGCGCGGCAGGCCGAAGGCCTCGAGGAGCGCGCCGCCGGCGCGCACCGCCTGGTCGGCGAGGTCGCGGTAGTTGGTCTTCTGCGCTTCCTTCTTGAGGAGCTGGCCGAAGCCCTCGCGTCCCGTCGCCATCGCGACCGCATTGGCGATCGGCAGGTGCCGGATCACGAGCGCGCCGCCGGCGAAGGAGATCAGCCACGGGTGGTGTGGATAGTGGCGCTCGAGCACGCGCCCGATCTCGAGGGCGGCCGCGAGCTCGGCGGCCTCCTCGGGCTCGCCCTGATCGACGTGGATGATCTGGCCGTCGTTCACTCGGTCGACAGGGTGCGGAAGGTGCCGCTCTCGCCGGTCGCCGGGTCCTCGCCGGTCGCCGGGTCCTCGCTGGTCTCCCAGGCCTCGATCGGCTGCCAGTGCTCGGCGTTCTCGCCCGGGTGCGGGGACTCGTACTTCTGGTGAAGCTGCCCGTCGATGAACCGCAGGTCCATCGTCTTCGAGAATCCCACGGGCGGGGTGATCTCCACCTGCTCCTGGGCCTCCGGGTCGATCTTCGGTGCTTTGCGCTTCGCGGTTTTCTTGGTCATGGGGTCCCCTTCAGTTGTTGAATCACTCCGGATAGCCCTCGCCGGTGCCCGGGCCCGGCCGGCGATAAATGCCTGTGGTGCCGATGTCGGTCGAGTCGAACGCGCGCACGCCCCCGCCGAAGACGTACACGCGATGATCGGGCGCCTTGAACTCAGGACCCCACGCCCGGCTCACCATCTCCTCGAGGGAGTACTGGCTGGTCGTGGCCTGGCGGCCCCAAGTGGGAGAAAGTGGGGGAAGTGGCATCGCTAGCTCTGCGCTTGTTCGTGGTTGTGGCGCTCTCGCGCGGCCTGCTGCTCGCGCAGCTCGCGGTTCTCGGCGATCAATCGACCGATGCGCTCACGGATCGAGGGCATCAGGATCTTGCGGTCCCGAATCGCACGATCCGCCTGGGACGCATCATGCACCAGCACCTCGAGCTCCGCGTGGGTCAGATGTTGATTGCTCACGTCACGTCAGGCTCCAGGCTCGTTTGATCGACATACTCGGGCGGCGTCGGCTCCATGTCGTAGATCCGGCTCGCCGCATCGACGAGGTCTTTTAGCGCACCGAAGGGGAAAAAGGAAATTTGGAGTCGCAATCTCTCGCTCACGTCATAAACCTTGTCGTTCTCATCGAGCCTCTTGATCTGCTGGCTCACCCGGTAGCCATACCCCGCGGCGACCATTTTGCGCTGCAGCTTGGTCAACCGGTCTGTGTCGGTCGGATAAGGCAGGTAGAAGCGGTGGCGCTTGATGTCGGGCCCGAGCCGCTGCACGCGATCCTTCTTGCTGCCCTCGCCCTCGCGCGGCCACTTGAGCTCCTCGATCTCCCAGCGCTCGCCCTCGACGCGCTGCTGCTCGAGGAAGTAGTCCATGTCCGCCTGCGCGCCATAGGACTCGTAGCCCACCTTGAATCCCATCATGCCGGGCGCATCGTGCCAGGCGTTCCGAAGGTCCCGTAGCCAGCGCCAGCGCTCCATCAGGTCCATCTTGTGGTCGACGCCGTCGAGCAGGTACTTGTTGCCCGCGGCATCCAAGGCGATCACCACCATCGCCGTGTGCGCCGAATCCTTCTTGACCGAGCGGGCCGGGTCGCAGAGCAAATACCCCATGAGCGAGAGCGGGCGCGCCTCGTACACCTGCAGGTCGTTGACGTTGAACATGCGCTGGTGGCCGGCGAGCGGGTTGCAGAGCATCTGGCAGGCGATCGTCGCCTCGAGCTGGTCGATCTTCTTCTTCGCCCACTGGGCCTGCGTCATCAGCACCGGGTCGCCGGTGACCGTGCCATCGTCGGTCGCAGGGTGGATCCGCACCTTCGCGGCGCCCCGCTTCTCGATCTCTGCGTAGGTATCCGCGAAGTGGTAGCGGGTGCCCACGTACCACTTGCGGCCGCCGGCGACCCCTAAGTTGTCCGACATCGACCAGGCCTCGGTCGTTTTCATGATCTGCTCGGCGGTGTTCACGCTCTCGAGGGTGACTACATCGTCATAGATCAGGAGCTGAAAGTGCGCGCTGGTGGGCTGGCCGTCGACCAGGCCCCATGCCTCCATGGTTGACTCCTTCGGGTTCCCCTGGCGCCTTACCACGATGCCGGACTCGAGACCCCATTTCGGAGCCTCGCGTTCGGGATCCTTCCACAGGATGTCCGAGAAGGCCTCCTTCAACACCTCGTTGCTCGAGAGCTCTCGCATGATCTGCGCGAGAAATTTCTTCGAGATGCCGCGCGAGTGGCTGAAGAGCCCGATCGTGATGTCGGGGTTCCGGATGATCTCTTGAATCGCGCCTGCAAACGTGATGATGGTCGACTTGTAGTGCTCGCGTGCCCAGATATCGAGATGGCCGTCCGGGTCGGCTTCTACCTCGCGGCACCGTGCGTAGATCCAAGGGTGTTTTGCGTCCTTGCGCCGAAGGACCTTGACCAGCAGGAAGTACCGGTCAGTCCGGCACATGTCCCTCACGGCCTCCACCGTCCGGTACCTCGGAGTCTCCCAGAGATCCAGGAGGCGCTCGAGCGGCACGATCGGCGGCGATTTCTGCCAGCTTTTCGAGATACTCACCGGCGCTGTATGGCTCGGCCTCGAGGATGATGCGGCCTTCAATCGGTTTCCCCGGAGGCGTTGTGAGCGTGGTAGCAGCCAGGCGTTGGTGTACATAGGGCGCGGCCGCGACCGCTGCCTGCATGCGCTCTGCGCGCGGCTTTTTCGGGTTTCGCAGCACACCAAGCATATATTCGAGGGGGGTGAGTCCAGAGGCTGCGATCGCCGCCTCCACCTTTTTGTTGCGCTTGTTTCTCGAGCCCTTCTTCCGGCCGGACCCCGGGACTTTGACGCGCTTTTTGGCCATCTATTCGCAATCTATTTTAGAGGTTGCTCATCGCAGCGGGCGAGTTGCCCCGACCACCACCAGCGCCCCGACTCATCGCTTGCTGGAGCGCTTCACCACGGCGTTAGCCTGACGGATCGCGGAGCCCGGCGAAGCCCCGCGCTTCAAGGCGGACTTCTCGACGTCGGACCATTGGCGCTTTTTCTTCGGCGTGTTCGCTTTCTTCGTGAATCGCTGGGCGGGCATGGCAGATCTCCTATAGGGCCTGGACCTTGCGGTCGTACTCGTCCCAGTCGACGCCGAGCTCGTCGGCGAGCATGCGCTCGACCTGGGTCGCAAAGACGTGTTCTCGATGGTAGGGCGCCTTCGGGTCATCGCCCGGCTCGCCCTCGCCCTCGAAGTCCTGGTCGAACTTGTCCACAGCCTCGGGCGCGATGCCGCGGTGCAGGCAGAGGATCGCCTCGACGAGCTCATGGACGGCGACCAAGGCCTCCATCCGGCGATCGCCCAGGTAGGAGACGGTGACCTGCAGGGTGTCGCCCGGGGTAACCTGCCAGTCGCCTACGGTGTCGTAGCGCTGGTCGCAGTGATCGAGGGCATCGATCGTGACCAGGCGCACCCTCAGTCGTCCCGGTTCGAGTTCTTGTACCCCGAGTAGCCGGTCGCCGGGCCCGCGCCCTGGCCGCGGCGGCGGGTGTAGAGGTTCAGCCGGTTCGGGAGATCGGAGTTGCCGCGATGCTGGATGGTCGCATCGAGGTCGTAGTCGCCGGAGACCACCGGCACATCGTTCCACGCCGCCGGCGCGCAGCGGCTGCCATGGTCGCCGGCGTGGGCGATCGAGCGCATGTCCTTCGATTTCATAGCTTCTCCAGTCGGTTGGAGCCGGGGTCGCGGAGCTCCCCGCCGCCCTCGTTCGCTACTCCGTGTTTGAGGCCCTCAAAGCGCCCGTCGCGGATCTGGGTGGCGATATCGTCCGGGATCGGAATCTTAGCCGCTTCCAGGCTTCGGCACAGGGCCTGGATCAACTTCTCGAGGTTCGCCTGGTTCTCGGCGACGCGGGAGCCCGCGTTGGTGTTGAAGTCCTGCAGCGCATCGCGCAGCGGCATCGCCTCGTGCTCGCGGAACTCCCCGAGCGCCTTGTTCAGGAGCGCCAGGTTCTCGCGCATCACCGAGTTGTCGTGCACCAGGGCGCGCATCTCGAGCTTGACCGCCTCGAGCGCCCGGCCGGTCTCCTGGCGGATCGCGAGCACGAGCTGCCCGACGATCGCGCGGGCTTCGACGGGCAGGCCGCCAAGATCGGGCGGGGTGTCGCGCAGGGTGGGAACGTTCTCGAGGACTGTTTGGTTCATGTTTGGATCTGCGCGGTGGTGGAATAGCCCGGTAGGTGGCCGATGTGGACGGCGTCGATGATGTACCAGCCGGCGCCCTGTTTCCAGCCCGGCGCGCGCACGCAGTACTTCTCGGTGGTCTGGTGGTCGTAGCCCTTGATGATCACGTGCGGGCGGATCTCCATGATCAGGTTGTCCTCGCGGCCCTCGAAGGGGATCACCGCCGCGGGGTGATCGAGCGCGATCAGGATCAGGCGCACGGTCTTGAGGCGCAGCTCGAGCGGCTGGCGCGGGCGGTTCTCGCCCTTCACGCGGCGGATCCAGCGATCCGAGTTCACCGCGACGATGAGGTAGTCGCAGTGCTTCGTCGCCTCGCGCAGGAAATGCATGTGCCCGTCGTGAAAGAGGTCGAAGCAGCCGTTGCAGAAACCGACCTTCATCGCAGCGGCGGCTTCTGGGTGGACAAGGCGATCGGCGCGTAGCCGCGGCCGAAGGTGAGCTGGCGGATCCACAGGGTCCGGGTGCGGACGAGCTCGTCGATCTCCGCGTCCGAGAGCCGGAAGCAGGCGGTCATGCAGCGCTCCGTCGTGTTTCCCTCGAGGTGCACCTCCATCGGCTCGTATTCGTCCTGGGCCATGGCGAGGAGCAGGTTCGCCTCGGGAAATCGGACCGGGATCACCGCTTGGCCTTCCTTGAGCGCCGCGCGGCTTTGTTGCGCTCACGGGCTTGCTTGCGCTTCTTCGTGAACGCGTGGGTCTCGCCGGCGCGCCGCGCGAAGCCGGGCGGCCGCATGATGGTCGAGCTCACAGCTTAATCCCTTTCGCCGCCGCCTCGCTCTCGGTCTTGGCGACGAAGGCCTCGGCGATCGCGAAGGACTCGTCGACAAGCGGCTGGGGCGATGACCCCCAGGCGTGGCGTCCGGAGGCGAGAAGCGCGTGCGCGGCCACCGCGGCGGCCATCGTCACGAGGGCCTGGCGGTCCTTCGGGTCCGAGACGTTCACTTGCCCACCGGTGGGTACTTCGCCACGAGCAGCTGCACCGCCTCACGGAGGAGGTAGGGGATTTCGATCCCGGTCTGCTTCGAGATCTTGCGCACGGTATTTGCGTCCAGGTTCTCGAGCCTCACCTGCGGCGCCCGCTTCGTGGTGGCTCTGGGTGTAGGAGTTGGTGCGGATTGCGGCTTCACTTCTTGGTCCATTATCGTTCTCCACTGCTTGTAAAAGCTCTTGTTGGGTCACGGTCGCGGTGCCGAGCTTGCCGACCACGATGCCCGCGGCGACGTTCGCTAAGTGCACGCCGGCGAGGAGGCTGTGGTTTCGGTGCCAGGTCGCGGCCGCGAAGGTCGCGATCACCGTGTCGCCGGCGCCCGTCACATCGAACACCTGGCGGGCCTGGGCGGGGTAGCTGCGGAATGAGCGACCATCGACCAGGAGCTCGATCCCCAACGCCCCGCGCTTTCGCACGACGTACGGGAACACGGGCTGGGTGCCGGTGCGGATTGCGTGGTGAGCACTCCACTCGTCCTGGTTCGGGAAGATCACGGTGGCGCCGCAGTACTTGTCCCAGTCGCCGCCCCTCGGATCGACCAGCACGTGCTTGTCGCGCTTTCTGGTCTCCTCGATCAGCTCCTGGCAGAATGCGTGCGACAGGCACCCCTTGCCATAGTCGGCGAGCACGATGTTCCCCGCCCAGTCCAGGTGCTCGGCCAGGCCCTCGAGCGTGAAAGGATCATGCATGACGTCGACGTCATGCCGGAACACCTGGTGGTGGCCCACCATGTAGCGGTGCTTCACGCTCCAGGGCTTGTCAGGCACGATCATGCGGGCTCGCGCGCCCAAGGCCTGCAGGTTCCGATACACGTTCATCGCCCCGCCGTCGCGCATCTGCTTGGCGTCCTCGAGGTACACCGGGCCCGGCGCCTCCTGGGAGAGGCGCTCGACGCGGCCGAAGGAGTACCAGTCGCAGATCGGGTCGCCCAAGACGAGCACGCGGGCCTCGCCGAGGCTTCGCACCATCTCAGGTAACGTGCGCTCGGTCATGCCTCGCTCCGCTCGATGCGCACGCAATCGGTGGGGTCGTCCCGGGTCGAGGCCTCGACGATCACGCCCTCGACCTCGCAGCGGATTCTGTGCGGGGTTCCGGGGGGCAGAATCACGCGATCGTCGCGCACCAGGCGCATATGGGTCTTCACCTCGCCAGTGGGGTCGCCCCAGCGCTCGAGCTCGAACACCCCCGAGCAGACGTAGAACGTCTCGTGCTTGCGCTCGTGGTAGTGGAGCGAGGAGGCGATGCGCCGGGTGTACACCAGGAGCTTCATGCAGTACTCGCCGTTGGTGATGAGCTCCTCACGGCCCCAGGACTTCTCGGTCAAAGCGCGTGACACGCGAACCTCCACACCCAGATGGCGACCTTGCCCATGCCGTATAGCACCCATAGAACCGCGGCGAGGAACATCGTTGCGAGGAGCCAGATCCCGCCGCGCTCGGCGAAGCCGATGCGCACCGGCGGGCTCGGCGCGGGAAGCTCCTCCTCGGCGAACTCGATTGGATACTGCGGATACGGCATCTGCTCATCGTCCTCGTCGATCGATAGATTCATGATTGTTGTACTCCCCGTAGATAGTTCGCGATGATGCGAGCGCCATCCACCCAGCCCTTCGCGACCTCGCACCGCCACCCAAATTGCTTCATCAGTACGCTGAAGTCGCGCTGATCGTCCGACACCCGCCCACCCTTCGTGCGCTTCATCTCAAGCCAAAGCCCCGGGCAGCGCACGCTCCAGGTAGGCACCGGGACGATGTAGTCGTACACCCCTTCCTTCAGTCCTTGCTCGCTGAGCTTGCGCGCGATGACGGCGCCAGCCTTCCGGTCGGCGCCGTGAAAAGCGCCGTTCGGTACGTGCACCAGGACGTGCGAGATCTTGATGCCGTTCCACCGCGTCGCATCCGCCCAGTCGACCAACCAGCGACACTCCTGGGCCTCTGTCGGCACGCGAGCGGCACCCTTCCGATATTCGTCGGCGGACATGCGGTCGGTCACTCCTGCCAGGTCTCCTCGGTGTCCGGAAGCGGCTCATCCTTGGGGTCCGGACGATCGCGGCGCAGAAGGTCATTCACGATGTCGGCACCCGGCGGCTTGGGCTTCGGCGGCGGATCCGGGCGCGGCGGCCGGCGATGGTCGTCGTCATCGTCCTTCGGTGGCTGGATGATGCCGGCTAAGGCTGCGCAGGTCACTTCCGTTTTCGAGAGGCGGCGCGGCGGATCTTCCGCCCGATGCCGCTCTCGGCCTCTTCGGTCGCCTCCGCTTCCTCACGCTCGACCTCGCCCAAGGTCGGCCCCTCCTCGTCAGGCTCGCCCGCGTTCATGCCGCCGCCCTCGAGGCCGAGCTGCGGCTGTTCGCCGGCGACCTCGGCCTGGCCGTTCAGGATCGCGACATCGGCCTTCGCGTTCAGGAGATCGAGCACGTCCAGGCCCTGCTCCGGCGGCTCGCCCGAGATCGTCACCGCGAGCACCGCGGAGGAGCCCACCAGCAGGATCTTGATCTTCTGCACCGTCGCCGGCTTGAAGATGAGCTTCGCGCCGTGCACGGTGAGCGTCACCTTCGCGCCCTTGTACTTGGCATCGACCGGCACTTCGGTTACATCGGGAAAGCGCGGCTCGGCGAACTTCGAGCGGTCCTTCGTGAAGAGCGCATCGTAGGCGCCGGCGTCGCCCAGGATCGCTCCGAGCTCCTCCTCGGTGAGCGGAATGGCGGTCAATGGAATGTCGATCGCCGGGTGCTGTTCATCGCCGTGGCGCTGGGTCCGGGTGTTGATCGACGGGCCGATCTGCGCCGGGCGTTTGGTGAGCGAGAGTGTCTGCATTAGCGTTGCTTCCTATGGTTTTTGGCGTTCGGGCAGGTGGCGAAATGCGAGATGTGGCGGGGCGGGAAGTACTCCTCGTCCCCGGGCTCGACCGTGTCGGCGTCGACCGGCATGTTCTTGCCGGCCGCGGTCTTGAACCAGATGATCCGGGCGCGGCAGGAGCTGCAGCGGACGATGCGCCGCTCGTGCGCCTCGGTGGTGTCGTCGGGATCCTCGAAGCTCACGCGGCACGTCCTGCGTCGCACCGGCAGCGATGCCTGTAGTCGTGGCAGAACGGGCAGATCCGGAGCAGCTCCTCGCGCGCCTTGACGATCAGCTCGAGCTCGGCCTGGGTGGGCGTCCATCCCCGCTTCGAGGATCGCACGATCGCCTTCGAGCCGTCCGGTAGCGTCACCTCGTGGCAGTGGCAACTCATGGCCGGTTCTCTACTAGCGTGTCGCGGGCCCAGTTGAGTTT
>VFSW01003894.1_pt1 | contig 22343 bp, 23 predicted proteins | sample 5358111 | NCBI WGS metagenome assembly VFSW01 (sample SAMN11554181, study PRJNA540505) | mine drainage metagenome | isolation source: sediment from site ElyBrook_90M | place: USA: Ely Copper Mine, Vershire, VT | collected 2017 | reverse complement strand
CGTGCCGCGGCTCTATGCCCGCACGGTTGTGGACGCATCGTTTCTCGTGCTGGCCGTGATCGGATGGATCGAATGGAAAAAGTCGCTCGTCCGTACCGCGTCTGCCTGACCGGCGCGGAATCGACCGGGAAGTCAGTGCTGGCCCTCCAGCTGGCCGGTCGCTTTTCTGCTGACGTCGTGCCGGAGTTTGCACGCGAATATGCCGGGCGGGTGAGGCACGAGCTGACGTATCTCGATGTCGGTCCGATCGCCCGCGGCCAGATGGAACAGGAGGATCGGCTCGGGCGATCCGCGTCCGGTCTGCTGATCCTCGATACCGATCTGGTGAGCACGGTGGTCTACAGCCGTCACCACTACGGGCACTGCCCGGAGTGGGTGCTCGAGGAGGCGCGAATCCGCTCCGCCGATCTCTACCTGCTGTTGGATATCGACGTCCCCTGGATCGCCGATCCGGTACGCGACAGCGGCGACACGCGCGCCGCGCTCCACGCGCGGTTCCGCGAAACGCTCGAGGAGCTCGGGGCCGGATACGAGATCATTTCGGGCTCCTGGGACCGCAGGTTGCAGCAGGCACTCGACGCAATCGAGCGGCGAAGGCCTTGACTGCGGATGTGGTAAGACGATATCTTACCTGCCCGTGAAAACGACTGTTTCATCGAAAGGGCAAATCGTTCTGCCCGCTGAGCTTCGGAAGAAGGACGGGATCGAGCCGGGCCAGGAATTCGAAGTGGAGCGGCTCGATCGGGGCGAGTACCGGCTCGTCAGGCAGGCGCCCGGCCCGAATGAAGGCGTTCTCGAGTGGCTGCTGAACTGTCCCGAGAAGGGCTATTTTGTCGCCATTGAATCAGAGAGCACGGACGCGCTGTGAAGTACCTCGTCGATGCGAACGTGTTGAGTGAGCCGACGAAGTCGAATCCGGCACCGCAGGTCATCGACTGGCTGCGCCGGAATGAACGCGAGATCGCCGTCGATCCGGTTATCCTCGGCGAGTTGAGATTTGGCATCCTGCTGATGCAGCGCGGCAGGCGCCGCGCGAGGTTGGAGCAGTGGTTCGAGTCGGGTGTCCAGCGTCTTCAATGTCTGGTGTGGGACGCGAAAACCGGGTTGCGGTGGGCTGAATTGCTGGCACGACTGCGAAAGGGCGGGCGTGCAATGCCGGTTAAGGACAGCCTGATCGCGGCGACGGCGCTGACGTACGATCTAGTGGTCGTGACGCGCAACGGAAGCGACTTCGAATCGGCCGGAGTGAAGCTCGTCGATCCGTTTGCTGGCGGGAATTGAGGCGACCGGTATCTCCTCTTGACTGGCAATTTCTTGCATCGACCAACCCTCCGGTCGCGTAGAGGCGATAAAATCGGAATCGCCTTATAAAGAAGGATTACCGGTGAGCGGCCGTCGTTGGATTGTGGTCTGTCTCTGGCTCGTTGCGCCCTGCCTGGTCGCGGCACAAAGGACTCTACCGCAAGCGCAGCTGTGCATTGGCAGTAAAGGCATCCTCCGGTCCACGACCGCGGAGTGTCAGCCGGTTCTCACGAGCATGGTCAGGATCCCGGTTTCTTCGAGCCGCTTGTTCATCCTGATCACGGCTGATGAGCGAAATGCAATCTTTGGCGACTTCGAACCTCCTGTGGGAACGATTGACCTGTCGAAAACCGCCGGTATGCCCATTCCCCTTCGACTTGTGAGTTCCACCCTGAAGTGGCCAAAAAATCCAGAGATTGCACTCAAGAGCCTTGCCCAAAACGGCAACGAGTGGCGCTGGAATCTCACCCGAAACGAGGCCGCCCACCTTCGGCAAATCGATGTTCCCGGCGCGGTCTATGAGATGACAATTGTCGCCGAGCGGACTGAGCCCGTCATCCGGAAGATCGATACAAAGGCCAAACCTGATCTTGGATCCATTTGGCTTCGTCCGTGGCCTTTTCTCGCGGGGACGGTCATCGATCGCAACACGCATGCCCCTCTTCCCGGCGCGGTCATCGCTTCGGATTCGGGAAAAACGATTGCCGTGACGGACATGACCGGAAGCTTTCGCGAACAGCTTCCGCCCGATCTCAACCCGTCGGCCGTCAATATTTCCTCACCGGGCTACGGTACGCGAACGATCCCGCTCACGAAAGCACGCGCAAATCGCACGCTACCGACCATCGAACTTGTACGCGCCGGTACCCTCCGCGTCCGAATCGGACGCGACACGACAAAGTATCCTCAGATCACTCTCGATGTTTCGCGGCTGGAGAATCATCGACAGATTCGCATCAAAACGGCGAAACTCACCGCTTCGCAGAACCAATGGTCAGCCAACGACCTCGATGCCGGAGAATTCGTCGTTATGGTGAGTGGGGCTCGACCACTGCAGAAGCTGGCGAAAAATGCGACGGGGCGAAGCGGCGAAGAGACGACAATCGATTTGAACATCGATCCGATCGATTTACTCGGGAGTGTCGCTCGTGGCGGGACCGGGCTGGCGGATGCTCAAGTTACCCTCAAGTCTTCCAAGTACGGCTGGTCTGCAGATCTGACCGCCAGCGATCAAGGCACATTCGAAGAGGATCTGTGGCAGAGCGGACGGTTCGCCGCTCTCATCTCCGCGCCAGTCCTGACTGAACCGTACCTTACCGCCAAGGAAGTCGCCGACACGCCGAGAGCTCACCTCGATATCGTGATTCCTTCTGGACGGATTACGGGCAGCGTACAGGATGCGCGAACGCAGGAGCCCATCGCGGGAGCGGACGTGACTCTGGACTCGACTTTGCCGGATAACACTCAGCGGTCTGTCGGTACCAGGACGGATGATCAAGGTCACTTCGACTTCGAAGGCGTTGCCATTGGGCAGCACTCGTTGACCGCAGAGGCTCCGAAGTATCTTCGCAATGTTTTGCAGCCCTTCCAATTCACAGCGGACGGACAGGCAAAAGATGTGGTGATCGCTCTCACTCCGGGAGATCGGTTCCCGGTAGTAGTCACGGCGCCCGACGGAACTCCTGTCGTAGGGGCGTCGATCATCCAAACGGAAAATCTCTTCGGACAGCCTCCGGTGACTGACGCGGATGGCCGCGCTGACGTCGCGGTCAACAGCGCGAGCGGGGCGCTCCTCATGATTGTTCCGAGGAGCGGGTCATTCGCACTGTATCGCATCCCTGCAGGCGTCGAGATGCCAAAGGAACCCACCCAGATCGTCGTCAAACCGGCGACGGGATCCGTGACGGTCACGGCAGTGGATGACAGCACGAGTTTGCCGACCGGCAACGCAAACATTCTCGTGCGCTACAACGGCGAATTCATCGGCCCTTTTCTCGGCCGGCTGTATGGAGGCCTACGGGGAATATCATTTACAACGAACCAGCAAGGGCAGTTCGTCTGGATGGATCTCCCGCCAGGCATGTACGAATTCTGGTCCTACGGCAGCCTGGACGAGGCGGCAGACATCATGGCCCATCAACCGCGCGCCGGCGCCGCGGTCCCGGTCAGCACCGGATCGTACTCGATCACCCTCCGTTTCAATACGAGGCCGTAACCCATTTCTATCGCGAACAGACGGCGGGGCGATCCGACAAGAGGAAGGATGATCCCCCCGCCCGCCCATTCATCCTTCATCCTTCATACTTCCCTCCATGAACTGGCTGATCAAGAACTTCCTGCGCGGCCTCGGCATCGTGGTTCCAATCGCCGTCACGGTTTATGTCGTCTACGAAGGATTCACCCGGATCGACCGGCTGATGGACCTTCGCTATCCCGGCGCCGGGTTCGCGGCCATGGTGGTGTTGCTGATTCTCGTCGGCGCGGTGGCCTCGAACTTTTTCGTGCGCAAATTTCTGCAGCTCCCCGAACTGCTGTTCACGCGCGCGCCGCTGATCCGGCTGATCTACGCGTCCATCCGCGACCTGCTCGCGGCGTTCGTCGGCGACCAGAAGCGGTGCAACCGGCCGGTGGCCGTCGCGCTCCTCGACGGAGTGCGGACCCTCGGCTTCGTCACGCAGGACGATCTGTCGTTTCTCGGCCTGCCCGGTGAGGTGGCGGTCTACCTCCCGTTCTCCTACAGCATGGCCGGCTCGCTGGTCATCGTGCCGAGCGGAAACGTGCAGCCGCTGACCATCGACTCCGCATCGACCATGGCCCTCGTCGTCTCCGGCGGCGTCTCTCGCATCCCTTCCGCCGGACGAACATCGGTGCATGTCGAGGGTCACTGAATCGAGGTATCTTGCATCACTGCACAATTTCAGTATTATCAACAGGCCCGCGCAGTTGAGGGCGGACGAAAACCGCAGTGGCAGTGTCTCGGGTCCCCTCTTTGCAAGCGGCGTCTCGGCACCGTAGCGGCCTTTGAATGGCGCAGATCTTCCATCGCAGCACGAACACACTTTCCCGCGTCACGATTTTCGGCGCGGTATTTTTCGTCGGTTTCATTCTTTGGGTGATCGGCGGGATCGTCCGCTCGCCCTACGCGACGGATCAGGGCATCCGTCGCGAACAGCCCGTGCCCTTCAGCCATCAGCACCATGTGTCCGGCCTCGGGATCGACTGCCGCTACTGCCACACCACGGTGGAGACCTCGGCGTTCGCCGGCATCCCGCCGACGGCGACCTGCATGAACTGCCACTCGCAGATCTGGACCAATGCCGACATGCTGGCGCCGGTGCGGGCCAGCTACATCACCGGAAAGCCGCTGGTGTGGTCGCGCGTCCACCGGCTGCCGGAGTTCGTGCACTTCAATCACAGCATTCACGTGGCGAAGGGAATCGGCTGCGAGACCTGCCATGGGCGGATCGACGAGATGCCGCTGACCTATCAGGCCGCCCCGCTGACCATGCAGTGGTGCCTGAATTGCCACCGCAATCCCGCCCAGTTCGTCCGCCCGCGCAATCAGGTTTTCAACATGGCGTACGTGCCGGTCGACCAGGCAGTCCTCGGTCCGAAGCTCGTACGCAAATACAAAATCCAGGGCCCGCGCGCTCTGACCAGTTGCTCGACCTGTCATTACTAAACGATCGTGAAAGACCAACAGTACTGGCGCAGTCTCGAAGAGTTATCCCAACGCGATGATTTCGAATCAGTCGTCGCGGATGAATTTCCGCGGCACGCGGCCGCGCTCGAAGGCGGCCTCGACCGGCGAGATTTCGTCCGCCTGATGGGCGCGTCGTTCGCGCTGGCGGGACTGGCGGCCTGCAACCGCCCGGCCGAGGAGATCGTCCCGTACGTCAAACAGCCCGAGGATCTGATCCCCGGCCGGCCGCTCTTCTTCGCCAGCGCCATGCCCCTGCAGGGATTCGGCAGCGGGGTTCTCGTGGAGAGCCACCTTGGACGGCCGACCAAAATCGAAGGCAATCCCGATCATCCTTCCAGCCTCGGCGCCTCCAGCGCGTTCATGCAGGCATCCGTCCTCGGCCTGTACGATCCCGACCGCTCACAGGTCGTGCGCTACCTCGGCGAGATTTCGACCTGGAGCGACTTCATCACTGCCGTGCAAGGTCCCCTGCAGGGAGCGGGGACGGCGGGCGGCGGAGGACTGCGGCTGCTCACGCAGACGGTGACCTCTCCCACGCTCGGCGCGCAGATCCAGCAGCTGCTCGCGCAATATCCCGGAATGCAGTGGCACCAGTGGGAGCCGGCCGGGCGCGACAACGCGCGCGAAGGGCTGCGGCTCGCGTTCGGCGGATACGTCGAAGCCGTCTACCACTTCGACAAAGCGAATGTGATCGTCAGCCTCGACTCCGACTTCACCGGCAGCGGCCCCGGATCTCTGCGCTATGCCCGCGATTTCGCCGATCGTCGCCGCGTGCGGCACGGCGTGACCACCTCGATCAACCGGCTCTACGTCATCGAGTCGATTCTTTCCGGCACCGGATCGCTGGCCGATCATCGCTTCTCGGTGCGCGGCTCGGAGATGGAAAGCATCGCCCGCGCGATCGCCGCGGGCCTGGGGCTCGGGCCGGCTCCCGCGACTCCCGTGCAGCCCTGGATCGCCGCGATCGTGCGCGACCTGCAGCGGAACCGCGGCACGAGCATCGTCATCGCCGGCGACGATCAGCCGCCGGCCGTGCATGACATGGCCATGGCCATCAACCAGGCACTCGGCAACCTCGGGTCGACGATCACCATCACCGATCCGGCGGAAGTGATGCCTGTGAATCAGCTCCAGTCGTTGGCGCAACTCGTCCATGACATGGACAGCGGCGCGGTAAAAGCGCTGTTCGTCCTCGGCGGGAATCCGGTCTTCGATGCTCCCGCGGACTTCAATTTTGTCGCGGCCTTCCAGAAGGTGCCGTTCCGGGCGCATCTGAGCCTCTACTACGACGAGACCTCGCTGCTGTCGCACTGGCACATTCCCGAAACGCACTATCTGGAAACGTGGAGCGACGTTCGGGCGCACGACGGCACGGTTTCGATCATTCAGCCGCTGATCGCGCCGCTGTACAACGGGCGTTCTCCGCACGAAATGATCGGCGCACTCATCGGCGGCCTCGACGTTTCCCCCTACAGTCAAGTGCGCCGCTACTGGGCGTCGAAGCTTCCGGCGAACTTCGAAGTCACCTGGCGCAAGTGGCTCAACGACGGCCTCATCGCCGGCTCGGCTTTACCGGCAAAGGCTGCGACGGCATCCACGACCCTCCCGGCAGCCGGCAACCGGCAACCGGCAACCGGTTTCGAGATTCAGCTGCGCGCCGACCCGACGATCTTCGATGGCCGCTTCGCGAACCTCGCATGGCTGCAGGAGCTGCCGAAGCCGCAGACGAAGGTGACGTGGGAGAACGTGCTGCTCGTCAGCCCCCGCACTGCCGACGACATGGGCTACGGCGAGGAGCGCCGCAACGCGCTGGTGAACGAGCGCAGCACGATCCTCGTCGATCTGAACTATCGCGGGCGGAAGCTGCGCGTCCCGCTCTGGGTCCTTCCCGGACATCCCGACGGCTGCGGTACGCTGCACTTCGGCTACGGCCGGGAGCGGAGCGGCAAGATCGGATCGCCGCCGGGCGGCCGCGTCGGAGTCAACGCCTATGCGATCCGCTTCTCGGACGCGCTGAGCGGCGGGGACGGCGCACAGGTCGTGCTGACCGGCGAATCGGGGTATCACATCGCCTGCACGCAGGCGCATCAGAGCATCAATCCCGCGGATGTGGGCGGCGATCGCGGGCTGATCCGCGAGGCGACCTTCACCGAATACCAGCAGAATCCGAACTTCGTGAACGACTTCGCGGGCGGCATCGAGCGAAGGGAGAACGACAGCTTCTATCCTCCCTATTCATACAACGGCCACGCCTGGGCCATGGTCATCGACCCGTCGGTGTGCACCGGCTGCAGCGCATGCGTGACCGCCTGCCAGTCGGAGAACAACATCGCCACGGTGGGCAAGGACCAGGTGTGGCGAGAGCGCGAAATGCTCTGGCTGCGCATTGACCGCTACTACCGAGGTTCGCCGGACGATCCGAAGGTCTACAACGAGCCGATTCCCTGTATGCAGTGCGAGCAGGCTCCGTGCGAGCCGGTCTGCCCGGTGGGGGCGACGACGCACAGCAGCGAAGGCTTGAACGACATGACGTACAACCGCTGTGTCGGGACGCGCTACTGCTCGAACAACTGCCCGTACAAGGTGCGCCACTTCAATTTCTACTTCTACAGCGACTACGACACCCCCGCGTTCAAAGCGATGCGCAATCCGAACGTGACGGTCCGCACGCGCGGGGTCATGGAGAAGTGCACCTACTGCGTTCAGCGCATCAACGCGAAGAAGATCGACGCGGAGCGTGAGAACCGTCCGCTGCGCGACGGCGAGATCGTGACCGCCTGCCAGCAGGCCTGCCCGACACAGGCGATCGTATTCGGAGACAAGAACGATCCGCAGAGCAAGGTGGCACAGCTTAGGAACGAGCCGACGAATTACTCGCTCCTGGCGCTCCTGAATACGAGACCTAGAACGACATACCTCGGTGTGGTGAGAAATCCGAATCCGGAGATCAAAGGATGAAGTTCGAAGTTCGAAGTTCGAAGTTCGAATATAAAAAGGGTTTTCGACCTAACTTCGTTCTTCGTACGAACTTCGAACTTCGAACATTTTAGACGAAATTGCTGACAAGCATCCAGTCCACGAAATCCGCCCGACCACGCAGGAGCAGCGCATCCCGGCGCGTTTCATTCCGCAGCCGGTGCTCGAGCCGGGGCACACCTACGCCTCGATCACCGACCACATCAGCTCGATCGTCCTGACGGGAAAGATGCCGGTGGCGTGGAGCATCGGAATCACCATCTCGTTTTTCCTGGTGATGGTGCTGACGGCATCGCTCGCGGAACTGTTCGCCGTGGGCGTGGGCATCTGGGGCATCGACCGCCCGGTCGGATGGGGATTCGACATCATCAACTTTGTCTGGTGGATCGGCATCGGACACGCCGGCACGCTGATCTCGGCGATCCTTCTGCTGCTGCGGCAGCAATGGCGCACCTCGATCAACCGCTTCGCCGAGGCGATGACGCTGTTCGCCGTCGCCGCGGCGGGAATCTATCCGCTGATCCACCTCGGACGTCCGTGGTACGCCTTCTGGCTGTTCCCGTACCCGAACACGATGACGCTGTGGCCGCAGTTCCGCAGTCCACTGATATGGGACGTCTTCGCGGTCTCGACCTATGCCACGGTCTCGCTGCTTTTCTGGTTCATCGGGTTGATCCCGGATATGGCCACGCTTCGCGACCGCTCGACCTCGTTCCTCGGCAAGAAGATCTACGGAATGCTGGCCATGGGCTGGCGCGGATCCGGGAAGCACTGGTATCGCTACGAGACGGCGTACCTGCTGCTGGCCGGCCTGGCCACACCGCTGGTGCTTTCGGTGCACTCGGTGGTCAGCTTCGACTTCGCCGTGTCTCAGATCCCCGGATGGCATGAGACGTTTTTCCCGCCTTACTTCGTCGGCGGCGCGCTCTATGCCGGATTCGCCATGGTGCTGACGCTGGCCATTCCGGCCCGCAAGCTTTTTCACCTCGAGGGCTTCATCACCATGAAGCACCTCGAGAACATGGGAAAGATCATGCTGGCCAGCGGCAATGTCGTCTTCTACGCCTACATCATGGAATTCTTCTTCGGCTACTTCTATAAGGGAAATGTCTTCGACTCGTACATGGAGCACAACCGCATCTTCGGGCCGTACTCGAAGATGTTCTGGGTGCTGATCGTCTGCAACGGCGTCGCGCCGCAGCTGATGTGGATCAGGCGCTGCCGCACCAGTACCGCATGGCTGTTCACCGCTGCGATGTTCGCCAGTGTCGGCATGTGGCTCGAGCGATTCGTGATCATCCCGACGAGCCTGAGCCGCGACTTTCTGCCGTCGTCGTGGGGCATGTACCACGGGACGATCTGGGACTGGTCGACCTACATCGGGACCATCGGGCTTTTCCTCTTCCTGCTCTTTCTGTTCATTCGATTCCTGCCGATGATCTCCATCTTCGAGATGCGCACGCTGGTGCCGGCGTCGCACGAACGCGCGGTTCCGGCGGAGCACCCGCACGGCTCGGTGGAGGAGTGAGCGATGGCCATCGGCAAAGTGATCGAAGGGACGTACGGGATCATGGCCGAATTCGTCAGCGCCGAGGAGCTTCTCGGGGCGACGCAGGCGGCGGCCGAGGCCGGTTTCACGGAGATGGACTCCTTCTCACCGTTTCCCATTCACGGCTTGAATCAGCCGCTCGGGCTGCACACCAACCGCATTTCGCTGATCGTGCTCATCGGCGGGATCGTCGGTGGGCTGGGCGGATTTTTCATGTGCTGGTACGCGAACGTGATCAGCTATCCGCTGAACATCGGGGGCAAGCCGTTCAACAGCTGGCCGGCCTGGATTCCGATCACGTTCGAATGCACGATCCTGATCGCCGCATTCGCCGCGGTGTTCGGGATGCTGGCGCTCAACGGTCTGCCGATGCCGTATCACCCGGTATTCAACGCGCCGCGCTTCGATCAGGCCTCGCGCGATCGCTTTTTCCTCGTCATTCAGGCGCGCGATCCGAAATTCGACTACGACAAGACGTGGGACTTTCTGGAGACGCTCGGGCCGCGGGAGGTTGTTGATGTCCCGTGGTGAGGTCAGAAGGCAGAAGGCAGAAGGCAGAGGTGGATTCAGACGGTGCCGAAATTTTCTCGCGGTTGTACTTCTGCTCTCTGCCTTCTGCCTTCTAACCTCCTGCCGTCAGAAGATGGCAGTCCAGCCTTCCTATCGGCCGCTGGCCCCGAGCGATTTCTTTCGCGACGGTATGTCGGCGCGGCCGCGCGTCCCGGGAACCGTGGCCCGCGGAGAGGCCGACGACACTTCGTTTCTGGTGACCGGAAAAGTCAACGGGCAGGACGGCGACGGCTTCCCGTTCCCGATCACCATGGCCGTGATGAATCGCGGTCAGGAGCGCTTCAACATTTACTGTTCGGAGTGCCACGGCCGGCTTGGTGACGGCAACGGCATGATCCCCTCGCGCGGTTACCGGCGCCCGCCGTCGTATCACACGCCCGCTCTGCGCGCGGCGAAGAGCGGGCACTTTTTCGACGTCATCACCAACGGCTTCGGAGTGATGCCGGCGTATGCGGCGCAGATTCCGGTGCGGGACCGCTGGGCAATCATCGCCTACATCCGGGCGCTGCAGCGGAGTGAGAACGGCAGCATCGACGATCTTCCGCCGGCGATGCAGGCGCAACTGGGAGTCAAACAGCAGTGACCACGGACGCGCAAACCACTCCCAGCACATCGACCGGCGTCGCCTAATGGCAGACCCCCGCTCTGATCATCGGCATCGTCGGGTTCGCGGCCAGCATCGTCGGCTGGATTCTGAATCCCGTCGGCGCCTACCGCGGCTATCTGTCGAGCTACATCTTCTGGTTCGACATCGCCGCCGGATGCCTCGGCGTGCTGTTTCTGCAGTACGTCACCGGCGGCGAATGGGGCCTGATGATCCGCCGACCTTTGGGCGCCGCCGCGCGGACGATGGCCTGGATGGCCGCCCTGTTCATCCCGGTGATCATCGGGATGCGGTCGATTTATCCGTGGATGAACGTCGCCTGGGCCGAGCACGATGATCTCGTCCGTCCCAAGCTTCATTATCTGAACCAGTGGCGCTTCATCATCTTCGCGGTCATTTACTTCGCGCTGTGGAATCTGTGGGCCTGGCGCATTCGCGTCCTGTCGCTGCAGTTCTACAAGGACCGCTCGCCATACACCGATCTGGCGCGGCGGAGGTGGGCCGCATCGGGCATCCCGATGTTCGTCATGACCATGACCTTCGCCGGCATCGACTGGGCCATGTCGCTCGAGCCGCGGTGGAGCTCCCTGATGTACGGGATCACCTTCATCGTCGGCGCCGGTCTCTCCGCGTTCGCCTTCGTGACCTTTTTCCTTTCGCGGCTGGCGAAGACAGCAGCCATGCGCGGCATCCTCACTCCGATTCATCTGCGCGATCTCGGCAACCTGATGCTCACGTTCGTCATGTTCTACGCGTACACCAGCTTCTCGGAATTCATCTTGATCTGGTACGCGAATACGCACGAGGAGATCCCGTACTACCTCACGCGCAGCGCCGGCGTGTGGGGAGCCATCGCCATCGCCATCATCGTCCTCCACTTTTTCCTGCCGTTTTTCATGCTTCTGATGCGGCCGATCAAGGATCGCGCGGAGACCATTTCCGTAGTCACCGCCATCATCCTGGTGATGCGTTATGTCGCGGTGTACTGGCTGATCGCGCCGGCATTCTACGGATCGCATTTCTACTATTCGATCTGGGACTTCACCACGCTGATGGGAATCGGCGGCATCTGGCTGTACGCCTTCATCGGACAGCTCAAGGGACAGACGATCATTCCCATTCACGAGACGTGGGTCGAGGAAGCCATTCGCGAAGGAGCGCTGCAGCCGCATGCCTGAGCAGGACAACAAAGAGATCGTCAACGTCGAGACGCATCACGAGACCAGCGACGTCAACGTGCGCGCGCTGCTCTGGACCGTGGTGATCATCGTCGTTTTCGCGGCGGTCGCCCACGTCCTGGTTTGGCTCATGTACCGCTATCTCCGCCAGCACGAGCGCGCGCAGACGCCCCCAGCGGTCACGGCGGTGACGCTGCCCTCGGGCGCGGAGACGCCGTCCGAGCCGCGACTGCAACCGTTTCCCAGCCGCGGCCCCAATGGGAAAGTCGAGCCGCCGTACACCACCACTCCCGTCATGGACCTCAAACAGATGCGTGCGGCGGAAGACGAAGCGCTGAAGACCTCCGCCTGGATCGATCAGCAAAAAGGAATCGTGCGCATCCCGATCGACATCGCCAAGAAGCTCGTCATCCAGGAAGGATTGCCCGTAACGGGAACCTCCGGCACCGAAGGGACCACAACCGCAACAGGAACCACAGGAACGAACCCATGACCCCGACAACCGACAACCGACAACCGGCCACTGTTCTCGCATTCGCCATCGCGCTGATTTGGTTCGCTGGCGTGGCATACGCCGACAACTCGGCAACTCCCCCGAGGCTACCCGGGAAAGTGGACTTCGAGCAGAAGTTGAACGCCCAGATTCCGCTCAATCTGACATTCCGTGACGAAACCGGCCAGGTTGTTCGCCTTGGGCAGTTGTTTCGCGGGAAGCCGGTGCTGTTGAATTTCATGTACTACCGCTGCCCGATGCTCTGCGGTCTTGCCATGGACGGCATGACCCGCTCGCTGGCCGATCTGCGGTTCACGGTCGGCAAGCAATTCGACGTGATCAACGTCAGCATGGATCCAACCGACACTCCGGTCCAGGCCGCCAGTGAAAAGAAGATGTACGTCACGCGCTACGGCCGGCTCGATTCGGTGCACGGATGGCACTTTCTCACCGGTGAGCAGTCGTCGATCAAGCAGCTCGCGGATGCGGTCGGCTTTCACTACGTTTACCTGCCGGAGGTGAAGCAGTACGCGCACGCCACCGGGTTGATCTTCCTGACGCCGTCGGGAAAGGTTTCGCACTATCTCTTCGGGATCGCGTACGACCCGCGGGACGTTCGCCTCTCGCTGGTCCAGGCTTCGGGCGAGAAGATCGGCTCGCTGACCGATACGCTGCTTCTGCTTTGTTGTCAGTACGATCCCGCGACCGGAAAGTACACGCGGGTGACGATGAATTTCGTCCGCGCCGGCGGTCTGGCCACGGTGCTGGCGATCGGCGGATTCATTGGCGTGATGATTCGCCGCGAGCGCAAGCCGAAGGACGGGCTGGAGCAGTGATGGCGCTGTTGCTCGTCGCCTTTCCGCTCTGGCCGCAGGAGGCCTCGACCGTTGCGCCGAAGACGGATGCGCTGTTCATCTTCCTTTGCGCGGTCACGGGCGGGGTGTCGCTGCTGATCTTCGTCACCATCTTTTACCTTGCCATCAAGTACCGGCGGCGCCCCGACAACGAGCTGGCGCAGGAAGGGGAAGCGCCGCAGTTTCTGGAGATCGTCTGGATCATCATCCCGTTCATCTTTTTCATGGGCTGTTTCGTCTGGGGCGCATGGCTGTATTTTCAGGTGCGGCGTGTTCCTGACGACGCGCTGCAGGTCTATGGCACGGGCAAGCAGTGGATGTGGACGTTCCAGCATCCGAGCGGCCAGCGAGAGATCAATACGCTGCACGTTCCGGTGAACCAGCCGGTCAAGATCACCATGGCCTCCGAAGATGTCATCCACGATCTGTTCATTCCGGCATTCCGCGTGAAGATGGACGTGCTGCCGAACCGCTATCGCACCATGTGGTTTCAGGCCACGCGCGTCGGGCGGTACCACATGTTCTGCTCGCAGTATTGCGGCACCCTGCACTCGCAGATGATCGGGTGGGTCGACGTCATGGAGCCGACGGATTACCAGAAGTGGCTCGCCGGCGGATTCGAGGGGTCGCTAGCTTCCCAGGGCGAGCGGCTGTTCCAGAAGTTTGCCTGCAATACCTGCCATACGAATGACGCGACCGGCCGCGGTCCGTCGCTGGTAGGACTGTACGGCTCGACGGTGACGCTGTCGGACAACAGTACGGTGGTCGCCGACGACGGCTACATCCGCGAGTCGATCCTCTCTCCGCAGGCCAAGATCGTGAAGGGATACGGTCCGATCATGCCGACGTTCCAGGGCCAGTTGACGGAGGACGATGTCTTCAAGCTGCTGGCGTACATCAAATCGCTGGCGGCCCCGGCGCCGCCGCCCGCGACAGTGCCTGTGGCAACCAAGGAGCCGAAGCGATGACCTCAGTGACCTACCACGACGTCCAGCTGATGGAGCCCGCGAAGACGCGGAACTACCTGAACGTCGACTACGGCTTTTTCTCCTGGCTGCTGACGCGCGATCACAAGAGGATCGCCATCCTCTACATGATCTCCATTTCGATCATGTTCATCCTCGGCGGATTTTTCGCCATGATGATGCGCCTGCAGCTGCTCACGCCGGACAACACTCTGCTGGCCAGCGACACCTACAACAAATTCTTCACCCTGCACGGCATCATCATGATTTTCTTCTTCCTCATCCCGTCGATTCCGGCGGTGCTGGGGAACTTCATCCTCCCGCTGCAGCTGGGAGCGAGAGACCTGGCCTTCCCGCGCATCAATCTTCTGAGCTGGTACCTGTACATCATCGGCGCGTTCGTGGGGCTGTTCGTGATCATCACCGGCGGCGTCGATACCGGCTGGACGTTCTATACGCCGTTCTCCACGCAATACTCGAACACGCACGTCTTCGGCATGACCCTCGGCGCGTTCATCGTCGGCTTCTCGTCGATTCTGACCGGGCTGAACTTCATGGTGACCGTCCATCGCATGCGCGCGCCGGGCCTGACCTGGTTCCGGCTCCCGCTGTTCGTGTGGGCCATCTATGCGACGAGCCTCGTGCAGCTTCTGGCCACGCCGGTGCTGGCAATCACGCTGGTGATGCTGATGGTCGAGCGGCTGGCGCACATCGGCATTTTCGATCCGGCGCTCGGCGGCGATCCGCTTCTGTACCAGCACATGTTCTGGTTCTACTCCCATCCGGCGGTCTACATCATGATTCTGCCCGCCATGGGCGTGGCCAGCGAAGTGGTGGCCGCGTTCACGCGCAAAAAGATTTTCGGCTACAAGTTCGTGGCCTTCTCCTCGCTGGCCATCGCTTTTCTCGGATTTCTGGTCTGGGCCCACCACATGTTCGTCGCCGGCATCTCCGTCTACTCGGCGATGATCTTCTCGTTTCTCACCATGTTCGTGGCCGTCCCCTCGGCGGTCAAAGTCTTCAACTGGACCGCGACGTTGTACAAGGGATCGGTGTCGTGGCAGACGCCGATGCTCTACATTCTCGGATTCATCGGGCTGTTCACCATCGGCGGCGTCACCGGGATCTTCCTTGGGACGCTGGGAATCGACGTCCACGTGCACGATACGTACTTCGTCGTCGCGCACTTCCACTACATCATGGTCGGCGGCGCGGTGATGGCCTATTTCGCCGGACTGCACTACTGGTGGCCCAAGATCACCGGCCGCATGTATCCCGAGTGGTGGGCCCGTCTTGCCGCGCTCATCGTGTTCATTGGGTTCAATCTCACGTTTTTCCCGCAGTTCATCCTCGGCTATGTCGGCATGCCGAGGCGATATCCGGTCTACGCTCCGGAATTCCAGGTGCTCAACGTCATGTCGACGGCGGGCGCGTCGGTGCTGGCGATCGGATACCTGCTGCCCCTCATTTATCTGCTCTGGTCACTGCGATTCGGGCGCAAGGCGGGACCGAATCCGTGGGGCGCCGTCGGTCTGGAGTGGACCACGTCGTCGCCTCCACCGAAGGACAACTTCCTCGAAACGCCGGTGGTCACCTGGGAAGCCTACGACTACCCCGCCATGCTGAAAGCGATGGGGGACACGCAAAATGTCTGACGTCACACTGCAGCCGCCGGAACACGTTCACCATCCGTTCCTCCAGCATCACTTCGAGGATCTCGGGCAGCAGCACGAAGCGTCCACCCTGGGGATGTGGATGTTCCTGGCCACCGAGATCCTGTTTTTCGGCGGGCTTTTTCTCGCGTACACCGTCTACCGCTCAATGTACGGCGCCGCGTGGGCCGAGGCGGCGCAGCATCAGAATCTGGCGCTCGGTACCACGAATACCGCGGTGCTCATCACCAGTTCGCTGACCATGGCTCTGGCAGTCTATTTCGCGCAGCTCGGCCGCCGGAAAGCGATTTTCCTCTGCCTCGTTCTCACCTTCATCTTCGGAACCACGTTCCTGGTGATCAAGGGCGTCGAGTACCACGCCCACTACGTGGAGGGTTTCCTTCCCGGGAGCACGTTCACCTATCACGGCCCGTTCGCGCAGGGAGTCGAGCTGTTCATGGTGTTCTATTTCTGCATGACCGGACTCCACGCGCTGCACATGATCATCGGCGAGGGGCTTCTGATCTATTTCATGGTTCGCGCCTGGCGCGGCCATTTCGGTCCCGAGTATTACTCTCCCGTCGAGATCATGGGGCTCTACTGGCACTTCGTCGACATCATCTGGATCTTTCTGTTTCCGCTGCTCTATCTCATCGGGAGGCACTCGTGACCGAACACGCTCCTCAGCATTCTGTCGAGCCGTTCAAGATGTACTTCATCGTGTTCGGGGCGCTCCTGCTGGGCACCGGTCTTACTGTCTTCGCCGCGGTGCACGACCTCGGCGTCCTCAACACGCCCGTCGCCCTGACCATCGCCACGATCAAGGCCGCGCTGGTGATCCTCTTTTTCATGCACGCCATCCACTCCACGCGCCTGACGTGGGTGGTGATCATCGGCTCGTTCCTCTGGCTGGGCGTCCTCTTTGTGCTAACGTTCGCCGACTATCTGAGCCGGTTTTGGCCGGTCCGGTAGGGCACGGTTGCGCCGTGCCGAACTTGGGGGATCGGTCGGTTGGGCCCAGCCCGACCCTGTATTGATATGCGCTATCTGGTCACCGGCGGAGCCGGTTTCATCGGATCGAATTTCATCCGTTTTCTCTTCCGCAAATACGGCGACGCGGCCGAGGTGACCAACCTCGACAAACTGACATATGCCGGGATTCGCGAGAACCTCGCTGAATTCGAAGGAAAGAAGAACTACCGCTTCGTCCATGGCGACATCGCCAATGCCGCGGACGTCGCCGCGGCATATGGGAGCGGCGTCGATGTCGTAGTGAACTTCGCCGCCGAGACCCATGTCGATCGCTCGCTGATGGAGGCGGGAAGCTTCATCGAGACCGACATAAAGGGTGTTCTGGTCCTGCTCGAAGAAGCACGAAAACACGCCCCGAATCTGAAGCGCTTCATCCAGATCTCCACCGATGAGGTGTACGGCTCGATCGATCGCGGCTCGTTCCGCGAGACCGACGTTCTCAATCCGCGCAATCCGTATTCGGCGTCGAAGGCCGGCGGCGACCGGATGGCGCACGCGTACGCGCAGACCTACGGTTTGCCGGTGATCATCACCCGCGCGTCGAACAACTTCGGCCCTTACCAGTATCCGGAGAAACTGATCCCGCTGTTCGTCACCAACGCCATCGACGACCTGCCGCTGCCGCTGTACGGCGATGGAGGCAACATCCGCGATTGGCTGTTCGTCGACGACCACTGTGCAGCGATCGACTTCGTGATCGAGCACGGCCGCAACGGCGAGGTCTACAACGTCGGCGGTGGGAACGAGCGGGAAAATCGCCAGATCACCCGCACCATTCTCGAGGTCCTCGGCAAGCCGGCATCGCTGATCAAGCCGGTGGCCGACCGCCAGGGGCACGATCGCCGTTACTCGCTCGACAGCGGCAAACTGGCGCAGCTCGGATTCCGCTGCACCACCGAATTCGATGACGCGCTCCGCTCTACCATCCGCTGGTATGCCGAGCACGAGCCGTGGTGGCGGGCAATCAAGGAGCGCAGCGCGGAGTTCCGCGAGTACTACGCGAAGCAGTACGGCAGGCGATAGCGCGCTGGGTTGCTGCGCGATTGCCGAGTGGATCCCGTCGCGAGGCGATCGGTCGCCCTCTTCCCGCGCATGGGGACGAACTGGTGGCGCTCAAAGACGGCGATCGGCCGGATTTGCCGCGTTGCCATCGGGCCGGTTTGAACTGAGAGATCCGATCGTGGAACTGTCGCGCGCGACAAAGGGCCGCACTTTTCCGGAGTGAAGATCCGATCGGTTTGGAGTCCGAGCACGGCATTCTCCGTGGGTTTGGGTGGGGGAGACGTGATCGTGGCGGTCGAGGATACGGCAGCGGAACGGATGTCTCTGATCGAGATTCAAGCCGCTCATTCGAACGACCACATAAGGCACTCAGCCGGCTTTCATCCCGCGTAGTCCACGAGGTGTAGAGATTTTTCTTCGAGCTGCCGTGCCGAGGTACCCTCGGGGCCATGAGAAGGAAATCGATGATTGCGGCCCGCGAACGGATTCTTCGTTCCATCGTGTTCGTCCGCGGTCAGAAGGTCATTCTGGACCGCGACCTCGCGGCGCTTTACGAGGTGCCGACGAAGGCACTCATCCAGGCAGTCAAGCGCAACATGGCGCGCTTTCCTGCTGATTTTCTGATTCGGCTAAGCACGCGCGACGCTCGAAACTTGAGGTCACAAATTGTGACCTCAAGTTTGTGGGGTGGCCGTCGAACGATGCCGTATGCATTCACGGAACAGGGCGTGGCCATGCTTTCCACGGTCCTGCGGAGCCGGCGCGCCATTGCTGTGAACATCGAGATCATGCGCGCCTTCGTGCGTCTGCGGCGCATGATGTCCGAAGTGGAGGAGCTCGGGCGCAGAATCGAGGAACTGGAGAAGCGCACCGACGGACAGTTTCGGGTCGTTTTTGACGCCATTCGCGCTCTGATCCAGCCGGAGATCAAACCGAAGCGCCGCATCGGATATCTCAACGCGGCTCCATCGCCCTCCTGAGCCGGCAGGTCGCGTTCCCTTGTTCATCGCGCACAGCTCCGCCGCTCCGAGATCACGTGTGTCGCGCTCTCTCCTCGCAGCGCTCAGCCGATTGCATGAGGGAAGCTCCAGGTCGTGCTTGGACGCATCAAATTCCGGAAAGGGGGTCTTCTCATGCGTCGACCTGTTCTTCTTTTCCTGCTCGTGGCGTTTCTTTTTCCCGCTCTCGCCAGCGCCATCCACATGGAGAGCAATACAGTCGTCATTCCCGTCATCGGCCGCTTCCCGGGCGCGTTCGGATCCGAGTGGCGTACCGACGTCTTCATCGCGAATCCGTATTCGCCGGTGGCGAACGTCACGGCGACGTTTTACGTTACTGGAGGGCCGACGCTTACGAGTTCGCTGGTCCTTCAGGGGTACAACGCCGCATCGCTGCCCGACATCGTGCAGGACACGTTCGGCCTCGCCAATGCCGGGGGACAGCTGGTGCTGACTTCCGACATTGCGATCGAGGCGCGAGCGCGCATCTACAACACCGGGAGCCCCGCGGGACAGTTTGGTCAGAACGTTCCCGGGCTGGGGATCGGCTCGCTGAGCCGGCAGGCGTTCGCCTATGGTCTGTCGACGGCGAACGGGAATCGCGTGAACATCGGCGTGGCCAATCCGAACGCCGTCGATGCGAGCGTATTGCTGAACATCAGAGACAAGAACAGCGGACAGCTTCACTCGGAAGTGCTGACCGTTCCTGCGCATCAGACGTTGCAGTTCAACGACATTGCCGCACGCTATGGAATCCCGCAGCAAGGCGGCCTTCAGGTGGAGTTCATGGGGTCTGACAGCTCGATCCCGTTGTTCGGATACGCCTCGGAAGTGCGAAATGACAGCGGAGACGCGATTTTCGTGTTCGGGACCGGGCCCAATTCTTAGCCGTCAGGCGATCGCTCTGGCGATCAGAAATGCCCCCGGGGCGGCGAGTCCGCCGGTAATGGTGGTCTGGAGCGCGCTCTTGAGAGTGCGCGCTCCGGTGTAGCGGCCTTTGATCAGACCAAAAATCAGCAGAGCGACCGCGGTCATGCCGACGGAGAACCACAGCGCGGTACGCGCCGCGTGGGTCACCATGTACGGTGCGAGGGGGATCAGTCCGCCGACGATGTACGACGCGGCGATGACTCCGGCGGAGACGCGCGCGCGTTTCGGCTCCGGCTTTTCCAGACCGAGCTCGAAGCGCATCATGAAATCGACCCACTGCTTCGGGCGTTCGCTCATCGACTTGACCAGCGGCTTGATGTGCTCGTCGTCGAGCCCGTATCCGCGAAAGATGTCCGACACTTCCTTCATTTCCTCGCGCGGAATGTCGCGAACTTCCTGCTGTTCGCGCAGCTCCTCGGCCGCGTAGTGGGCCGCATCGCTTTTCGCGGCGAGGTAGCCGCCGAGGCCCATGGCAATGGAGCCTGCCGCAATTTCAGCCAGGCCGGCGGTGACCACGATCGTCGAGCTCTGCACCGCACCGGTGAGGCCGGCGGCGAGGGCGAAGGGAACCGTCAGGCCGTCCGACATGCCGATGACCACGTCTCGGACGACGTCGCTGGCGGTGAAATGGCGTTCGACGTGCGGCGTTTGCGGCATCTGCTGCCGCTGATCCTAGCAGGCTGCTAATGCATCGCGGCAAGAAGCAGGAACGGACCGACGAAAATCGCCACGACGATGAACAGCGGGATGAGGATCGCCAGCAGGACGGCGCCCACTGTCAACAGCACGGCCAGCTTGATGATCACCGCCACGAGGAAGATCGGCAGAAGGATCAGCTTGAACGGGAGCAGGACGAGTTTCACCGTGAATTTCAGCGCCAAAGCCACGACGGCGAACAGCATGAGCGCGCCGAGCGCGAGCAGGCAGAACACGAAGAGCGTCATGAGGGTGAACACGGCTCGCCTCCGTCATGAGGATACGTCCAAATGCCCTCAGGGTTGCAAACCTGAGCGCCAGTGGCGTCTTCGAGGACCGACGTACAGCGACTGCGGGCGGATCAGGCGGTTGTTCTTCCCCTGTTCCAGGCAGTGGGCGATCCAGCCGGCCACGCGCCCGATTGCGAACGTGGGGGTGAACAGTGGCGTCTCCAGGCCGATGCCATGGAGCAGAAGGGCCGTGTAGAACTCCACGTTGGTCTGCCGGCGACGACCCGGCTTGTACTCCGCGCGCAGTCGCAGCGCGGTCTGCTCCGCGGCGATCGCCAGCTCGTACAGCTGCCGGTCGCCTCCGCTGCGATAGAGCTGCTCCGCCGCGGCGGCGAGCACGTCGGCCCGCGGATCGCGGACCTTGTAAACGCGATGGCCGAAACCCATGAGCCGCTCGCCGGATTCGATTTTGCGCCGAAGCACTGCCTCGGCGCGCGAGGCGTCGCCGATCTCGAAGACCATGTCCAGCGCCGGCCCGGGGGCGCCGCCGTGCAGCGGACCCTTGAGCGCGCCGGCCGCGCCGACGATCGCCGAGACGAGATCGGATCCGGTCGAGGCAATCACCCGCGCGGTGAACGTCGATGCGTTGAGCCCGTGGTCCACCACGGTGTTCCAGTAGGTGTTCAAAGCGCGCACGCGTTCGGGCGACGGCGACTGACCTGTGAGCATGAAGAGGTAATTCGCCGCATGGCCGAGCTTCTCGTCCGGCGCGACCGGCTCCTGGCCATGGAGCATTCGCCAGTACGCGGCGACGATGGTGGGAAAGGCGGCGAAGAGCTGGTGCTTTTCGAGTGTTCCTGCAGCCATGCGCAGCGCGTCCATCGCTTCCATGGGGGAGCGGCTGCCGCCGCTGGCCGGATCGCCCGCCGCCACACCCGCGGCGTAGCGCAGCACCTCGAGCGTGATCGGATGGAGCGCTCGGTCGCTGCCGATCGGCTCATCGCCCCACAGCAGGCGAACCGTTTCTTCGAATGTCGCGTGCGGCGCCAGCTCTTCCACCGGGTACCCGGCAATGATCAGCTCTCCGCGCTCGCCGTCGACCATGCTCAGAGATGTCTTCGCCGCGAGGACCCCTTCCAGACCAGGATTGATCGCCATCTCCCAATGTGTATCATTGGCGTCAAGATTGATACATAAATCAACCTTGCTTTCTGCCGCTGAGGCCGCAAAACGGCTCGGCATCCGCCGCGCCACGCTGTACGCGTACGTCAGCCGCGGCTTCGTGCGGTCGTCGGTCGACCCGAAGAATCCCCGATTGCGCCGGTACGCGGCGGTAGACGTCGAACGTCTGCGCGCCCGTGCCGAGGAGCGGAAGGATCCGGCGAAAGCGGTGGAGCGTGCGCTGCACTGGGGAGGGGCGGTCCTGGAGTCTGCAATCACCCTCATCGCCGGGGAGCACCTTTACTACCGCGGATACGACGCCACCCTGCTGGCGCGAACGAAGTCGGTCGAGGAGCTCGCTGCCTTGATCTGGACGGGAACGGCATCGGCGGGCGCATTTGCCTCCACGCCGCTGCACGTCGTCTCAGGACGCAGCGGCGAAGGGCTG
>VFSW01003893.1_pt1 | contig 22343 bp, 19 predicted proteins | sample 5358111 | NCBI WGS metagenome assembly VFSW01 (sample SAMN11554181, study PRJNA540505) | mine drainage metagenome | isolation source: sediment from site ElyBrook_90M | place: USA: Ely Copper Mine, Vershire, VT | collected 2017 | reverse complement strand
TTCTTCGATTTAGCTCCTCGCTGTCTCCTCCCGCCAATCCAGTCCGACCGGCTCTGCGCTTCGAGAATTACGCAATCGTCTGTCTGCCGACGCGAGTGTCGCCAGAAGGAGAAAAAGCAGAGCGTTCGCCGGGACGTGAAGATTAAAGTCAACGAAACTATGCACGAGCAATGCGCTGCACGAGGCCAAAGCTCCCGCATAAAAAACATGATGGGATTGGCGTTGACGCGAGTTCAGATTCGCGAGGCCTTGGCGGAAAAGTAGCGCGATGAACACCAGTCCGAGAAAGCCGCCGATTGCGCCCGTCTCTGCGAGCAACTCAAGGTAATCGTTATGCGCGTGATCGACGACGCGTCCGGTGTAGGTGGTTTCATACCGCGGGAAAACAGTTTCTAGAGTGCCCAGGCCAGCACCAATCCAGGGGTCAGCGAGGAAAATTCTCCAAGTGTCGCGGTCCATGGCGACGCGTTGGTCACGCGAGATGCCGCTGGCCGTTAGTGTTTCGAATCGTTGCATGGTCGCGCTGGCGCCAAGCCAGAAAACGAGCGCCCCACACAAAATTATCAGCGACGCGAATGCAAGAAGTTGGCGGCTTTTAATGTTGCGGCGTTGCGACACAAAAATGAGGAATAGACTTGCGAACGCGAACCCAACGATTCCTCCGCGAGAACCGGATAAGACCAATGTCGCGATCGGCACAGCAGTGAATAACGCAACGAGCGCTGCTCTCGCACCGCGCCACGCTTCGTCGAACAGCATCGCGAGGCCAAAAGGAGCGGTGAGCTCGACGAAGCCCGCGAAATGGTCGCGGTCCACTAACGGGCCGAACGGCTCGGATGACTGCGGCAGCGGAACAAACCAATACAATTTCCCATTGAACGTATAGCGCTGCACGATCGCGAAGAGCGCGACCAGAAATCCGAAGCTCACGAGGAAAACGGCTAGACTTTTCGACTGCGCCGGTGTGCGAAATGCTTCGACTGCCAGAAAAGCGAGCGCGAAATACGCAATCCATTTGAGCAACTCGATCTTGGTGGCATAGGGATAGACCGAAAGTCCGAAAAACTTCTGCACCAGGCAAAATGCAATCAGCCCGAGTACGGGCAGGTACAGCCAATTGGGGCGAAGATCTATTTGCCGTTGGCGCACCGCGACGATTCCCCAGAAAACGAACAATACCGCCGCGCCAATTTCGAGAACTGCCGTGCTCCAGTCCGGTACGCCTCCGTCGGTGAGCACCGCAAATACCAGCAGACTGCATATTCCAACGCGAATCACGCTCATCGTTGGGCGCTCACTCTGCGACACTCATTGCGTAGCGCTCATTGTTCCGTGTGCGGTGGGCACCAGCGACACGTCGTCCACCCAAACGATTCCGCGCAGTTGGTTGGCAAACACCAGCCCTGGCGCGCGGCGAAGCAAAATCTCCAGCATCTGTGTGTCCGCGCCGCTCTCAAAATCAACGCGCACAGGCGTCCAGCCGTTGTTGCCTGCGAAATCGGGGGTTGAGATTTGCAGTTCCTCGGGATGGCGTGGGTCGAAAATCTCGAATTGAATCCCGTTCCCGGCGGGAATTTCCTCTGTGCGCAGGTAGGCAAGAAATCGATATCGCTGGTGCGATGCGACATACACATACTGAAAAACATGCTGGAAATCGATATTTGCCGTGCCGTCAAACGTGATTCGCAGTGATTGATGGCCGGAATGCAGGACGCTGCTGTCGAGATCGTAGGAAGCTCCACTGAAGGGCAATTCGCGCCAGTCGAAACCGCCATTCAGGAAATCGTGTTCGAATCCTCCATTGAACAGCACTGAAGTGTCGCTTGTATCGGCGGGCCAAGCGCTTTGCCGGAGGGCCTGCTGCCAAATTTGATACGCCTCGCTGGTTCGGCCCTGGTTGAGCAGATCGTCGATCAGGCCGATGGCGTCTTTCATCGTGATGGGTTGATTTAACTTTAGCAACTGCGTCCACATCACCAGCGCAGCGCCCGTATGCTTCTGCAAAAGGAAATAGCGAATCGCGCGGACGTAGTATGCGGTTTTTGGGGGCAACACCGCGGCCGCCATCGAATCAGCGCTCGGATCGAAAGCCCAGCACTCCGCCAAGGCGCTCGCTTCGAGCGATGGATCGCTGTCGACCGCGCGTCGCAGGTCCGCAAGTCCCGCAGAGAGATCGCCGTGACGCAGCAGAAAACTGCCATACCGCCACGCCACATCCGGCGAAATGGGAAAATCCGATTGCGCCATTTCGTATGCCCGTTTTGCCGCAAAGAAATCGCCACGTTCTTCGTCGAGAGCCGCAAGTTCGAGCCACGGGCGCTCAGAGCGAGGGTCAATTTGCGTCGCGCGCCGCAGATAGTCTGCGGCTTTCGACCGGTCCCGCTGCTCAAGATTCAATTCGCTATAGAGCCCAAGCTGCTCCGAATATTGGGCGTTGCCTGGTTCAAGTTGCGCCGCGGCAAGCCACTTCTTCGGATCAGAGGATTCGTTCCACTGCTCCGCGACCCAAACTTTGGCCGCCATAAAGGAAAATTCCCCAGCCGCCAAGATGACCAGGAAAAGAAAGGACCAACGCGCGCGGCCGCCGGAGAAGTCGACAAGCATTTACCTATGCTATACCTTTCCTGTTTAGGTAAATGCAAGCCTATTTTCAATGTTGGAGGGCACCGAGAACAAAATCACTTGGAGGGGAAAGCAGCGCTGCCGGCGTCGCATGGGAAGTCGAGATGCCGGCAGCGGAAGGCCATCTTACTGCTTCAACGCATTCTCAATGAAAGCAGCGACATTCGCTTTGAGCTTGGCGTGGGCCGCATCGTAGACATACATCATGTGGCCGGCGTCGTAGTATTTGAGCGTAATGTGGCTGCGCAGACTGGGCGGCAAGTCCAGATGATCCATCGTGTATTCGGTTTCGTAGAACGGAGTTGCCAGGTCGTAATATCCATTTTCCACCTCGACGTGCAAATGCGGATTCGAAACCAGAGCCTGGACTAGATCGGGCTCCACATTCGGCGCGCCCGGAAACCCAAAACCGCGGCCGCCATGCTTCCAGTCCCAGCTAGCACCGGCGAAGTTTGCCGACACGAGATAGGTCATGCCCTTGCCATAATTCAGGTCTTGCCGGATGTAGTCGTTGAACGCGGCCGTATAAGCGCCGCTCAGAGCAGTGGACTGCGGATCGTATGAGGCGTATTCGGCCAGTGGATCATCCGCCGGACCGGAAAAGCGCGAATCCAATCGCCCCGTCGTCAGGCCGCGACTGCGCTGCAACTCCGCCATGAACTGCGGGAGGTTAACGCGCAGATTGGCTTTCATTATGTAATTTTCGCTCAGGCCAGTGAACTGCGCGAGTTTTTTGGCTACGGCTTCTTTTTCGCTATCGCTGATTTTGTCGCCTTTCAGGAGCGCGTCCGCATACTCTGTCGATGCGAACTGTCGTGATTGGTCGATGATGCTGTCGAGATTTGCGGGGCAACCTTGCAGGATTTTGTGATAGCAGGCGGTTGCCGCATAGCTGGGAACGTAAAGCACGTAGGCGAGATCCTCGCCGGGATAAAATGAAATCGTGCCCAGGTCGAGGACGGAAGACATCAGCACAATGCCGTTCAAGTCCATGCCGTAATGCGATTGAAGATAATTTCCGACGACTGCCGAACGGAAAGTTCCGTAGCTTTCACCGATCAAAAACTTCGGCGAGTTCCACCGATTGTTTTCGGTCACATAGTTGTTGATGAACTGGCCGAAAGCGCGCATGTCCTGATCGACGCCCCAGAAGTCCTTGTTGTGCGCCTTGCCAACGGCGTGACTGAATCCAGTGCCCATGGCGTCGATGAATACTTCATCGGTGACGTCGAGCAGGGAATCTTCGTTATCGACGAGCTTGTAGGGCGCTGGCGGTGTCGCGGTCGCATCGGATGTGACGACGCGCTTCGGACCATACGCGCCCATGTGCAACCAGATCGTCGAGGAGCCGGGCCCACCGTTGTAGAAGAACGCGACTGGACGTCGCGTCATGTCCTTGGCGTCGCTTCGCGTATACGCCACATAGAACATCAGGCCGGTTGGCTCGCCATCGTCGTTTTTCAGAAGGATCGTTCCGGCGGTGGCTTTGTAGGGAATCGTTTCTCCGCCGATGCGAATCGTGTGGTCGGTCACTGAGGATGTTTCTTTTGGCTGCTCCGCCGGGGTTTCGGTTTTTGCTTCCGGCTTCGCCTCATTCTTCGGTTCGTTTTGTGCGGTTTGCTGGTTCCGGCGCATTTGCGCTGTTGCTAACGGCGCGTATGCCAAAAATAGGAAAGCATTCAGAAACACGCCCAGGAGAACTGTCGTCACACCCGGGCCAAATATCTTCTTCATCGTTGCACTCCCTTTGGGGATTGTATTCGAGCCAATGGCGCAGCGATTCTATCGAGTCCGCGATGTGTAAGTCAAAGGCCTGGCTCTTCCTTTTACGTTATGATGATCCAGCGCGTGTGAACGTGCGCTCATGGCAAATTCGCAACGAAGTTACGATGCGGTTGTGATTGGCTCGGGGCCCAATGGGCTGGCAGCCGCCGTAAGACTGGCGCAAGCGGGCAAATCGGTTGCGGTTTACGAAGCGGAGGCGACAATTGGCGGAGGCGCTCGTTCGACTGAGTTGACGCTTCCGGGCTTCGTGCACGACATTTGCTCGGCTGTTCACCCGATGGCAATCAGTTCTCCCTTTTTGCGCACGCTGCCTCTCGACCGTTTCGGTTTGCATTGGGTTCAACCCGATGCACCGCTCGCGCACCCATTTGACGACGGCACTGCCGCAGTGTTGGTACCTTCGCTGGACGAAAGCGCTGAGCAATTCGGCGAAGACGCTGATGCGGTTCGCGCCCTGATTCGTCCGCTCGTAAATTCATGGGAACAGTTGGCTGAAGCGATTTTAGCGCCGCCGCGCATTCCACGGCATCCCTTCGCGCTCGCGCCTTTCGGTTTGAATGCGTTGCGCTCAGCGACGAAATTGGCGCGAAGCAAGTTCAAGACTGTTCGCGCGCGTGCCGTGTTTGCCGGCATGGCCGCGCATTCGATGCTGCCGCTGGAGCAGACTTTGTCCGGCGCGTTTGGGCTACTGATGTGGACCACGTGTCACAGTGGCGGATGGCCCTTCGCGGCGGGCGGGTCGCAGTCACTGTCGAATGCGCTGGCTGATTTGTTGCGCTCGTTGGGCGGCGAAATCTTCACGGAACATCGCGTGAAGAGTTTCGCGGAATTGCCATCGGCGCGCGCCGTGTTGTGCGACATCACTCCGCGGCAGTTCCTTCAAATCGCCGGTGAGAAGATCAACGAACGCGAGCGGCGCACCTTTGAGAATTATCGTTATGGTCCGGGCGTGTTCAAGGTCGACTGGGCGCTCGATGGCCCTGTGCCGTGGAATGCTCCTGAATGCGCTCGCGCCGGAACTGTGCACATTGGCGGTACGCTGGAAGAAATCGCTGAATCGGAGCGCGCTCCGGCGCAAGGAAGAATAGTCGAACGGCCATTTGTTTTGTTCGCACAGCCGTCCCTGTTTGATTCCACTCGTGCGCCTGCTGGCAAGCACACCGCGTGGGCCTATTGTCATGTGCCCAATGGCAGCGGAGTCGATATGCTGGAACGCATTGAAAATCAAGTCGAGCGTTTCGCTCCCGGTTTCCGGAGACGCATTCTGGCACGATCGGTGATGGCCCCTTCCGACATGGAAGCGCATAACGCTAATTTGATCGGAGGCGACATCGGAGGCGGCTCGGTGGAAATGAGCCAGTTTTTTCTGCGTCCAAGCGCGAAGCTATACTCCACTTCACTGCCGGGCGTTTTTCTTTGTTCGTCATCGACGCCACCGGGCCCCGGCGTGCACGGTATGTGCGGCTACTTCGCGGCGCAACGCGCGCTGCGGCACTGCTTTAGACAAACTACTACTTGACCCAGCAATGAATGGGTTAAGAGACTTTGGTTGAGAGAAGCAGCGAAGCTTTCTGCTAAATAAAGAGGGGGCGCCGGGAACAACCTCTCGGCGCCCCAGTTGTTCTCAAATTCTATAGAAACTGCCTCATCAATCGTCGTCGGCTGTCATGGGCAAGGCACAGCCGAATGCGTCAGCGCGGTTTCGTCCGGGAAACTGAACGCGCCATCAATCGCATTCGAGGTCGCGCCCATTTCAAACCACTGCAACAGAGCTTCGGTTTGCGGATGGAACGTGAAGATTTCATGTTTTTCTTTCAGAGTGAGGGGAATCGTCGCGGTTGGCAAAACCTCAACCGGGTCGCCCGTCTCCAGATTGTTCTGGCAAACCGTTGAGCTGGGAGGCTGGTTCGGAAATTGCCAAGTGGGCACCAGGTTGTTGATGAAGGGATCGTTGAACGACTCGGAGATTTCATGGGACAAGCCCGTTACGTCCTGAAATCCTGCGCCGAAAAGACCTGGAGAGATGAAACTCGCGAAGAGAGAAATCCAGCGCGGTTGCGGCGTGACGCCGCCTTCAAAAAAGTATGTGTGGAAACCGAGCGTGCAGCAGCCACCAGGGACGTTCGGATTGTTCACATTGAGGGAGAAAAGAAACGTGTTGGGAAACATGTCGATGTTGACGGCATCGGTGGTGAAATTATTGGCGTTGATATCGTTCACAACCGCATTGTCGTAGAAGAAGTTAAACAGCAGGTTCAGCATCAGCACGAACGTAGATCCATCCGAAGCCGTGCCTGTGAAGTACGATCGAGCTTGGATGATATTTCCATTGGAAAGCTGGACGTTCACAAAGAACGGGACGGTGACCGTGACGCGATTCACGATAGTCGGCTGCAGCTCAGTGTGCCAATTCTGTTTCATCGTATTAAAGAATTCGGCGCGCTGGATTGCGTCCGCAAACTCGGTGCGACGGTCCGAGGATTCGTATAAAGAGCTCGCGAAGTTAGGCGAGTCGGTTGTGGCGTCCTCGAACGGCGCGAACGGAACTGTCATGAAGATACTTCCGTCGGCATTGAGTAGTTGCAGCGAAACCTCCGTGATTTTCGCAGGAATGTCTGTTGTGCCCCCTGCCAGCGGATCATTTCCTATCATGATGAAGGGGAAGACGTCGCCGAGGCTCGGTCCCGCTTGAGCGGCAAACGCCCCTGCAAACGTAGGGAGGGTCATCAAACCGGAGATATTCCCCGCGTTGGCCTGGGCGTTTGTCGAAGCGGCGTTGGACGGGCCCGAACTGCTTTGTCCCGAATTGCCAGAGTTCGCGACGGCAAATGGTGAGACGCCGTTCGGCGGCATTACCAAAACGGTGCCTGGCGTGAAGGGTGTGACGGCTTGAACGTTGATCGGTTGCACCCGGACATAGCCCGGCGCATTGGAAGTGCCACTCGTCAAGATCTGAGCATGGCTAGTTTGGACACCCACAACCAGTGAGGCCAGGGCCGCAAGTACACCAATAAATCGGGCCAAGATTTTCATTGGTTTCTCCTTTTTTGAATCCGGTTAGAGGCAATCGCTCGCAGAAAGATACGCTGAATTTGAGCGAGTGCAAGAGAAAGTTTGTCAAATGCGACATAACACTCTTGGAACACAGGCACAGACATGAACGCTATTACTGCTAGCCCGCAATCAGGCTGCGCGGCCCTTGAGCAGTTCGAGGACGGCGTTCACGATTTCGCGGATTTGTACTGGCCGGAACAGAGTTTTTGCCGCCGACCCAAGCCAGACGGTCGAAGTGCGGGAGGCGACGACGACGGTGGGAATGCGTTCAGCCAGCTTTTGGATGGAAGGTTCCGAAGCGGCGTTTGAATTCGCGTCGAGGACCATGGCAGAGGGTGTCTGGCCCGCGGCAAGCGCGGCGCCCACATCTGCGGCAGTCTCCATCCCGAGTGCGTCAATGCCGCGTTCGCGCAATTCTGCGCGAACCCCAGCGCGGAGCGTCCAGTCTTCGCCGATGACGTAGACGACTGGCATCCCCCGCCGAAAGTATAGCATCACCCCTAGTGGCGCTTTATCGACGTGGAAGGTCACGGCGTAGGCAAGCGATGGAGCCGTCTGCTACAATTCGGCGAATTCTGGGGGATTCTTCTATTGGTGTCAGAACGAGCACCTGGACGACGAAGACGATGGGTCGGATGGCTTATCGGCGCTATCGTAGTGGTGGCGCTTGTTTTGGTGCTCGCCAACCGGGACCAGGCTCCTGAAGTCCAGGTCGCGCAAGTAAAGCGCGAGAATCTTTCCGCATCGATCGCCAGCAACGGGAAAGTTGAGCCCATAGAGCCTGCGATTGCGCGCGCGCAGTTTGTGACCTTTGTTGACAAGGTAGCGGCTACGGAAGGACAAACGGTTCACAAGGGTGAGGTAATTCTTGTGCTGAACGCGGACAATGCTAAGGCGCAGCTTGCCAACACGCGCGCTGAGCTTCTTGTGGCCCAGGAGCAGCTCCGTGCCGCAAAGGCGGGCGGGCCGGCAGATGAATTGGCACAAATCAATGGCGATTTGCGGAAAGCGCAAATAACTCTGGCGGACATGCAGAAAACGCAGAAGTCGCTGACTCAACTTGTCTCTCAGAAGGCCGCGACGCAGGACGAACTGGATCAGAACGCGAGTAAGGTGGCGCAAGCGCAGGCCACCGTTGAGACGCTCGAACAGCGGAAGGCGGCCCTGGCTGCGCAGGCGAGCGTGAGCGCGCAAAGCGCCGAGTTGACCGTCCAGCGCGACCACGACCTGATCGTCACGCTGCAACATGACGTCAACTCCGCCACCGTGGTCGCACCGCTTAACGGGACGCTCTATTCGTTGCCCGTGCATTCGGGCGATTACGTCCAGGTGGGACAAGTGCTCGCGGAGATGGCCGATCTTCATTATGTGCGCGTGCGCGCATTTGTCGACGAGCCGGATTTAGGAGTGCTCGCGCCGAGCCAGCCTGTGGACATTACGTGGGATGCGCTGCCGGGGCACGTTTGGAACGGACGGACCGAGACGGTGCCGAAGCAGGTAACAACTTTGCAATTGCGCAGCGTCGGCGAGGTGCTTTGCTCCGTGGCGAATGATAATTTGGAGCTGATACCCAACATCAACGTGGACGTAAAGATTGAAGTAAGCCGACGGCAGAACGTTCTGGTTGTGCCGCGGGGAGCCGTGCATACGGATGGCGCCCAGCATTTTGTGCTGGTCGTAGAGGACGACACGTTACACCGCCGCAATGTGGAAGTGGGTATCGCAAATCCGACGGAGTTTGAAGTGGTTTCGGGTTTGAAGAGCGGCGACCGCGTTGCACTTTCGAGCGACATCACATTGCGTGACGGAATGAGCATACATCCCGCGGAGGTAAAAGAGTAATGAAGCGGCTTTTAGGGTCCATTGCGGTGTGCTTGATTTTGCTTTTGCCTGCGGCGCGTGCGACGACGGCAGATGGCTTAAGCGCTATTCAGGGGCAATTCGAGGCGGGCAATTACAGCATGGCCATGAACACACTACGCGCCCTGATCTCGCAGAATCCCGCGGATGCGACTGCACATTACTGGCTGGGGCGCTGCTATATCGAAGTGAGCGACTACGATAACGCCATCAACGAGTTTGGAAAAGCACTGCAGCTTACCCCGAATTCGTCCCTGTATCACGAATGGCTGGGACGCGCGTACGGCGGAAAGGCGGATCGTGATCGCAGCTTCTTGCTGGCGCGGCGCGTGAAGAAGGAGTTTCTCGCGGCCGTGCAGGCCGACGGTTCGAACATCGAGGCGCGGCGCGACTTGGAAGAGTATCTGCTCGACGCGCCATGGATTGTTGGCGGCAGCAATGAAGATGCACTCGAGCAAGTGAATGAGATTAGCAAGCTGGATCCGCTCATCGGTCATCTCGCTCGCGCCGATTACCTCAACCACGTTGGGAAGAGCGATCAGGCTGTGGCCGAGTACAATGCAGCGCTGGAGATGAAGCCTCAAAACGTGGGGCCGTATCTGGAGATCGCCGATTATTATGCTGGGCAGAATAATGGCGGGGAAGTGGAGCGAATCGTCGACGCGGCCGCGCAGGTCAATGGAAAAGACCCGCGCCTGGCTTTCTATCGCGGCCAGGCCCATGTACTGAGCGGGATGAATTTGACCGTTGCGGAAGAGGACTTAAAGTCGTATCTTGCCAGTTCACCGCAGCGGACCGACTGGCGCTCACATGCGGCTGCGCGTTACTGGCTGGGACGTTTGTACGAAAAGGAAGGCAACAAGATGGAAGCTGCCGAGCAGTATCGCGCAGCGTTGCAGCTTGATTCACGGCGAAAAGACGCGCGCAGGCAGCTCGACGCATTGGAAAAGTCGCTTCATTAGATATTTCGTGGATCAGGCTATCCGCACCTCCAGGAGAGTTTAGGAATGAAGGGAGTGGTTCTCGCGGGCGGAACTGGATCGCGCCTATTTCCACTCACGCGCGTGACGAACAAGCACCTCCTCCCGATTTACGACAAGCCCATGATTTTTTATCCGCTGCAGACGCTGGCGGACGCGGGCATTCGCGACATCCTGCTCGTCACTGGCGGACACAGCGCGGGAGATTTCCTGCGGCTGCTTGGCAACGGGAAAGATTTTAATCTGCGACATCTTTCGTACGCTTATCAGGAGGGCGAAGGCGGCATAGCGGACGCGTTGCGGCTGGCCGAGCATTTCGCCGACGGGCATTCGATCTGCGTCGCGCTGGGCGACAACATTCTGGAGATGAATATTACTGACGGTTGCCGGGAATTCGAGAAAACTGGACATGGCGCGCATATTTTCTTGAAAGAAGTGCCGCATCCAGAGAGATTCGGCGTGCCGGTGTTCGAAGGCGATCAAATCGTTCGCATCGAAGAGAAGCCGAAGCAGCCCAAGTCGAATTTTGCGGTGACCGGTTTCTATATTTACGATGCGACGGTTTTCGAAAAAATCCGTACGCTCAGGCCGTCGGGCCGTGGCGAACTGGAAATCACGGATTTGAATAACCACTATCTCCGGGAGGGTTCGCTCAGGCACAGCGTTCTCGATGGATGGTGGACTGACGCAGGGACATTCGAGTCGCTGCTGCTGGCAAACAATTTGGTGGCAAGAGGCGGAGCAAATAAAGTTAGCGGGCCGAAGGCCGCGGCCAAATCGAAGAACGCGAGCAGGGAATGAACGCCACGTGGGCGGTTGATGGGCCCGCCAAGCCGCCGTCACATAAGCCCGCGCGGCATCGCTCACAATGACTCGATCAATGCCCCGCGAATTCAGCAAGAATGGGAATTCCACCGGCGGTAAATCGTCTGGAAACGAAGAATGAAACTTCTGGTCACGGGCGGCGCCGGCTTTATCGGTTCGAATTTCATCCGCTACTTTCTCAGCGTGCATCCCAGCGCCGAAATCGTCAACTTCGATAAGCTCACCTACGCTGGCAATCTCCAGAATCTTTCCGATATTGATGCGCAGCCAAATTATAGATTTGTGCGCGGCGATATTTGCGATGCCGAAGCCGTCGAGCATCTGTGTGAAGATCCGTTCGATGCCGTCGCGCATTTTGCCGCTGAAAGCCACGTGGACCGCAGCATCGCGGCGGCGCGCGAATTTATCCGCACGAATGTCGAAGGCACCCTGGTGATGATCGAAGCGGCGCGCAAACGGAAGATTCCCCGCTTTTTGCACGTCAGCACGGATGAAGTTTACGGCAGCATGGCTCCGAAAGAATCGGCGACGGAGCAATCGCAGTTGGCTCCGAACAGCCCGTACGCGGCGAGCAAGGCCGCGTCTGATTTACTGGTGCGCAGTTACGTCCAGACGCACAAATTTCCCGCCGTCATCACGCGATGCACGAATAATTACGGCCCGTACCAGTTTCCGGAAAAACTGATTCCGTTGATGATTTCCAATGCCATCGAAGGGAAAAAGCTGCCCGTCTATGGCGATGGGTTGAACGAGCGCGATTGGATTTTCGTTGAAGATCATTGCCGGGCGCTCGACGCTGTGCTGGAAAAGGGCCGCATCGGAGAGATTTACAACATTGGTTCTGGGCGTCCAGTTCCGAACATCGGCATCGTTCGCAGCCTGCTGAAACTGCTGGATGCTCCTGATGGACTGATCGAATTCGTGCAGGACCGGCCGGGGCACGACCGGCGCTACGCCCTTGATGATTCGAAAATCCGGAGCGAGCTTGGCTGGGAATCGAAAGTCGATCTCGACGCAGGACTGAAGCACACCGTGGATTGGTACCGCACTCATTCCGATTGGGTGCAGGAAGCCAAGAGCGGTGAATATCAGGCTTACTACGAAAAATTCTACGTAAAGCGGCGAGCCACACTCGCCCAACTCTAAATTTCCTTGAAAATATTTATTACTGGCAAAGAGGGAATGTTGGCGCGCGCGCTGCGGGAAGTACTCGCGCCACGTCACGAAATCTCCGCCGCGAGCCACCGCGAAGCCGATATCACCGACGCCAAAGCGATTGCGCATGCGATTGAAATGGCCCGTCCGAATGCGGTGGTGAATGCAGCGGCCTTCACGGATGTGGACGCTTGCGAGAGCCAGCCCGAGTTGGCGTTTCGCGTGAACGCCGAAGGCCCGCGGAATGTCGCTCTCGCTTGTAAACGACTTGGTGTTCCTATGATGCACATCAGCACGGATTATGTTTTCGACGGCGAAAAGAGCGAGCCGTATATAGAGAAAGACGAGGCGCGGCCCTTGAGCGTTTACGGCTGCAGCAAGCTCCAAGGCGAGCGGGAAGTGCAGGAAAATTTGGAGCACTTCTGGATTGTGCGCGTGTGCAGCGTGTTTGGCCCCTATCGCAAGAATTTCGTATCGCTCGTGGTCGAGCTGGGGCGCAAAGGCCGGCCGTTACAGATCGTGAAAGACCAGCGGTTCGCGCCGACGTACACGTTCGACGCAGCGCTCGGCATCGAGCGAATTCTCGAGCGCGGTTCGCATGGAATTTATCATCTGACGAACCAGGGCTTCACCACGCGGATCGATTACACGCGGGAGATTTTGAGGCAAGCAGGCTTCGCGAGCGTTTCGGTGAATCCCATCACGAGCGAAGAAGCAAAGCGCCCTGCTCTGCGCCCGAAAAATTCGCAACTGGAAAATGCTCGGCTCAAACGCGAAGGGCTTGCGTTGCTCCCGGCGTGGCAGGACGCCATACGCCGCTATTTGATCCAATTGGACGCCAGCTCTTAATGCACTGGCCGTCGAAGGGGTGACGCGCAACGCCTAATTGAGACGGCAAACCTCGACGGCTGAATTTCGATAGGGGCAGCTGGTGGCTGCGGCATTCGGTTGCTGCAGGACGACCCAGGTGACGCCATAAGTTTTCTTCAATCGAGCGAAATCAGCGAAACCAAAGTTTTTCCATCCTCGTGCGGCCTGCGTCTGCGCCAGGCAATCATCAGCAAGCGGCAGCTCCGGATAGAGCGCGACGGCGCTCCAATCTTTAGTGGAATCGGCCAGTCGGCTGCGTTCAGCGATGGCGCGGAAACCTTGATAATTTTCTCGCGGCAGAGTCATGTAATTTGGATCGAGAGCGAAGACGGCGTTTTCCGGAGTGTTGGCGCGGATCCATACAAATGCTTGCACCCACGGATTTTTCGGCGTTGCGCCAGGCCATTCGACGTGCCGGTCGCCGGGAAAAAGCTGGAACTGTGCAAAAGACATCCCAGCGCAAATGGGAATAAACAGCAGCAGCCAGCGCACCGGCCGATTACGCAGCAGCCATTCACCCAGCATCCCTCCGGCAAAAAGAAATAGAAATATATAGACCAACTGCAGGCTGCGCATGGGTTGATAGAGCGCGAAGATTTCAAGGCTCCGCGGAATCGTCACGATTAATCCGCACGCGAAGAAAAGCAATTCGAAAAGGAATAGCGCCCAGGTTAAACGCGCCAGCACGGGCTGGCCTCGCTTCCGCGCGATGCGGTTGAACCACCAGAGCAGCGCAAGCGGCCCGATGATGCCGAGCCACTCATACCACTGCCAGCGAAGCAGAAAATAGTACGCATGACTTTGCAAAGACTGCCAATAAGCAGCCGACGGCGCCCTAAGCGAAAATCCCGGGATCAGCAGCGTGGCTGAACCAACCGAAGCCAAAGCTAGTGGATCTCGCCCTTTGTTCAGCACGAGAAGAAGCAAAACAAAAGCCATGCCGAACACCACCATCAGCGGCTGGATGACCGCGGTGAGAATAAGCCACAAAGTAGTGACGAAATATTTTCTTTCAAGAGCCGCGTCAATGGCGAAAACAATTCCGAAGGCCGAGAAGGAGCGCGGATTCAAATACGCATCAAAAATGTACAGAGCGGTGCCCGCCACGGGCAAGGTAAGCAGCGCCGCAACCATAACAACGGCGGCCCACCGCCCGGCCTGAGATGGGAAGCATTTCGAAGCGATTTTCCAGCACGCAAAGAGAAAAAGAAAGACGGAGCACAGGTACCAGAGGAAAAGCACCCAATCGAGAGAAAGATGCGTTAGGCGCACCGTCCATGCGATGAGGTTGGGAAAAAGAGTGAGATGCGCGTGCGTCTCGAAAAATTCCTGGCCGAAGGGGTAATAAGAGGGGTGGAGAATTTTTACGACGCCGGGAACATAGATCTCGGCGTCTTCCGACCTGGGGTGATACCCGTGAATCAGGAGCGCAGCAAATGTCAACAGCAGGAGAAGGGCCAGGTCTTTCCGCTTCACGCCGCGCCCCTCAATTTATGGAATCGCGAATTTCCGCGCGCTGCCATCCTAGATGCGGACAGGCGCAGCTTCGCGGGCGCCGTTCGAATAATAGTCAGGGTTGAGCTTGCGCCCGGTTTTCTTGAAAATGCGGAAGTGCGCGACGCCCAATTTTTGGAGGACGAATTTGAAGGAGGTCGCAAGCACTCCGAGACCATAAGAAACGCTGCGCCGGAAATTGATCGACGACGCCTCTGCGAAATACCGCGCGGGGCATGATATCTCTCCAATTCGGAAGCCAAAAAACAAAACCTGCGCCAGCACTTCGTTATCGAAAAGGAAATCGTCTGAATTTTCAAGCAATGGCAAGGCGAGAAGCACTTCCCGGCTGAACGCGCGATAGCCGGTATGGTATTCGGATAATTTTGCGCCGAGCAACAGATTCTCAAACGCCGTTAGGACGCGATTCGAAATATATTTGTAGAGTGGCATGCCCCCACGTCGCGCGCCGCCGCCCAGAATGCGCGAGCCAAGGGCGACGTCGCAACTGCCGCACGCGATAAGTCCGGCGAGCGATGGCACCAAAGCGGGGTTGTACTGATAATCGGGATGGAGCATTACGACGATATCGGCGCCCGCAGCCAGGGCTTCCCGATAGCATGTTTGTTGGTTGCGCCCGTATCCGTAGTTGCGGTCATGGACGAAGACTTGCAGGCCAAGTTTTTCGGCGAGGTGAACGGTTCCGTCCGTGCTCGAATCATCGACCAGAATTTTAATATCAACCGCGCCGGGGAGATCGCGGACAGTTGCTTCAAGCGTCTTCTCCGCGTTGTACGCGGGCATGACGACAGCGATTCGCTTGTCTTGAATCATGCTTGTCCGGGGGAGCGCGTTCAGCTAGCCACGGCGACTGCCTCGTTCCTTGAGTATCTCGAGGAACATCGCCGCAAAAATTACGGGCGTCTCGCTAACGCACTCAGTGCATCGTAATGAGGTGCGCATGGGACGTCAAGAAATATTGGGCGGCGCCGATTTCTAATTTGCTATAGTGGCCGCAACGCGAGCCGCTTGGGAAAAGGTTGAAAACGTGGTCTGGGAAGAAACCTGGAATCTGGCGATAGATTCGCTGCGCGCGAACAGGTTGCGCGCGATGCTGACCATGCTCGGCGTCGTCATCGGCAGCGCATGCATCGTTCTCGTGGTCACCGTCGCGCTGGCCGGGAAACGATTCATTATTGGCCAGATCGAAGCCGTGGGTTCCAACATCGTGTACGCCTCGCTGGTGGAATCCGGCATCGGACAGACAACCACGCTCGGCGACCAAATTTCGATGTCGGATCTCGAAGCCATAAAACAGGGCATTCCGCAGGTGACGCACGCGGCAGGCTCGCACGACATTGCCATGACAGTGGTCGCCGGCAGTGTCGCACGTCCCGTAAGCCTCGTGGGCGTCACGCAGGAATTTCAGCAAATTCGCAATTTCCTGATTCTGAGCGGGCGTTATTTTGATGACGGCGATTTCACCAGCAACAGTAAAGTTTGCCTGCTTACGGAGCACATGGCCAAGGTTGCTTTCCCCTACGACGATCCCGTCGGACGCAATATCCATGTCGGAGATTTAAGTTTCACGGTAATTGGGGTTTTCCGCGAACGCGTGCAGACATTCGGCCAGACGGAAATCGCCACCGATTCGGTGCTCGTGCCATTCCCGTTGATCCGATACTATACGGGCGAAAGTTCCGTCCGGACGCTCTATGCACAGGCTGATAATCCGCAGGATGTCGAGCTTGTGACGCAGGAAGTCACGGAAATCCTGAAAGCGCGCCATCGTCCGGCGGCGGAATATAGCGTGCTTAACCTGTCCTCAATCCTCGAAACGGCAAAGCATATCTCGCTGGCTCTGACCATCGTGCTGCTGCTGATTGCGATGATCGCGCTGGTAATCAGCGGCATTGGGATCATGAACATTATGCTCGTCAGCGTGACGCAGCGGACGCGTGAGATTGGGATTCGAAAAGCAATTGGAGCGCGTCGCCAGGAAATTCTCTACCAGTTCCTGGCTGAAGCGACGATTATCAGCGGTGCTGGAGCGCTTGTGGGAATTGGCGTGGCAGTGATCATTCCATTCTTCATCACGGCGACTTTGCAGCTCCTGCCCGTCCCCGCCGGCATTGCAATTCCGATTTCGTGGCCTTCCGTGGTGCTTGCGTTTGTTGTATCGTGCGCCACGGGAGTAATATTTGGCTATCTGCCCGCCAGCAAGGCGGCAAAACTCCAACCGGTGGAATCTCTGCACTATGAATAAAATAAAAATGAAATCTCAATCTTTAACGGTAATTTATTGCGCAATTTGCAGCATCATGTTTGCGACGCCTTTGCGGGCGCAGCAAGCTCAACAGCAACAGGTTCAACAACCACTCAACCTGAAAGTACACGCGGGACGTGCGATGCCGGCGAACGCGGCGATGCAGACCAAACCGCCGTTGCAGTCGGCCATGGAGCCGCAAACGTCACCCGGTGTCCTGACGCTTGACCAAGTGGTGAATCTGGCGCTGGCGCACAGCCCCGATTTGGCGCTGGCGCGCGTCCGCTACACGGTCGCCCAAAATGTTGCAGGAGTCGATCGCGCCGAATTTCGTCCCAATCTCTATACCGGCTCAGGGGCGGCATACACGAACGGCTTTCCGCAGACTCCCGGAGGCGCGGCGCCCTCCGTATTTGAAATGTCTTACACGCAGGCGCTTCTCGATCCTATCAAACGTGGCGCGCTGAAAGCCGATGAGGACCGCGCGAAAAATCAAGAGCTCGAATACCAAAATATGCGCGACACCGTGATGGTGCGCGCCGCTTCGGCGTATCTCGAGTTGGCCGACGTGCGCCACTCGCTCGATTTGCTGCGCGGCGAGCGCGACAGCCAACAAAGAATCCTGGATGTAACGCAGCAACGTGCTGCGGCGGGGCTCGAATTGCCAGTAGCCGTCACGCAGGATGAACTCCAATTAGCGAAAACGAGCCAGCGCATCGTGCAGTATGAGAGCCGCGACGAAATCCTCTCCGACCAAATCCGCGACATGACCGGTCTCCCGCCTGATGAGCCGCTCGAGGTATCTTCGTCGGAAGTACTAGCTTCCCAGGCGACTGAACCTGCATCCAATCTAGTAGCCGCCGCGCTCGACCACAGTCCGGAAATTCGCGAGGCCGAAAACGAGCGGACTGCTCGTGAGCATTTACTGAAGGGTGCGAGGGCCGCCTACTGGCCCACCATATCTCTGGTCGGTGAATACAACGTATTGAGCAAAATCAACAACTACGATGTGTTTTTTAATCATTTTCAGAGAAACAACGTCAACGCGGGCGTGCAAATCACAATCCCTATTTTCAGCGCGCACACCTCGGCGGCTGCGGCCCTCGCGCACAGCCAGTTGAACGAAGCGGATCTCGAATTGGCAAGCGACAAACGCACTGTGCGCATTGGGGCCGAGCAAAAGGTCCGGGCGCTTCGGGAAACGGACGCGGGAAAAGACGTTGCGCAACTGGATCTACAGCTCGCGCAGGAGCAGCTTCAGGATGTTCAGGTGAAGTTCAATCAGGGGCGTGCCACGCTGCGCGATCTGGAGCAGGCGAGGGTGGCCGAGAACGAAAAGTGGCTGGCGTTTCTTGACGCGAATCTCTCGCGCGAGAAGGCGCAACTTGATCTGTTACAGGCCACCGGGCAACTCGCACAGGCTTTCCATTGAGGGAACAATTCGCAAAGCTTTTCTATTCCCTCGGTATGAATTCGAGTAGAATGAATTTCTTCGCATGGACAGGTCTTGGCTATCCGGCCGTCCCGAATCAGGAGGGTGTTGAATGCCGTCGGTAATGAAAACACTATTGCTCAATCCGCCGAGCTTTGAAAATTTTGACGGCGGCGCCGGTTCTCGCTGGCCGGCCACTCGCGAAATCGAATCTTATTGGTACCCGGTTTGGCTGACCTATCCCGCCGGAATGTTGCCAGGAAGCCGGTTGCTTGATGCTCCTCCGCACAAAGTGTCGCCACAGCAAACCATTGAGATATCCAAGGATTACGAATTTTTGGTGCTGTTCACATCGACCGTGGGATTTCAGAGCGACTTGAAGCTTGTCAGAAAAATGAAGGAATTGAACCCCGGGCTAAAAGTGGCGTTCGTCGGCCCGCATGTGCAGATCAAACCCGAGGAAAGCCTGCGCGCGGGTTCGGACATTGATTTCATCGTACGCGGCGAATTCGATTACGCCGTTACGGACTTCGCGAAAGGGAAGCCGCTCGCCGAGATTGCCAACGCGAGTTATATAAAAGACGGAAAAGTGGTTCACAACGCAACTCGAGCGCCGCTACATACCGCCGAGCTGGACGAATTGCCGTTTGCGACCGACGTTTACAAGCGTGATTTGACGATTGAACGTTACAACGTGCCCTTTCTGCTCCATCCTTTCGTTTCGTTCTACACCACGCGGGGCTGTCCGGCGCAATGCACATTCTGCCTGTGGCCGCAGACGCTTTCGGGCCACACATGGCGTGTGCGCTCGGTCGACAGCGTCGCTCGTGAATTCGAGCAGGCGCACCGCATGTTTCCGCAAGCGAAAGAATTCTTCTTCGACGACGATACATTCAATATCCGCAAAGACCGCGTGCTCGAGCTGTGCAAGCGCTTTAAGCCTGTAGGTTTTCAATGGTCGTGCACGGCGCGCGTCCACAGCGACTACGAAACACTTGCCGCCATGGCCGATGCAGTCGCGCGTTTGTTCATCGTCGGCTTCGAATCCGGTGACCCGCAAATCCTGAAAAATATCAAGAAGGGCGCAACCATCGAGATGGCCCGCACCTTCGCGGCCAATTGCAAGAAGGTCGGCATTCGCGTTCACGGCGACTTCATTATCGGCCTTCCGGGTGAAACGAAGGAAACGATTCAGAAGACGATGGACTTCGCCAGAGAGCTCGATTCCGAAACTATTCAAGTTTCCATGGCTCACGCCTATCCAGGGACCGAGCTTTACAATCTGGCTTCGGCAAATGGCTTTCTCGCCACCGAAGCACTCGCCGATTCGGGAGGGCACCAGCTTCCGCACCTCGAGTATCCGGGATTGAACCGCGAAGAAATGATGAACGCGGTAAACAAGTTCTACGATTCCTATTATTTCCGCCCGCGCGTCGCGTGGCGAATCGTTCGTGAGGCTCTTTGGGACGCGCATGAGCGCAAACGGTTGTTCCACGAAGCGGTCTCTTTCCTGCGCTTGCGCGCTGAGCGGCTGAAGTACGCGAAGAACGGCAAGGCACCCTCGAAGAACCAGCCTCCCTCTGTGTCCGTGACGACGATTCCATCGCATGCGAGTACGGAATTCACGGAAACACAAGGCGCATGAAACTTCCTCATCGGCTACACGGCAAGACGATCTGTCTGATCGGCCTGATGGCGATTTTCGGGCCGCTCGGCGACGTCTTGCTGCGCAAAGGCATGAAGCAAATCGGCGCGGTCTCCAACTGGCGACCCGACGCGTTGCTCACGACCTTTGACAGGACATTCCATTCCGGGCCGATCTGGCTGGGAATTTCCTCGCTGTTGCTATTTTTCATCGCGTATCTGTTGGTTCTTTCCTGGGCCGATTACAGTTACGTCCAGCCCGCGTCGGCGACCGGCTATTTGTTCGTGGCCGTGCTGGGTTATCTGCTCCTCGGTGAAGTGGTTCCGTGGATGCGGTGGATCGGCGTGCTCGTGATTTGCATCGGAGTGCTGCTGGTTGGTGGAACTCCGCCGCGCACAACGGAGGAAAGATGACGGGGCGCGACGCTGCGTTTCTTTTCATCGTGATTTTCGGCGGAACAGGCGGCGAGCTGGCCGTCACGCATACAATGAAGCGCGTCGGCGAGGTGCAGAGTTTCTATCCGCACCATTTGCTGCGCGTGATCCTGCGCGCCTTCCGCAGCGGCTGGATGTGGTTCGGCCTTAGCCTGATGACGATTTCGTTCTTCTCGCTGCTGATGCTGCTTTCCTGGGAAAATGTCAGCTTCGTCGTGCCCGTAACGGCCCTCAGCTACGTTCTGGGCGCGTTTGGCGGCAAATTCCTGCTCGGCGAGCGCGTCGAGCCCCGGCGCTGGATCGGCGTCGCGCTGGTTTGCCTTGGGGTTCTGCTCGTTTGCGTTGGGTAAGCAACACGACCGGAAGCACATCAAGGAACAGATCGAGAAAAAGCTCAAAGGCTGGCCATGTGGCATGAAGTTCTACGTTGGGCCGTGCTTGCCCTCGCGCTGGGCCCCTTTGGTTACTACTTACTGGCCATTACCGCTGCCCGCCGTTTCTTCCGCACCCGCCCCTCAATTTCCCGGGATTTTGCTCCCCCCGTTAGCATCCTGAAACCAGTGCGCGGGCTGGATCGCGAAGCGTACGAAAACTATGCGAGTTTCTGCGTTCAGGAGTACCCGGAATTTGAAATTATCTTTGGCGTCACGGAAGCCACGGACCCGGCTGTTCCCGTGATTGAAGAGATCATCCATGATTTTCCGCAAGTTCAAATACGCCTCTTGATCGGGGCAGAGCCGTTGGGTACGGGCGACAAGGTAAACAAACTTTGCCGCATGGTGCGTGAAGCAAAGTATGAAATTTTAGTTATCAGTGACAGCGACATTCGCGTTGCGCCGGGCTATCTGTACGCGGTTGCCGCGCCCTTCGCGGATCCCAAGGTCGGAGCAGTCACTTGTCTCTACCGCGGAATCACGGATGGAACGCTCGTTTCCGAAATGGAGGCGCTGGGAAACACATCGGATTTCGATGCAGGCGTGCTCTCGGCGTGGCAACTCGGCGGCGTGGATTTCACCTTGGGCGCGACGATGGCCACCACCAAAAAGCATCTCGCCGAAATCGGAGGCTTCGAGGCGCTGGTCGATCATTTTTCGGATGACTACGAGCTGGGCCATCGCATCCATGCGCTTGGTTATCGCGTCGAAGTCACCACGTTTCCTGTCTTCACCGTGTTTCCCGCGCAAACCCTCGCGGAGTGCTTCCGCCATCAAGTCCGTTGGACGCTGACGATGAAGCACTCCCAGCCTTGGGGACATTTCTCGCTCATTTTCACGCACGGTCTGCCGTGGGCGATCTTGGCGGCGGCCATTGCGCCGTCGTGGCCCGTGGCTTTGTTCTACCTGATTGGATATTTGGTTCTGCGAGGATGGATGGCGTGGACGGTTGGCGTTTGGGGAGTAAATGACCCGCTGCTGCGCAAGAAAATGTACCTAATACCCCTGCGCGATGCCTTTGCATTCGTCGTGTGGCTGACTAGCTTTTTCAAGCGCCGCATCGAATGGCGCGGCTCGGAATATTACATCCGCAACAAACGGTTGGTCCCCGTCGAATAAGCTTTTTGCCGCCGGTTTCCGTCGCTTTGGATTTCAGGATTGAAACTACTGGTTGAGGCGGAAGCGCACCGTCACGATATACTGCGTCGAGATGGCCTTACCATCGAGCATGGCTGGCGAATACTTCCACTGCCGTAAGGCATTTACCGCAGCCGAGCGCAATAGTATTGGCCCGGAAATCACCTTTGTCGAAGTGACTTTGCCAGATGTATTGATCTCCGCTTGAATCTTCACTTCGCCTTCAACATGGTTCGCCGCCGCGAGCTGTGGATATACAGGCGGGACGGACGTTACGAGCCTGGGAAGCTGAACCTTGCCGCCTTGGAAAACATCGGGCTTGGGCGGAGCCGGCGCGACCAGATTCGGGG
>VFSW01003892.1_pt1 | contig 22345 bp, 19 predicted proteins | sample 5358111 | NCBI WGS metagenome assembly VFSW01 (sample SAMN11554181, study PRJNA540505) | mine drainage metagenome | isolation source: sediment from site ElyBrook_90M | place: USA: Ely Copper Mine, Vershire, VT | collected 2017 | reverse complement strand
AACAACCGGTCACGATCGCGCGGAATGGCTGGTCACGATGGGCGAAACCCGCAGCTACCACCAAAAACAAAACCAATACTGTGGCCAGCGACAATCAGATCATCGCTGGCATCACCAAGGATCTGAAGAACGTGTCGAGCCTGGTTCTCGCAGGCACGACATACACGCCGGTCTCGTTGATCGCGCTCATCCAGAGCAGGATCAACTTGATCAACCAGGTCGCAGCCTCTCGAGCCACGTGGCTCGATCAGGTCAAGCAGCTGGAGGAGCTGAACACGCAGGTCCATGCCGTCGAGATGGGCCTGAAGCAGTACGTGTTCAACGCCTTCGGCAAGACCAGCCCGCAGCTGGCTGACTTCGGCTGGACGCTGAAGCAGCGCACTCCGCTCACCACGGAGCAAAAGCAGCAGGCGGTCGCCAAGCGCGACGCGACCCGGGCGGCCAGGGGCACGATGGGCAAGAAGCAGAAGGCGGCGATCCACGGAGTGGTCCCGACGACGGCGCAGCCGCCGGCGACGACGACCACCCCCGCGACGCAGCCGGCGGCTTCGACCCCCACCGTCAACCTGGTGGTGACGACCCAGCAGGCTCCGGCGGCAGCGCCGGCACCCGCGGTCGTGCAGGCGGCACCCGCCCCGACGGGCGGTGCCACGACGACGACGCCGAAGTCCTGACGGACAAGGCGCACGTCGACGCGCATCGCTGACGTCGTGGCGATGCACTTCACCCAGTAGCGAGCCGTAGACAAGGCCCCTTCCGGTGTCCCTCGATCGCGCATCCAGCCCGGGCTGGTGCGCGGTCGGGGGCCCGGGAGGCCCTGAGTCGACGAGCCCAGCACCCCCGCCACCGGAGTGATCCGCACCGAGACGCCCCCATCCACGCTCCTCCCCGAGCAATGGCAGCTTCATCGGTACTTCGTATTCATGGCCGAGAGCGCCATATGCAACGAACTCCATCCGCGTCGCGATGTGGCCTGGCGGCAGCCGCCGGGTGATGTCAACGTTCCCCTGTCTTCACACAAGGAGGAACTCCCGATGAGGATTCATCACATGGGCCTGGTGGCGGTGGTGGCCGTGGGATCGTGGGCGTCGTCGATGACGACGACCGCGTGCAGCTCGTCGTCGAGCTCGGGCAGCAGCGGTGGGAGCAGCGGCACGGGCATCAAGATGAGCGACAGCGGCTCCGACACGGGGTCGAGCAGCGGGGCGAGCGACGGCGGCTCCGGCAGCGGCGGCCCGTGCATGCCGCACGACGGTCACTACACGCTCACCGTCACGGCGTCCTCCAGCAACGCCTCGTCCTGCATCGCGGCGGCCGGGCTGGGCCTGCCCCCGAGCGAGGACTGCCCCGGCGACGCGGGCGGGTGCGTGCCGTCACCGACCGACACGGGCTGCAGCTGCTCCGGCGACACGCTGACGTGCATGAACACGATACCGCTCGAAGCCGGCGACATCGAAAAGGTCCTCACGCTGAGCTTCGCGTCGGCCGACTGGTCGGGCACCGAGACGCTCACGCAGAACGGTGTGACGTGCAGCTACTCGATCACGACGAAGATGTGACCCGAACAGGCCCGCGGTGCGACGCGGCGAGGGGGCAGTAGCTTCCTCGCCCCCCCTTCGCCTATCCTGGGCGGATGCGCCGCACCCTCGTTCTGGCCTCGATCGCGTGTCTCTCCCCCGCGCTGGTCTCCGGCTGCTTCTCCGGCTCCAGCGGCGGGAGCAGCCCCGACGCGAACTTCACCCAGCCCGACGGCGAGACGTTCGACTCGTCGATGAACGAGCCCGACGCGTCGGTCGATTCCTCCACCCCCGACGTCACGGTCGAAGCGGCGATGTCCGATTCCGGCGCGCACGAGGCGGAGGCCGGGCCGTCGCCGGTCGTCGTGAACGTGACCAGCGCCTCCGGGCCCGAGAACGGGGTCGTGGTGGTGTTCCAGGACGCGAGCGGCAACGTCGTGTCGCCCACCACCACGATGGGCAGCGGCACGGCGTCCTTCCTCGCGGCCGCGGGCAGCCAGGTCACGGTCGTCATGGGGAGCGCGGCCAGCCCCTACCTCGTCACCATCCAGGGGATCGCGCCGGGCGACGTGCTCGCCGTCTACGATCCCACCGCCGATCTGGCGTACGCCGGCGATCAGGTGAACGTCGGCAGCGTGCCCAACCAGCCCGCGGCCAGCAGCTACACCGTGGACCTGGGCGGCACCGGGTCCGCGTCCACCTCTGCGAACTTCCCGATCGTGGCCACGGCCGCCCCGGGCTCCGTCGCGGGTGGCCAGGTCTCGGTCCTGGTCACCGCCAACGGCGTGCCCGACGGCGGCTCCGAGTACACCTGGCAGACGGGCCTGGCGCTCTCGGACGCGGGTCCGGTCGACGCCGCGATCACCAACCCCTGGACCTCGGCGATCGCCACGGTCGACATGACCGGCACGCTGCCGGCATCCGCCTACCAGCTCTACGGCACCGCGCAGCTCGAGATGATCGCCGGCGGCGTACCCTTCGGTGCGAGCGGCGGCACGCCGACCCAGTGGCTGCTGGACCCCGACGCCGGCCTCAATGCGACGTTCACGTACCCCCAGGGCTTCGCCGCCAGCGTGCAGATCGAGACGGGGCTGTACGCCAACACCACGTACCCCAACGTGCCCGTGTCGACCGTCGCCACGCGATCGGCGCCAACCGCCGACGCGAGCATCGCGGTCGACTACTCGCAGCTACCGCCTCCGCTGGCCAGCGCGATGGTCGACACCACCAACCCGGTGCAGCCCGTGGTCACGTGGAGCCCGAACGACGCCGGCGCCCTCGCGGGCAGCGACGGCATCGTGCTCAGCCTGCTCTGGCAGAGCAACCCCAACACCCGGTGGGGTGGCATGTGGACCTTCGTGGCTCCCCCCACGTCCACGCAGGTGCAGGTCCCGCTGCTTCCTTCGACCGTCACCGCCTTCGTGACCGACGGCGGCGCCACGTTCGAGCAGCCCCCCACCGTCGCGTACGTGCACACCTCGTTCGTCGGCGGCTACGCGGCGCTGCGCGCCCTGGCCGGCACCGCAGGGCTGACGAGCCTCATGATCGCGGCGGACCGGAGCACCACCGGCGGGTACTTCGGCGGCAGCGTCGTCCCGCCCCTGCCCGCCGACGGCACGCTCCAGCTCTCGGCGGTCACGCGCGCGGGGGACTGATTGGCATGCCCGTCGTGTTCACCAAGGGCGATCTGTTCGCCACCGAGGGCCTGACGGCCTACGCCCACGGCTGCAACTGCGCGGGCGCCATGGGCGCGGGGATCGCCATCGAGTTCCGCAAGCGCTGGCCACGCATGTACGAGGAGTACGCCCTTCGCTGCGCCGACAGGCGCTTCCAGCTGGGCGACGTGTTCGTGTGGAACGAGGACGGCGCGACCATCTACAACCTGGGCACGCAGGCCCACTGGCGGAAGAAGGCCCAGATGCCCGCGCTGGCGCGCGCGCTGCGGTCCATGACGACGCTGGCAACCAACGCGGGGATCGAGCGCATCGGGCTGCCCCGGATCGGCGCAGGGCTGGGGGGCCTGGACTGGGTGAGGGTCAAGCGGTTGCTGGCCGAGGTGGGGGCCGAGACCCCGGTGAAGCTCGAGGTCTTCGAGCAGTTCATCCGGGCACGCCCCGTTGCCGAGGAAGGCTGACGGGGCGGCCGCCCGGGGGTGTACCCTCGCCCCCACCATGAACATCAAGGTCTACAAGTTCGGTCCCGCGTTCGGGCTGCCCGATGCCAGTCCGTTCGTCATGAAGCTCGAGACCTACCTGCGCATCGTCGGGCAGAAGTACGAGGCCATCCACGGCGACGTCCGCAAGGCGCCTCGCAAGCAGATGCCCTTCGTCGACGTCGACGGCAAGGTGGTGCCCGACTCGCAGGCGGTCATCAACCTGATCGAGGGCGGGCGGCCCGAGAAGCTCGACGCCCACCTGGATGCCGGGCAGAGAGCCGTGGCGGTGGCGTTCCGGTCGATGCTCGAGGAGCACCTGTACTTCAACGTCCTGTTCATGCGCTGGATGACGGACGACGGGTGGACGGTCTTCGAGCCCACGCTGCGGGAGATGCTGGGCGCCATGGGCGTGCCGGGGTTTCTTCGCGGGATGGTCTGCGGCCAGGCGCGCAAGCAGGTCGGCGAGCGGGTGAGCAAGCAGGGCGTGGGCAGGCAGCCGCGCTCGGAGCTCGTGGCGCGCTCTCTCGAGCTGATCGACGCGCTCGCCCAGCAGCTCGGCGACAAGCCGTACTTCTGCGGGGACAAGCCGACGACGTACGACGCGACGGTCTACGCCTTCACGGCGGGACTGCTCTGCCCCGCCTTCAAGAACGAGCTGCTCGAGCACAGCAAGACGAAGAAGAACCTCGTGGCGTACGAGGAGCGGATGAAGGGCACGTACTGGAAGGACTGAGTCGTCCAGGGGCGCCGGTCCCCTCTGCTCACGATTCGGCTGCCGACTGCTCCCACGCCGGCGTCGCGACCGCAGGGCTGACCACGCGCCTCGCGACGACCTCGCCGATCAGCAGCAGCGCGGGCGCCTCGACCCCTGCGTCCCTGGCCTTCCGGGCGATGTCCGCCAGCGTGCCGGTGACCGTCCTCTGATCGGGCCGTGTCGCGTGCGACACCACAGCCGCCGGAGTGTCGCCGCTGCGGCCTCCCGCGATGATCGACGCGCACGTCACCTCGAGCCGGCCGAGGCCCATGTAGAAGACCACCGTGCCCTGCTGCACCCCGACGCGCAGATCGGGCTCCCCCTCGGCCGCGTGCGCGGTGGCGAAGGTCACGCTCGACGACGCCTCGCGATGCGTGAGGGGAATGCCCGTGCTTGCCGCCGCCCCGAGCGCCGCGGAGATCCCGGGCACTACCTCGAACGGCACCCGCGCCGCCACCAGCTCCTCGGCCTCCTCTCCTCCCCGACCGAACACGAAGGGATCGCCTCCCTTGAGGCGGACGACCTCGTGCCCGTCGAGCGCGCGCAGCACCACGAGCGGGTGGATGCGCGCCTCGTGATGCCGGCAGCCCGCGGCGCGCCGACCGACGGGGATGCGCTCTGCGCTCGCCGGAGCGAGCGCGAGGATCTCGGGTGACACGAGCTCGTCGTAGGCGAGCACCGAGGCACGGGAGACGAGCCGCTGCGCCTTCACCGTCAGCAGCTCGGGATCGCCGGGACCTGCCCCGACGAGCCAGACCTTGCCCCTTCGCACCACGCGCACGCCGTCCTGTCCGTTCACCTACGCACCCTCCACGCCCCACCGGCGGGCGATTGCACGGTCGGCCCGCGCGAACAGCAGCACCTCGCTCGCACGACCGAGCAGCACGATGACGACCACCACGGCCAGCACCAGCGCCGTGTCCCCCAGGTCCCGCCCCGTCTCGAGCAGCTGCCCCAGGCCACCCGACACGAACAGCAGCTCGCCGGCCATCAGCGACCGCAGCGCGAAGGTCCACCCCACCTTGGCACCCCCGAGGATGCCCGGCAGGGCGGCAGGCAACGTCACCGTCAGCATGAGCCTCGCCCCGCTCGCCCCCATCGTGCGACCGGCGCGCTCGATCGACGGCGGCACGTGCCGGACGGCGTTCTCCGTGGCCACGGCGATGGGTAGCGCCGCCCCGAGCACCACGACGACCTGGATCGACCACTCGCTCAGGCCGAACCACAGGATCGCCAGGGGCAGCCAGCAGATGGATGGCACCGAGCCCAGCCCCAGCACCACGGGCCCCAGCGCCTGCTTGAGGAAGCGGGAGCGCGCGAGCCCGCACCCGAGCGGCACGCCGACGGCCAGCGCCAGGCTGTAGCCCACGAGCAGGCGCACGACGCTGGTGAAGATGGCGCGAAGCAGCGTGCCGTCGCGCAGAGCGGCCACCAGGGCGCGCCCCACCTCGACGGGTCCCGGGGCGAGCGGGGTGTGCGCGATCTCAGCGGCGAGCGCCCACAGCGCGACGAGGATCCCCAGAGCCGTGACGCCCCGAAGCCACCCACGCATCGTCCGCCTCCTCTCGCGCGACCTTCTCGACCTCGCTTGCGATGCGATCCCCGATGGCGCTCGCCAGCTCCGCCACGCGGGGATCGCCCGCAGACCGGGGCCGCGGCAGGTCCACGACCTCCTCGTGGAGGATCCGCCCCGGGCGTGTCCCCATCAGCACGATGCGATCGGCGAGACGCACGGCCTCGCGGACGTTGTGCGTGACGAAGACGATGGTCTTGCCCGTGGCGCTCCAGATGCGCTCCACCTCGCCCTGCAGGATCTCCCGCGTCTGCGCGTCGAGCGCCGCGAAGGGCTCGTCCATGAGCAGCACGGCAGGGTCGGCCGCCAGCGCGCGCGCGATGGCGCCGCGCTGACGCATGCCACCGGACAGCTCGTGGGGATGGCGGTGCGAGAAGCTCCAGAGATGCACGAGCCGCAGCAGCTCCTCGCTGCGCGCCGCCCGCGCGGCGGCCCCGAGTCCCTGCAGCTTGAGGGGGAACTCGACGTTGTCGCGCAGGGTGAGCCACGGGAAGAGGGCGGCGTCCTGGAAGACCAGCGCCCGGTCGGGACCGGGGCCGGATATGGGCGCCCCGGAGCGCAGCACGCGACCCGACGTGGGCCTCGCCAGACCGGCGACGAGGTTCAGAATCGTGGACTTGCCGCTGCCGGAGGGACCGAGCAGACAGACCAGCTCCCCGGCGGCCACGCGCAGGGAGGCACCGCGCAGGATCTCGGTCTCCGCCCCGGGATCGCCGATGCGCAGCGAGACATCCTCGAGGGAAATCGAGGAGCCGGCGCGGCCCACGGTGCTGCGAGCACGGGAGCCGACCCCTGCGAATCCCGCCCGCACCCACGGAGTCGTGTCGACGAACACGTGACTGTTATAGTGGACAGCACGTCCACCGTCAAAGGGAACCGCGCTACCGCTCGTAGACGATGACGTTGTGGTAGCGGGACTCGCCGGCCGCGGGGTTCTCGTAGGCGTGGGGGCGGTCGGCGGCGAAGGCGATCGAGTCCCCTGCCCCCAGCTCGTAGCGCTCGTCGTCCACGTGCAGGCGCAGCTGACCGGTCAGGACCACCACGATCTCGTGGGTCCTGGCCGCGTGCGCCTCGGACTTGTGGGTGGAGCGAGCGGCGATCCGGAGCTCGTACACCTCCACCAGGGGCGAGGCCCCCGCGGGCGCCAGGGGGCGGCTCTCGAAGCGTCCATCCGAGGATCGCAGCACCTGCGAGTCCTCCCGGCGGAGCACGGCCGCGCCCGATCGAGGCGCTCCGATGAGCTCCGCGAAGGGCACGGCGAGCCCGACGGCGATCTTCCAGAGCACGCCGACCGTGGGGTTGCTCTTGCACGTCTCGATCTGCGACAGCGCCGCGCGGCTCACCCCCGAGGCTCGCGCCAGATCGTCGAGGGACATGCTCCGTGCCTTGCGCCTCGCTCGCAGGTTTTCGGCGACGCGCCGACCCAGCTCGGCTGCACCGACCTCGTCACCCGGACTGGCATTCGGACGTTTCGAGTTGCGCGGTGCCACGGAATCCTCCACTATAACGAACCAATGAGCGTTTCAACGAACACTTCCAAGGCCTCGAACGGCCCTCTTCACGGCCAAAACACCACGGAATCCACGGTATCACGCTCCGGCGCGGGAGAGGTCCCGGCGCACGGAGGCCGGCTCGTCGACCGTCTCGTCCACGATGCCGAAGCCCGGGAGGTGCTCGAGCGGGCTGCAGGCCTGCCGAAGATCAGGCTCGACGCTCGTACCGGCGCCGACACGGAGCTGATCGCCACGGGCGCCCTCTCGCCCCTGCAGGGGTTCATCGGCCGCGACGACTACCTCTCGGTGGCGCGCGACGCCCACCTGACCAGCGGGGTGCTGTTCCCCATCCCCATCACCCTCGGCGTCCCGCGTTCGCAGGCGCCCGAGCTTCGCGCCGGGCAGGAAGCGGCGCTGGTGGATCCGTCGGGGGCCGTCGTCGGCACCCTCGCCATCGACGAGACCTACGAGCTCGACCGCGAGCTGGAGGCCAGGGAGGTCTACAAGACCACCGAGTCCAAGCATCCGGGCGTGGCGTGGCTCTACGAGCACAAGGACGAGATCGGGGTCGCAGGGCGCGTGACGCTCGCCGAGCGCACCATCGAGCGCCGCTTCCCCCAGCACCACCGCGACCCGTCCGAGGTCCGTGCGCTCATCAAGGAGCGCGGTTGGCGCCGCACCGTGGCCTTCCAGACCCGCAACCCCATCCACCGGGCGCACGAGTACCTGCTGCGCTGCGCGCTCGAGATCGTCGACGGGCTGGTCGTCCACCCGCTGGTCGGCGAGACCAAGGGCGACGACGTTCCCGCGGCCACGCGCGTCCGCTGCTACGAGGTCTTGCTGGGCAAGTACTTCCCCGCGGACAGGGCGCTGCTCAGCGTCTTCCCGTTCGCGATGCGCTACGCGGGTCCGCGCGAGGCCCTGCTGCACGCGATCGCCCGCCAGAACTACGGCTTCTCCCACTTCATCGTGGGCCGCGACCACGCCGGCGTCGGCAACTACTACGGGACCTACGATGCGCAGCGCATCTTCGACACGCTGGCCCCTGGCGAGCTGGCGATCCAGACGCTGTTCTTCGAGCACAGCTTCTGGTGCCGGGGATGCGGCGCCGTGGCGTCGGTGAAGACGTGCCCGCACGCCGAGTCCGAGCGGCTGGTGCTGTCGGGTACGCGCGTGCGCGAGCTTCTCACCAAGGGCGACGCGCCGCCCGCCGAGTACTCGCGGCCCGAGGTCGCCGCGATCTTGATCGATGCGTACCGCCAGGCGGCGCGCGCGGAGGCATGACCATGTCGAAGAAGAAGAAGGACGGCGGAGTTCTCTGGTTCACGGGCCTGTCGGGCGCGGGCAAGTCCACGCTCGCCGAGGCCGTCGCGCCCAGGCTGCGGGCGCACGGCAAGCGGGTCGAGATCCTCGACGGCGACGTCGTGCGGACCAACCTGTCCAAGGGCCTGGGCTTCTCGCGGGAGGATCGCGACACGAACATCGCGCGCATCGCCTTCGTCGCGCACCTGCTCGCTCGCAACGGCGTGCTGGTCATCACGGCGGCCATCAGCCCGTTCCGGTCCACGCGCGACGAGGCACGGAAGCTCATCGGCGACTTCGTGGAGATCCACGTGGCCCCGCCGCTCGAGGAATGCATCAAGCGCGACGTCAAGGGCCTGTACCAGAAGGCCATCGCCGGGGAGATCAAGCAGTTCACCGGCATCAGCGATCCGTACGAGGAGCCGCTGTCGCCCGAGCTCCGGCTCGACACGTCGCGGCTGACCATCGACGAGGGCGTGAGCCGCATCCTGGGTACGCTACGCGAGCTCGGTTACCTCGAGACCGAGGGTGCCGCCAAGGCGCTGGAGCTCTGAGGCGAGGGCGTCATGAGCGAGCAGCCCTTTCTGCCCCGGTTCTCCGACCGCAAGGACGTCGACGAGTTCGTCGAGCGCCTCGAGGCGTTCGAGCGTGGCGACATCGACGCCGAGAAGTTCCGGATGTTCCGCCTGCTGCGCGGCGTCTACGGGCAGCGGCAGGCCGATCAGCAGATGCTCCGGGTGAAGATCCCCATGGGGATCCTGGGCCCGGAGCAGCTGCGAGCGCTCGCCGACGTGGCCGACCAGCACTCGCGGGGGTTCGGCCACGTCACCACACGGCAGAACGTGCAGCTGCACTTCGTCAGGATGGCCGAGGCCGAGACCGCGATGCGCCGCTTCGACGACGTGGGGCTGACCACGCGCGAGGCCTGCGGCAACTCCGTACGCAACGTGACGGCGTGCGAGCTCGCCGAGGTGTGCGCGGGCGCGGCCTTCGACGTCACGCCGTACGCGGAGGCGCTCGTCAGGCACTTCCTGCGTCACCCGCTCTCGAGCTCGTTGCCGCGCAAGTTCAAGATCGCCTTCAGCGGGTGCGACTCGGACTGCGCGTTCGGCGCCATCCACGATCTGGGCTTCATCGCCAAGGTCCAGGACGGACAGCGCGGCTTCAAGGTGTATGCGGCGGGAGGGCTGTCGACGACACCCCAGGCGGCTCTCGTGCTCCACCCGTTCATCCCGGCGGCGGAGCTCGGGCGCGTGGGCGAGGCGATCGTGCGGCTCTTCCACGCCCTCGGCAACCGCGACAACAAGCACCGCGCGCGCATGAAGTACGTGCTGCGAAAACTCGGCGAAGACGGCTTCCGCGCCGCCTACGCCGAGCAGCGCGCGAAGGTCGACGCCGAGGCCATGGCGGAGCTGAAGTTGCCCGAGAACCCGGTCAACGCGCCGGCGCCTCCCGTCGAGGCCCCTGCGGGTCCCGCGCCCGCGGGATACCTCGCGTGGCGGAGCGCGAGCGTCGTGGATCAGCGCCAGGACGGGTACGCCGCCGTCTACGTGCGCCTGCTGCTGGGCGACATCACGAGCGAGCAGATGCGCGCGCTCGCCGATCTTCTGGCGCGCTTCGGCGACGGAACGCTACGGCTGACCATCGATCAGAACCTGCTGATCCCCTGGGTCGACCGCCGGTCGCTGCCCGCGGTGTACGTCGCTCTGCGCGCGATCGGTCTCGGCCGGACCGACATCCACACCGCATCCGACGTCACCTCGTGCCCCGGCGCCGAGACCTGCAATCTCGCCGTCACCAGCTCGCGCAACGTAGCGCGCGCCATCACGGCTCGCCTCGAGGAGCGAGACGTGGCGTCCAGCAGCGCGCTGGCGGGAACCACCATCAAGATCAGCGGCTGCCCGAACTCCTGCGGTCAGCACCACGTGGCCGACATCGGCTGGCACGGCGCTGCCAAGACGGTCGGGGACACCACCTTCCCGATGTACCAGCTGCACCTCGGCGGCGGGGTCGACGAGGACGGCGCACGGTTCGGCCGTCAGGTGGTCAAGGTGGTCGCGCGACGGGTGCCGGACGCGGTCGCGGCCCTGCTGGCCCTCTTCGATCGGGAGCACCTCGCGGACGAGACGCCCGCCGACTTCTTCCGTCGCGTCGATCCCAAGCGCGTCGTCGCCGCCCTCGGGGACATCGTGGCCTCCACGCCCCAGGCTCCCGAGGCGCACGACGTCGGCGTGGACTCCGGCTTCCACGTGGCGATCGGCGCCGGAGAGTGCGCGGCCTGATCATGGCCGAGCAGCCTCTGGATCTGGAGGGACACAGCGCCCGGCTGGAGCGAGCGACTCCGGAGGAGCGCCTCGCTTTCGCGGTGGAGACCTGGTCCGACCGGCTCCTGTTCACCTCGTCCTTCGGGGCGGGTAGCGGGGTGCTGCTGCACATGTGGAGCCGGATCGCGCCCCACCGGCCGGTCGTGGTGATCGACACCGGCTTCCTCTTCGACGAGACCCACGCGTACATCGAGCTGCTGCGGAGGCGACTGGGGCTCACCATCGAGTACGCGCGGCCGGCGGTGCCCCGGGACGAGTTCCTGTGGGAGCACGGCGCCGACGTCATGGCGCGCGATCCGGACCTCTGCTGCGCGAGAAACAAGATCGCGCCGTTGCAGCCGTACACCGCGCGAGCCCTCGCCTGGGTCAGCGGCCTGCGACGCGACCAGGCCTCCACCCGGGAGCACCTGCCGATCCTGCAACCCACGCGCGACGGGCCCATCAAGGTGCATCCCCTCGCGACGCTGACCCGCGCCGAGGCCGCCGCGTACCTCGTGCGACACGACGTGCCCGAACATCCCCTCCGGGCCCGACGGTACCTGTCGATCGGCTGCTGGCCGTGCACCCAGCCCGTCGAGGAGGGCCAGGACGAGCGCTCCGGGCGGTGGGCCGGGAGCAAGAAGACCGAGTGCGGCATCCACACGTTCCTGCGGACGCGGGAAGCGTAGGCGATGAGCGCGCTCTCCCGTCGCGACCTGCTCGCGGCGACGACAGCGTCGGCGCTGCTGCTCGCGTGCCGGTCGGACCGCAGGGACGTCGTGCGGGTGGGGTTCATGACGAACCTGACCCACGCGCCGGTGCTCGCCGGCCTCGCCTCGGGGCGGCTCGAGCGTGCGCTCGGCGGGCGCGTGGAGGCTCGCAGCTTCCGCTCGGGAGCCCGCGTGCTCGAGGCCCTGGTCGGCGATGCGATCGACGTCGGGAGCGCGGGGCCGTCGGCGATGGTCTACACGAACGCGCGCCACGCCGCGGGCACCCTCCGGCTACTGAGTGGCGTCTGCTCGGGCGGCGCGTCTTTCGTGGTGCGGCATGACGCGGGAATCCACGGGCCCGAGGACCTGCGAGGGCGAACGCTCGCCACCGTGGGGCTGGGCACGACGCAGGACATCTCGATGCGCAAGTACCTCCGCGCGCACGGCTACACGCTCGCCGAGCGCGGGGGTGACGTCACGCTGCAGGCGCTCGACGCCACGGCGATCCTCGCCGGCATCGTCCGCGGCACCCTCGACGGAGCCTGGCTCGCAGAGCCCTGGGCCACCCGGGTCGTCCGGGAGGCGGGCGCGGTTCGCCTCGTCGACGAGCGCGACCTGTGGCCCGCGCGCCGCTACCCCACGGCGCTCCTCGTCGCGCGGGGAGACTGGGCGAGGGCGCAGCCCGCCCGGGCGGACAGCCTTTCTACCGTGGTGGCCGAAGAGGTCGGACGAGCCGTGCAGGCGCCGGGGGCGACGCGGGCCGTCGTGGGCGACGAGCTGGCGCGGCTTCTCGGCAAGCGCCTACCGGACGACCTGCTGACGGAGGCCTGGGGCCGTGTCGACTTCACGAGCGATCCGCTGACGCCGGGGCTCGACACGATCGCGGACGACGCGTTCACCCTCGGCCTGGCGCCCAGGAGCTCCAGCAAGACGCTCCTCGGCTGACGCTCAGCCCTTCGCCGGTCCGCGCCGCTTGGCGGCGATCCGTTGCAGCAGCTCCTCGCGGGTGACTCCGAGCCGCGACGCCGTGCGGTGGGCCAGGGACGTCTTCGCCACGCCCGGTACGAACCGGTACGTGGGGCGCTCGTGCGCATCGAGCTCGACCTGCAGGAAGTCGCTCGACGGGATCGAGCGCTCGCTCGCGAGGCGCGCGGCGAACTGGAGCAGGTGCGTCGTCACGAAGGCCTGCACGCCGAGCTCGGGAAGGAGCGACAGCACCAGCTGCGCGATCTCCTCGCCCTCGGAGGGGTTGGTGCCCGAGCACAGCTCGTCGAGGACGACCACCGAGCCCACCTCGAGCCGCTCGAACAGCCTGCGGATCCGCAGCAGCTCCATCCCCAGGTGCCCCTCGGGCGCGTCGGGTCGAGGCTCCTCGTACAGCGACGCGAAGAGGCCCGGGGCATGCGGCATTCGCCCCGACGCCAGAGGCGCGTAGAGCCCGGAGCAGGCGAGCAGCTGGGCGATCGCGAGCGCCTGCAGGAAGCGCGTCTTGCCTCCCGAATTGGGGCCCGTCACCACCACGACCGCACCCGCCGCCGCCTTCACGTCGCAGGCGACGGGGCTCACTCCGGCCGCGAGCAGGAGCGGGTTGAACAGGCCCTCGAGCACCATCGGTCCCTGCCCTTCGCCGATGGCGACGAGCTCGGGCAGCGACATCGCGAGCCCCTGCTCCTGCGCCCGGTCGCGGAACGACAGGCTGGCGAGGAACACCTCGGCGTCACCCAGGATCTGGAAGAGGATCGCCACCGGCTCCTCGATCCCTGCCAGCACCTCGGTCAGCAGCCGCTCGGCGACCTCGCCCGCGGTGAGGCGATAGCCTCGGAAGAACAGGGCCAGTCGCATGAAGAACCGCCGGATCGCGCTCACGTGGAAGGGGCTGGTGCGGTCCTCGTTCAGGCGGACGATCTCCATCGCCCGAACCTCGCCGTCCGAGCCGATGCGGACCTTCAGCTCGAGCGAGCCCATGTTCTCGTCGTGCTCGAGCAGCTCGACGAGGCGCTTGTGGGCGTCGCCCTCGACGACGCCAAGCCCGAACGCGTGCAGTCGAGACAGCGCGGACGTCGCTCCGTCGAACGCGGTGGAGAGCAGCTCGAACGCCTCGCGAGCGGTGCGCAGGATCTCGATGCGCCGCCCGCGGGCGGACAGCGGACGCGACGTCCCGAGCAGCGCCCGCAGGCGCGCGACCAGGACCGCGATCTGGACCAGCTCCTCGCGCCGAGCGGCCGATGCGGAGAGCTCCCGCAGGACCCCCCTCCGCGTCTCGACGTCTCGCGCGTCCTTCGGGGGCTCGCCCAGAACGCGCGCCAGCCACCGGGTGTTGGACGGGACCGCCTTGCTGCCCGTCTTCATCACGAAGCAGCGAGCCACCAGATCGTCGAGGTAGACGTCGCGCGCGAAGTCGCCCTTGTCCCATGCGCTCGCGGGCAGCTGCGCCCGCGACACGAGCTCGTCGAACGCCTCCTGCGAGCCGCCGGCCGCGAATGCGAAGACGATCGCCTGCCGCAGGGCGCCGAGGTCGATGCGCACCGACGGATCGGCAGCAAGCAGGTCGGGGATGGGGGTGGCCACGCCGGAAGACTACCCTCACTGACCCGCGCCGCGCGTCCCGGCTTGGCTCCTCACGCTGCGCGAGCGAGCGGCGCGCTGTCGAGCCACGCTGCGAGCTGGGCGAGCGCGCGACGGGCCATGGCCTCGTATCGATCGCGCTTCTTGAGCCGGCGGTTCTCGTGCGGAGGCAGCCAGGCCCACGTGACGTTGGAGGGCTGGTAATCGGACGCCTCGCGAGCCAGATGCGTGAGCACGCCACCCAGCGCCGTCGCCGCCGGCGGCGGTGAGACGGTGTGCCCGAGCAGCGACTGCGCGAGCATCACCGAGCAAACGAACCCCGCAGCGCAGCTCTCGACGTAACCCTCGACGCCTGTGATCTGCCCCGCGAGGTAGACGCCGGGCCTCTGCCGCAGCTGCATCACGCCGTCGAGCACCCTGGGCGCGTCCACGAAAGTGTTCCGGTGCACGCTGCCGTACCGGTAGAACTCGGCCTGCTCGAGGCCCTGGATCGTGCGGAAGACGCGCGCCTGCTCGGGCCAGGTCATGCGCGTCTGGAAACCGACGAGGTTGTACGCCGAGGCGGCGCCGTCCTCCGGACGCAGCTGCACCACGGCGAAGGGTCGCTCGCCCGTGCGAGGATCGAGCAGCCCCACTGGCTTCATCGGGCCGAAGGCCAGCGTCATCTCGCCCCGCGACGCCATGACCTCGATGGGCAGGCAGCCCTCGAAGTAGCGCACCTGCTCGAAGCCGCGCGGCTCGACCTTCGCCGCGCCCATCACCGCCGCCACGAACGCGCGGTACTGCGCCTCGTCGAACGGGCAGTTCACGTACGCCGCGTCGTCGCCCGTCTCGGTCCCCTTGTCGTAGCGGGACTGCTTGAACACGCGGTCCCAGTCGATCGACTCGGCGCTGACGATGGGGGAGATGGCGTCGTAGTAGGCCAGGTGCTCGCGCCCGACGACGCGGGCGAGATCGGCCGCGAGGGTGTCGGCGGTGAGCGGACCGGTCGCGAGGATGACGGGTCCCTCCGGGATCGACTCGACGACGCGCGCCTCGATGGTCACGCGCGGGTGCGCGCGGAGCTTCTCGGTGATGCGGTTCGAGAAGGCTTCCCGATCGACCGCGAGCGCCCCCCCCGCCGGCACGCGCGTGGCGTCGGCGCTCTGCAGGATGAGCGAGCCTGCGCGGCGAAGCTCCTCCTTCAAGAGCCCCACGGCATTGAAGTAGACGTCCGCCCCGCGCAGCGAGTTGGAGCAGACCAGCTCGCAGAAGGCGTCGCTCACCTGGGCGGGCGTTCGGGCCAGGGGCTTCTGCTCCAGCAGGAGCACGTCGACGCCCCGCTCGGCCAGCTGCCACGCGGCCTCGCACCCGGCCAGGCCTGCGCCGACGACGGTGACGCGATTCATCGGCCGTGCTTTAGCATGACGCCGCCATGCTGGACGTCGCCCTCGCCACCTGCGTCCGTACGCCCGAGGTGGACAACGACCTGCAGCCCCTGCTGGACGCGCTGAGGGCGGCGGGCCTGTCGACGGAGGCGCTCGCCTGGGACGATCCGGGCGCCGACTTCGCCTCGGCGCGCCTCACGCTGCTGCGCTCCACCTGGAACTACTCCGAGAAGCCTGCCGCGTTCCTCGAGTGGATCGGCCGCACCGCCGCACACTCCAGTCTCTGGAACCCCGAGGCGACGGTGCGCTGGAACGCCCACAAGAGCTACTTGCTGGATCTCGAAGCATGCGGGGTGCCGGTGGTGCCCACGCACCTGGCCAGGCGGGGAGATCCGGTTGCGCTCGCCGACATCATGCGACAGCGAGGCTGGTCCGAGGTGGTCGTGAAGCCTGCGGTGTCCGGTGGCTCGCGGGCGACGATCCGCGTGGGTCCCGACGACCGGGCGCGCGGTGAAGCTCACCTCCGGATGCTCGTCGCGAGGGAAGACGTCCTGGTGCAGCCCTACCAGGAATCCGTGGAGAGGCACGGCGAGCGCGCCGTGGTGACGGTCGAGCGGGTCCCGATGCACGCGGTCCGCAAGTCGCCACGCTTCCTCGGTGATCCCGAGTCCGTGTCCGAAGCGGTGCCCATCGAGGACGACGAGCGCGAGGTGGCCGCGCGCGCGCTCGGCGCCGTGCCGGGGCCATTGCTGTATGCACGCGTGGACGTGGCGCGCGGTCCGGACGGCCGTCCGCGGGTCATGGAGCTCGAGCTGATCGAGCCGTCCCTCTTCTTCTTGCAGTCACCGCGCACCCTCGAGGCTTACGTCGCCGCGGTGCTCCGCCTGCTATCGCGCTGACGTGCTACGAAGCTGCCGGTGAAGGTCACGCGGTGCTGACGACGGCGCTCGGGCTGCTCTGGGGTCTGGCGCAGGGGATGCGCCACGCCCTCGAGCCGGATCACCTCGCCGCCGTGTCCACGCTGCTGGCCGAGCGACGCTCGCCCCGATCGGCCGCCTCGTACGCCCTGGCGTGGGGGGTCGGGCATGCAATCGTGCTGCTCGTGTTCGGGGGCGCACTGCTTCTCGTGCGCGGTCACGTACCCCCGCGCGTCGGCGCGAGCTTCGAGCTGCTGGTCGCCGCGATGCTCGTGGTGCTCGGTGTGCGCGGCCTGCGGCTGGCCTTCGTTCGTCCCGGCGGGGACCCCGTCGAGGACGCGCACCATCACGGCCCGCACGAGCACGCGCACTCCGATCACGTGCACGTGAGAGGGCTCACGCTCGCGCGCCGCCCGCTCATCGTGGGCAGCATCCACGGCCTCGCGGGCAGCGGTGCGATCGCCGCGCTGGTGATCCCGGGGATGCGATCGACTGCCGCCGGGCTCGCCTACATCGCGCTCTACGGCGGCGGCGCGGCGCTCGGAATGGCCATGCTCGCCGGAGTGCTGGGCGTACCGCTGGCGAAGCTGGTCCAGACGCCCCGCGGCGTCCCCTTGCTGCTGGGGACGACGGGGGCGCTGTCGCTCCTGTTCGGTCTGGCATGGGGGTGGAGCGCGGCGCTGACGAACTAGGTCCGCGAGCGTGCAGAGGCGAAGGCGCGCGATGTCGTGCATGATGCCGCTCTGCCATGATCACCGAGTCACGCGCCATCGCCACGTTCACGGGTCTGGGCTTGGTTCTCGTTGCGCTCGCGCTGGGCCTTTCCCACACGGGGCGCGATGCCGGACGCTCCGACGAATCCCGCGGGGCCACCCCACCTCCGTCCGCCTCCTCTGCAGCTTCGGCGGCCCCGTCGGCGAGCGCACCGAAGTACCCCGACTTCCCGAGCGAGACGCCCGCGACGTTCACGCAGACCTTCGACGGATGGGACTACGCCCGGCGCGAGGTCGAGATCCCGATGCGCGACGGGGTGAAGTTGCACACGGTCATCGTGTCGCCCAAGGGCGTCAGAGCCGCGCCGATGCTGCTCACGCGCACGCCCTACGACGCCGACCGGTACACGTCGACCGCTCCCAGCGCGCACATGGAGATGGCCAGCGCGGCGGACGTACCCATCGAGGCCCTCGTGGGCCACGGGTACATCCGCGTGGTGCAGGACGTGCGCGGCAAGTACGGCTCCGAGGGCGACTACGTGATGACCCGCCCGGTGCACGGTCCGCAGAACCCCACGCCCGTCGATCACGCCACCGACACCTACGACACCATCGACTGGCTCGTGAAGAACGTGCCCGAGTCGAACGGTCGCGTCGGCATCCTGGGCACGTCGTACGACGGGTTCACCTCCGCCATCACGCTCTTCGAGCCACACCCGGCGCTCAAGGTTGCGGTGCCGATCAACCCGATGATCGACGGGTGGCGGGGCGACGACTGGTTCCACAACGGCGCCTTCCGGCAGGAGATGCTCTCGTACATCTACGGCCAGGAGGCGACGCGCAAGTCGGCGATGAAGTGGTGGACCAGCGCGTACGACGAGTACGACACGTTCCTCGAGGCGGGATCGGCCGGCGAGCTCGCGCGCCGTCGCGGGCTCGATCAGCTGGGGTTCTGGACGAAGCTCGTCGCCCACCCGAGCTACGACGCGTTCTGGCGCGATCAGGCCGTGGACCGGGTGCTGGGCGATCGTCCTCTGAAGGTCCCGACGATGGTCGTGCACAGCCTGTGGGACCAGGAAGACATCTACGGCGCCCCGGCGCTCTATCGCGCACTCGAGGCCAGGGACGTGCGAAACGACGAGGTGTTCCTCGTGCTGGGGCCGTGGTGCCACGGGGGGTGGGGCGGCAAGGACGGGAGCACGCTGGGCGCCGTGCGCTTCGACGGAGACACGTCGCTCGCGTTCCGGCGCGACATCCTGCTGCCGTTCCTGGACCAGTACCTGAAGGAAGGCGCGCCTCGCGCGGACGTGGCGCCGGTCACGGCGTTCGAGACGGGCACCAACCGCTGGCGGCGGCTGCCTGCGTGGCCCGCGGGGTGCGCCTCGGGCTGCACGACGAAGGTGACGCCGCTCTATGCGCAGGCCGACGGGCACGCCGGCTTCTCCGCCCCGACGACGGCGGGCTACGACGAGTACGTATCGGATCCGGCCAAGCCGGTGCCGTTCATCCCGCGCCCCGTGGTACCGCTCGGGATGGACGAGGGGCGCAGGGCATGGCGCGAGTGGCTCGTGAGCGATCAGCGCAACGTCGCGTCGCGGCCGGACGTCCTCGTGTTCACGACCGACGTGCTCACCGCGCCCGTCAAGGTCGCGGGCGAGCCCACGGCGAACCTCGTGGCCTCGACGACGGGTACCGACGCCGACTGGGTAGTGAAGCTGATCGACGTGTACCCGCCGGAGGTGCCGGGGCATCCCGAGCTGGGCGGCTACCAGCTTGCGGTCGCGATGGACATCTTCCGCGGCCGTTACCGCGACAGCCTCGAGACGCCGAGGCCCATCGCCGCGGGCGAGCCGCTGCTCTACCGGTTCGCGCTGCCCGACGCGAACCACGTGTTCTTGCCGGGCCACCGCATCATGCTGCAAGTGCAGTCGAGCTGGTTCCCCCTGTACGACCGCAATCCCCAGTCGTTCGTCGACAACATCTTCCTGGCCAGGCCCACCGACTACCGGAAGGCCGCGCAGCGCGTCTACAGGTCGCCCGACCACGCGACCTTCATCGAGCTGCCCTTGGTCACGGGCGCAGATTGACCATCACGTACTATCTTGCCGCCCATGTCCTACCTCCGCCTCGCCTCCGCCGCCGCCTCTTCCGCTTTGTTCGTCGCGACCGTCACGGGTTGCTCGTCGTCGTCGTCCCCTTCGTCCGCGCCCGCGTCCGATGCCTCCACGACCGAGGGCGGCTCCGGGCTCGGGGGATACGATCCCAAGCCCTTCGGCGGCTCGCGCCCCACCAACCTCTACGTGCCCACGAGCTACTCGCCGTCGACGCCGTCGCCGCTGCTCATCCTCTTGCACGGGTACTCGGCGAGCGGCGGCGAGGAGGATCTGTATCTCGATCTGCACGCGACCGCGGAGACCGCCGGAGTCCTGTACGCGCACCCGGACGGAACCATCGACCCCACGGGCAACCGGTTCTGGAACGCCACCGACGCCTGCTGCAACTTCTACGGCTCCCAGGTCGACGACGTCGGCTACCTCATGTCGCTCATCGCGGAGATCGAGACCCGTTACAACGTCGATCGCAAGCGCATCTACTTCTTCGGCCACTCCAACGGCGCGTTCATGTCGTATCGCATGGCCTGCGACCACGCGGAGACCGTCGCCGCGATCGCCAGCCTCGCAGGAGCGATGTGGCTCGACACCTCGAGGTGCAAGCCGAGCCAGCCCGTCGCCGTCCTCGAGGTCCATGGCACCGCCGACACCGTGATCCTCTACGACGGTGGCACGACCAGCCCCGCCGAGGTCGTCGACGGCGCGACGACAGAAGGAGGAGGCGTCTACCCCGGCGCGGTCACCAGCGTGGGCGACTGGGTCAAGTACGACGGGTGCTCGATCCCCGGCACGTCGCCGCCCGGCCTCGACATCGCCTCCGGCATGACGACGACCGTCACGCAGTACCAGCCCGGGTGCAGGAGCGGCACGCAGGTCGACCTTTGGACCATCCAGGGCGCCGGGCACATCCCGGGGTTCACGACCTCGTTCACCCCGGACGTGGTCAAGTTTCTGCTGGCGCATCCCAAGCCATGAGCGGGCTCACTCGAACGCGGGGAAATAGAGCCGGATGTGTCCGGGATGGATGGCCCCCCCCCGCGATGCCATGCTCTCCTCGCCGGCACGCACCATCGCCGCGTCGCCGCGCAGGCGCCCGAGCACCCGCCGCGCCGCTTGCCGCGACAGCCACGAGTCGCCCTCGTCGTCGCCCGCCATCTGCTCGATGATCGCCAGCGCCTCGTCCCGCTTGCCGCGCATCGCGAGAACGTTCGCGCGGATCATGCGGATGTTCACGCGCTGCAGCGATCCCCGCATCGGCTCGAGGTCCGGAATGGTGCGCATGGCCTCCCGCAGCAGCGCAGCCCGCCGGGCCCCCGTGGCCCTCACCGCACACGCGATGGCGAGGCGCCCCCGGAGCGCTGCATGCTCGGCGCGGTATGCCTGCACGTACAGCAGCAGCGAGCGGCGCAGCCCCGGCATGGCCGCGTGCACCATGGCGTAGGCTCGCTCGTACGCGCCCTCGTACAGATCGACGTACCCCTCGGCCACGAGCGCCTGGTAGTTCACGGCGCGGAACCGATCGGTGGGAATGCGATGCTTCGCCTCCGCGATCTCGCGCCGCGCACGCTCGGGCTCGCCCGCGAAGATCCAGGTGCTGTTGAGGATCCCCAGCCGCAGCATGATCGAGGCGTATTGGTCGCCGCGTTCACGTGCGTCGACGAGGGCGGCCTCCAGGAGCGGCCGCAGCTCGCCATAGCGACCGGCATACGCCATCGAGACGAACAGGAAGAACTGCCCCGAGGTGACCTCGAAGGCCGACCCAGGCACGGTGCGGAAGCGCGTCGTGGCCTGTCTGAGGATCGAGATGGCTTCCTCGAATCGCATCGCCGAGCAGGCCGCGATGCCGTGCAGCCCGTACACGATCGCCTGCGCATAAGCGTCGCCGCTGTCTTCGGCCGTCTTCGTGGCCTCCGCAAGGATCCTCTGGGCCCGGGGCCAGCGGTCAAAGCCGGACGCCGACACGTAGGACGCCTCCATCGCCAGAGCTCGCGCGGCCCGCACGGGGTCGCCGGCGCGCAGAGCGAGCAGCACGTGGCGAGCGTGGCTGACGCCGGCTGCAAGCGCGTCGGCGTACGGCATTGTGAAGGAGACCGACCACGACACATCGATGCGTGTCAGCTCCCTCTGCGGGATCTCGCGCGCGGGACGCGCCACGAACCCGAGACCGCGCAGCTTGAGCACCAGCCGGAGCCAGATCCACGCGAAGATGGCACCGAGCGTCGTTCGCGGCAGCGCGAGCCCGACGGCGGCGAGGACCGTGCGCGCGGTGTCCAGGCCACGCACCACCTCGCCGGCGCGCATCAGCTGCTCGGCGGAGCGGCGCCGCAGGTCCAGGGCCTCGCCCGGAGCCGCCGTACGCGCCGCGCTCTCGTAGGCGGTCGCGGCTCTCGCGCACTCTCCCGCATTCGCCAGCGCGTCGCCGAGCTGCTCGCGGACGCCCCGCGCACGGGGGTCGGACGCCGGCAGTAGCGAGAGGCCGAGCTCGAACAGACGCGCCGAACGGTCGAACGCGAGCGCCTGCGCGGCCTGTTCGGCGGCGACGAGCGCGTGGCGCGCCGCCTTGGCCGGCTCGCCCGCTCCTGCCCAGTGAGTCGAGAGCACTTCGGGATCCGATCCCTTGGCCAGCTCCAGAGCGGCCGCCATGCGGGCGTGGCAGGAGCGCCGTGCCCCCGGCTCGAGCCGCGCGACGAGCGCCTCGCGCACGCGGTCGTGGAACGGCTCGATGGAGTCGTTCACCCGGGCGCCCTGCGTTCGCACCAGGTTGGTCGCACGCAGCAGCGACACGGCGTGCGCGAGCTCGCCCATGTCGATCCCCGCGGCGTGCGCCACGACCTCCTGCGACACCGGCGCGCCGTGCACGCAGGC
>VFSW01003890.1_pt1 | contig 22353 bp, 22 predicted proteins | sample 5358111 | NCBI WGS metagenome assembly VFSW01 (sample SAMN11554181, study PRJNA540505) | mine drainage metagenome | isolation source: sediment from site ElyBrook_90M | place: USA: Ely Copper Mine, Vershire, VT | collected 2017 | reverse complement strand
GCGGCGGCCACGAACCCGGCCAGCGCCGCGGTGGTCTCGGTGCGCGCGATGCGCCGGCCCGTATCCGGACTTTCCCGCCCGGTTTGCCGGGCGCGAAAGGGCGGATTCGCCACCACCAGATCGAACTCGCCGCCGGTCTCCAACGCGCACAGCGCCTGTAAATCGGCGCAGATCACGCGCAGGTCGTCGAAGTGATTGAGCGCCGCGTTGCGGACCGCGATCGCCGCGAGCGCCGGCTGCATTTCGATCGCCACGATCTCGCGCGGATGCCCGAGCGCCGCGATCATCAGCGACACGATGCCGCATCCGGCGCCGAGGTCGAGCACCCGCTCGCCCGCGCGCGCCCCACAAAAGCGGCCGAGCAGGATCGAGTCGATCGAGAAGCGGTAGCCGCGCCTCGGCTGGTAGAGCCGCACTTGCCCTCCTAGTATCGAATCGAGGGTCTCGGTTTCGGCCGGAGGATTATGCATGGACAGCGCCGAGAGCGGCGAGCGCTACGCCAGACTGTTTCGCAAGGCCGGCGTGCATCTCGCCAGAGGAAACGTAGCGCGCGCGGTCGAGGTGCTCAAGGAGGGGCGCGAGATCGCCGAACAACAGGGCAATCGAAGGATGGCGCGGTTGTTCGAGGCTGAGATCGAACGCGCGAATGAGCCTCCCGCCGAAACTTGACTGATTACGGCCCTGGCCGTATCGCGGCCATGCTTTTGATATCGGGACAGTCGTCTGTATAGCGAGCGCCGATCCCCACTTGACGGCGGATGAATCGTACTTAACTTTCCAAGTGCGAGGCGAGTTGAGAGTCACTAGAAGGCTCGTATCGCAGTTCAAATATCAAATAGCGGCGGGGACGCCGGCAGGAGGAATTCCGGATGGAAATCGTAATGGGTAATGGTTATGCGAACGGATGGCTGTTGAACAGGATTAACCGGTTGCGCAGCGAGATGGATTGGCAGCCGGAAAGTGCCACTTCGCCCGCCACCGACGTGGTCGAGCATGAGGACGGTTATCATTTCTATTTCGAGATGCCCGGAATCAAGCCGGACTCGGTCGATGTCAGGGTCGAAGAGGGACGGCTGGTCGTCGAGGCCGAGCGCAAGCGTCCGGAATGGCCTAAGGAGGCCGAGATTCATCTGGCCGAGCGCACCTACGGACGGACGATGCGTGCGTTCGCGCTGCCCGATGACACCAACTCCGAGAACATCACGGCGGCCTATCGCGACGGCGTGCTTGAAGTGACGGTTCCGAAGAGGCCCGGCGCCAAACCGACCCGGATCAAGATCAATTTCGCAAACAACTGAACAGCGACAGCGATGAGGTTGTGCACGGCGCCTCATCGCCAATAGCTCGCCTGCGCGCCGGCGGATCGGTCGTTACAATCATGACCGGCCCGCTGGCGCGTCGCGTTTTCAAAGCGGACAATGGCACGGGGGAAAAATGAAAACGCTTAAGGGGCGGGGTGTCCGATGGTTGCGCCAATAATATTACTCACCATCATAATTGTGGCGGGCGCGTGGGGAATTTTGATCTACAATTCCCTGGTCGCGCTGCGGAATCAGGTGCAGAACGGATGGCGCCAGATCGACGTGCAGTTGCGCCGCCGCCACGATTTGATTCCCAACCTGGTCGAGGCCGTCAAAGGCTATATGCAGTTCGAGCGCGACACGCTGACCCAGGTGGTCGAGGCGCGCGCAAAAGCGGTGGCCGCACCTGATACCTCCAGCAGGATCGCGGCAGAAAACCAGCTCACCGGCGGAATCGGCCGGTTGCTCGCGGTGATGGAGAATTATCCGCAACTCAAGGCTGATCAGAACGTCGCGCGCCTGCAGGAGGAGCTGACCACGACCGAAAATCAGATCGCGTTTGCGCGGCAGGCGTATAACGACTCGGTGATGAGGTTCAACACCCGGCTCCAGACTTTTCCCAGCAACATGATCGCGCGCAACACCGGCTTTGAGCCGGCCGACTACTTCAAGGGAGCGCCCGAGGATCAGGCCGTGCCGAAGGTCGATCTTTCGATGAGCGCGCCGCGCGCCTGACTTTGAGTAAATCAGTTCGATGGCTGCGCAGCATTCCGATTTCTGGATCCTCGAGCGAAAGAATCGCCGTCAGACCGCGATCTTGATCGCGGTGTTTGTCGTGCTGTTCGGCGCGCTCGGCTTCGGACTCGACGTGCTTTTCGACAACGTCGAGTTTTTCAACGGCACGATCGTCGGCTTTCCGATTCTGACGCTTTTCGCGCTGCTGATAGGCGGCGTTCAGTCGGTCGCCTCCTTTTACGGCGGCTCGTCACTCGTCCTTGCCTCAGTCCACGCGCGCGCGCTCAAGCCCGATGAGGAGCCGAAGCATCAGATGGTGCTCGACGTAATCCGCGAAATGGCGACGGCGGCGGCGATGCCGGTGCCCAAGGGATACATCATCGATGATCCCGCGCCCAATGCCTTCGCGACCGGCCGCGACCCCGCCCACGCCGTGATCTGCGTTACCCAGGGCCTGATCGACCAGATGGATCGCGAAGAGATGCAGGGCGTGATCGGACATGAGATGGCGCACGTGCGGGACTACGATACGCGCACGATGATGATGATCGCGGTGCTGGTCGGCGGTATCGCGATGCTCGCGGACTTCGCCTGGCGATGGGCCTGGTTCAGCGGGGGCTTCCGATCGCGCCGCGAACGGCAGGGCCAGGGCAACAGTGGCGATAGCGGCGCGCTTATCGGACTGGCGATCGTGATCCTGGCCGCGGTGGCGCCGTTCTTTTCGCAGTTGCTTGCGATGGCGGTATCGCGCCAGCGCGAATATCTCGCCGACGCGGGCTCGGTCGAGTTCACGCGAAATCCCAACGCGCTCTTGCGCGCGCTCGGGCGGATCGCCGAAACCGAATCGCCTCTGCGCGACGCGTCGCGCGGCCCCGCCCACATGTTTATCGTCAATCCGCTCGAGGGTGCGAATGAGGACCAGGAGAGTTTCTTCGCCAACCTGCTCTCGACTCATCCGCCGCTCGCCCGCCGGATAGCGCGGCTGCGCGCGATGAGCGGGCAGGGCGCTTCTGCGGCTGCGCCCGGCGCCGCCTAGCGATTACGGCCCTTGAGTTCGCGCTCGACCTCGCGCCGCGTCGCCTTGCGCGCCAGCGCCTCGCGCTTGTCGTACAGATGCTTGCCTTTGGCGAGCGCCAACTCGACCTTGGCGCGTCCGCTGCGGAAGTAAATCTTGAGCGGAATGATCGAGTAACCGCGCTCGCGCGCCCGTCCCCACCATCGATCGATCTCGCGCCGATGCATCAGGACCTTGCGCGGCCGCGTCTCGGCATGGCTGAACTGGCCGGCCGGCGCGTACGCAGCGATATGCACGCCTTGCAGGAATGCCTCTCCGTTTTTGATTCGTGCGTAGCTGTCGCGCAGGTTAACCCGATGGGCGCGCAGCGACTTGACCTCAGTGCCGGTCAACGCCAGTCCGCATTCGAGCGCCTCCTCGACAAAGAAATCGTGGCGCGCCTTGCGGTTGTCCGCCACCAGCTCATAGGCGTCGCCGGTCTTCTTTGCGGTTTCGTTACGGGCCATCGGGTTCGAGCTTAGCGGCATCGCGCGCATGAATTAAGCGCGATCGGGTCCGGGTCAAATCGGCAGCAGAGATTTTTCCGATCGCGAAATCTTCGCACCGCATATCTGCATCAGCTTAACACGTCTTAACCAACCCTTCTTCGGCTTTGCGAATATTCGTCATCAGCGCCTAACATCGGCGCGCTAACCATTCGGGTGGTCCTAGAGGAGGGACCATCCGATGAAATTCCGAACCAGAGAGTTGAAGAAATGGACGCGCCGATGCGTCGCCGCGACCTGCGCCGCTCTGATGGCCGTGGGCCCCGGCCTGATGCAAGCGTCCGCCGGAATCGGCCCGAACGACGAAAACACCAGGACGCCGATCAAGCATGTCATCCTGATCATCGGCGAGAACCGCACCTTCGATCATGTCTTCGGCACCTTCCAACCGGCCGCGGGACAGTCGGTTTGGAACCTGCTGTCCGAGGGCATCGTCAATGCGGACGGTTCGCCCGGTCCCAACTTCGACAAGGCCAAACAGTACAAGGCGGAGGACTACGTATCGTACTCGATTTCGCCGAAGAAGATCGGGCCCTACGCAACGCTGGTGCCGCCGAACACCGGCGGCGCTCCGACCAGCCCATTCTTCAACAAAATCGCCACCGCCAAAGACGTCGAGCCGGCGCTTCCGCTCGGCGCCTACGATCTGTTGCTGATCGGCGGAACAGATCTTCCGGGCGGCGTGGTGGATACGCGGTTTCCCTACGGACTCCAGGACGGACCCTTCGATATCAGCAGGTACATATCTTACAACGATTACGCCGGCAGCCCGGTCCATCGCTTCTTTCAGATGTGGCAGCAGCTCGACTGCGACATCTCAGCCGCAACGCCGGATAATCCCAGCGGATGCCAGGCCGACCTGTTCCCCTGGGTTGAAGTGACTATTGGCGCGGGCAACAATGGCGCATCGAAGCCCGCTAACTTTACTAATGAATCGACTCACGAAGGCTCGCTCTCGATGGGCTTCTACAACTCGGCTGAAGGCGACGTCAGCTACTTCACTGACCTCGCGCATCAGTACGCGCTCAGCGATAACTATCATCAGGCGATCATGGGCGGCACCGGCGCGAATCATATCGCGATCGGCTACGGCACCACGATGTTCTACGCCAATCCGGATGGTTCGCCGGGCACCCCGCCGATCAACCAGATCGAAAATCCCAACCCTCAGCCGCATACCAATAACTGGTATACCCAGGACGGCTACGGCGGCGGCTCCTATATAAACTGTGCCGACGATACGCAGCCCGGCATCGGCAACATCGACGCATACCTGTCGGCACTGCCCTACAAGGTACTCAGTGCCTGTGAGACGAAAGAGTACTACCTGGTCAATAACTATAACCCGGGCTATCTCGGCGACGGTACTCCCGCCCCGCTCGGCCCGACCGACTTCACCATTCCGCCCAGCACTCAGCCCAACCTTGGCACACTACTCAATCAGCATCAGGTGTCATGGAAGTACTATGGCGAGGGCTGGCAGGGCGGCAAGGAGAATTCGGTCTTCTGCAACATCTGCAATCCGTTCCTTTACTCAACGCAGATCATGACCAGCGCGGCCCAGCGGGCGGCCCATCTCGGCGGGATCGAGGCGCTCTACTCGGATATCCAGGGCGGCACGCTGCCGGCGGTTTCGATCGTGAAGCCTGACGGATACCTCGACGGCCATCCGGCATCGTCCAAGTTCGAACTCTTCGAGGCGTTCTGCAAGAAGATTATCGAAATGACGAAGGCCAACCCCGGCATCTGGAAGGACACCGCGATCGTAATCACGGTGGACGAGGGCGGCGGCTACTATGATTCGGGTTACGTGCAGCCGGTCGATTTCTTCGGCGACGGCACCCGCATCCCGATGCTCGTGGTGTCACCGTACTCCAAGGGCGGCCGCGTGGTGCACGCTTATTACGACCACGTGTCCTTCGACAAGTTCGTCGAGGCCAACTGGAGTCTGGGCCCGATCTCGGCTCGTAGCCGCGATACTCTGCCCAACCCGACCACCGCCTCGAACCCTTATATTCCGACGAATTCGCCCGCGATCGGCGACTTGATGGACATGTTCGTCTTCCCCTGAACGCCGCGCTCGAAGACGGCGTCAGGCATAGGAAGGATGATCGCGCCGGCTCCTGACTGATCAGTCCGGCCGCACCCAGGGCCGCGTATCCGGTAACCCGGATGCGCGGCCCTCGACGTTGCGCCCGGCGCAAGCGTGTATTCCGTTTGTCATCGAGCCGCCCACACTACTAAGCTCGCCCCAGCCACCATGGGGACGGCAGCCTCAGTTGATGTCGCGATTGCGCGCGGCGTGCGATGGCCGCGGCGATACACGGTCGTGGTGCTCTTCGCGCTCTCGACCGTGCTCTGCTACATCGACCGCGTCAACATCTCGATCGCGATAATTCCGCTCGCCCGCGCGCACGGCTACAGCGAAGCCCGTCGCGGCATCGTGCTCTCGGCGTTTTTCTGGGGCTACCTGATTCCGCAACTTCCGGGCGGATGGCTCGCCGATCGCTTCGGCGGCAAGAAGGTGCTCGGCGCCGGCGTCGCGCTCTGGTCGCTCGCGACCTTCTTCACGCCGCCCGCGGCTGCCTCGTTCGGATTGCTGCTGCTGATGCGCGCGATCCTCGGTGCGGGCGAGGGCGTCAACTTCCCCGCGATTCACAGCCTCGCCGCCCGCTGGACCCCAATCGGCGAGCGGTCGCGCGCCATCTCGCTGCACTTCAGCGGGGTCGCGCTCGGCACGGTAATCGCCCTGCTCGGAACACCGCCGCTGATCCTGAAATTCGGATGGGAGTCGGTCTTTTACATCTCGGGCGCGTTGGGAATCCTATGGCTCGTGTTCTGGAACATGAAGGCTGCCGATTCGCCCGAGGATTCCGCCGGCGTCACGCCGCAGGAAATGGCCGAGATTCACGCGGGCCGTCCCGATCTGCCACCCGCAGCCGAGATTCCCTGGGGCCCCATCCTGCACGAGAAGGCCGTGTGGGCTATCGTCATCGCCCATCTCTGCAACAACTTCGGCTTCTATATCCTGTTGCTCTGGCTGCCGAGCTATCTCAACCACACCTTCAACGTCCCGCTGAAGGACCTCGGCTTGATGGCGGTGGCGCCCTATATCGCCGCCTTCGCCGTCGGAAATGCCAGCGGATGGATCGCCGATGCGCTGCAGGCGCGCGGTTTCAGTCTGACCGCGGTGCGGAAGACCTTGCAGACGATCGCGTTTGCGGGCGGCGCGCTGGCGCTGCTCGCGATGCCCTCGGCGCATACGGCACTCGCCGCCGTGATCATCGCGACGCTCTCGGCCGCCGCGACCTCGCTTGGGATGGGCGGCTTCGGCGTCAACCATCTCGACGTGGGCGCGCGCTACGCCGGAATCCTGATGGGCCTCTCGAACACCTTTGCCACGATCCCCGGAATCGTCGGTGTGGCGGCGACCGGCTTCATCGTGCAGACGACGGGATCGTTCTCAGCCGCGTTCTACATGGCGGCCGCCGTCTATGCGATCGGCATGATCATCTATTTCGCGTGGGGCAGCGGCGACCAGAAGTTCTAGCGCCCGGCGCCGAAACCCCGCGCACAATCCGGGCAAGAAACCCGCGGCGGAAGCGCGCTTTACGAGGTAGTGCCTGGCGTCAAAAGGGGCCAAGGTTCGAAAAGGACTCTCCGCCGACTCGCTAAGCTCAGGCCCTTCCTTGCGTAAGATTCATGCCATGTCTATATAGGTAAGGAATCGAATAGACATCCTCACCCGCTTTTTCACCCTTTGAGAAAAAACCTATAGCCAGAAGGTTATCGGCTGTAGCTTTCCAACTCAAACCAAGAATATCTTCAAGAGTACTTGCCTTGTACTCGGTCTTGCCGCCGAGAAATTTTTCAATCTCCCTCCAGAGATGCGGAAACTCGGCTTGAAGATAGGTCGCGCGCTTACGTCTTGACAGTTCCTCAAACCCGTACCGAATCGCTGGAGCGCCAATGACCCAATCAGATTGACCTTCCGGGTCGGCCGCATAAGTGTCCTGCTGTTTTTGCTTGGCGCGAATCAGCAGATCGAGGGCGTCGCGCGGAGTTATGACCCCGCGACCATCAGCGCAACGGTTGCAAAGCCAGCGAATCGTAGGGCTCTGCTTTGGACCTTTGAAAACAGTCGGAGGAAAAATTTTGTTAAAACACTGCGTGCGATAAGATGCGCTAGCGTCTAAGTGAGCTCGATTTATCTCAAGATAGACCGCCAGGTCATCGTTGGCGAAGAATCGCTTTACTACCATTGCGAGGATTTGATCCTGAGTCCAACGAAGGGTATCTGCCTGCCTTACTGTCACGTGAGTCAGGGCAGTGAATCCTTGATAACTCCTAACTACCTGTTCCAGCATATCGTCGCGTAGAAATACCTTGACGCGAATATTGGCGGAAGTGAAAAACCGCAGAGTACGGAGAAGGCCACGCAGCGCCGTTTTTTCCACGTCCGAGCGCCGCGGAAATATCTCATCAAGTCGATCCACCATAAGCCAGAGTGACAACTGACTAGCCTTCAGCACTGCCTCCAAGCTCTGCTTGATGTCATTTACATACGTGGGCAGGGAATGTGCCGGTGTTTCTTCGGTTTTCTCGGAAGGCGCCGCTATCTTAGATTTGAACAGGTCGAGTTCAAATTCGCCACCATCACCAGGGGGCCGATACTTCAATTTCGGACGCCAAGATGCCAAGACGTGTAACGACCACTCAAGAATGCTCTTCAAGGATTTCGAGGCTTCAATGTCGGGAATCTTCGCCTTAGAGCAAGCCGACCGAAATCTCTCTATCTCAGCGGCAGCACCCCCCAGAAGATCTCTGTACCGTGGGCTTTTTATAAACTGCTCGTGCGCAAGAGACACGAGGTAAATGCACCAAAAGCTGATAAATTCCTCTTCCGAAAGTTGCTCGAACCGATCCGTGAAGGCGTGAAATACGGGATCGCCAGGCGCTTGGATGCCATGGGCTACGACAACCTTGCGATCGCGCAACAACAGATCGGGAAGGAAGTCCACGAAGATTCGGAAAAGTGCGCTCTTTCCGGAGCCTTTTGTCCCGGGAACGAGATCAACGCGGTCATTTAAAAGATCGGTAAATGCGGACGTTTCGATCCTGGCGGCTTCAAGAAGAGTGTCCTCTTCGGCAACCGAATATCCCAAGTCAAGCTTTTGAAGCAGTACCGATAGGGCTTTATTTTGGTGAGTCATGGCTCAAATCCGCACCCATTCAACGCGTGACCTTGGAAGGCCCCTTTTACAAACGTGTCCCGCCCTCGATCCCCCGAAGCCGTATACAATTAGGCCAGATAAAAAGCGCGATCGGGTAGGCCCTCCGGCCTCGCGGTGTCAATGCCGTCGAATCGAGTCGGACCGTCAGTGCGCGATCAGCCGGCTCAGTTCGGCATGCAGCGCCGGTCCCGCCGCGATCATCCCTTCGAGCTTCACCTTGCGCTGGTTGAACTTGAGCGGTGCGCCTGTGAGGTCGGTTACGATGCCTCCGGCTTCCGCCACCAGGGCCACGCCCGACGCCACGTCCCACTCGCTCTTGGGCGTCAATGTGAAGGTCGCGTCGGCTTGCCCCGCCGCCACCAGCGCGAGCTTATACGCGACGCTGCCCATCGGCCGCACGATGACCTTGTCCTGAAACGACTTCCATTCGCCGCGCGCCGTTTCGCTGCGGCTCGCTAGTACCACCGCGCCCTCGAGCTCGAGCCTCTGCGCCACGCGCACCGGCGCCGAATCGAGATGGCATCCATGCCCGCGCGTCGCCCAGAAAAGCTCGCGCTTCATCGGATTGTACGTGACCCCGAGCACCGGCACGCCGTCCTCGGCCAGCGCGATCGAAACCACGAACTCCGGAATTCCCTTGATAAACTCCTTCGTGCCGTCGAGCGGATCGACGATCCACACCCGCCGATACTTGAGCCGCTCGCCGTCGTCGGCGGTCTCTTCGGAAAGCCATCCGTAGTCCGGAAAGGCGCTCCGCAGGCGATCCTTCAGCGCCGCGTCGGCTTCGAGGTCCGCTGACGTGACCGGATTGTTGCGCCCTTTCGATCCGACCTCGAAGCCCCGCTCGTTGTAATGGCGCTCGAGGACCGCGCCCACAACCACCGCCGCTTCGCGCGCCGATTCCAGTTCCCGCGCCAGTTCTCCGCCGTCTGCCGCGCCGCCTTCCTGTTTGCCTTCCCGCATTTCTGATTCCGCGTCCTTTGCTCTGGTGATTTCGCCGCTTAGGATTCGCCGCGCTTGAGTCTTCGCCGCCGCACCTTTTCGTAAGCCGTCCCGAGTTCGCCCAATAATCGCTCGCGCTCCTCGTAGAGCCGCCTGAGCTTGCGCGGCTTGCGCCGTGCCAGTGCATACGCCGTGATCAGCGGCAGCGCGACCGTGCTGTCGACGTAACATACCACCGAGTCCGGCAGCCGATCCGGATCGATCTTGCCCCAGCTCACCGCCTCCGACGGCGTCGCGCCCGAGAGTCCGCCCGTATCCGGACGCGCGTCGGTCACCTGCAGAAAGAAGTCGTGCCCGTTCTCCGCAACTCCCATCACTTCCTGGATTTGCGGCTCGGTCTGCAGCACGAAATTCTTGGGCGATCCGCCGCCCAGGATAAAGACCGCGCTCTTGCCCCCCGACTTCTTTGCCCCGTATACGATCGCCGCCGTCTCGTTCACGTCCGTCAGCGGATCGATCCTGAGCTTGTAGCCCTCCATCTCAAGCAGCGCGAGGTTCATCCCGATCGACGAGTCGCCCGGCGATGACGTGTAGACCGGCACCGCGCATTCCCACGCCGCCGCCAGCAGCGATCGCCGCCGCTGCTTGAGCACCCGCTCGCGCTCCGCGACGTAGCGGCCCGCGCGGAAGTGAAACTCCGCGCTGCTCATCGGATGCTGGAATTCATCGTGCCGCGCGATTTCGCGAAAAAAGGCGTCAGTCGAAAGCAGCACCCGGTAATCGAAGAAGATGTCGTAGATTCGGACTACGCCCTCTTTGCGCAGCGCGACATCGTCCGCCTCGGCCGATCCCTGGAACATCTCGAGTCCCAGGCCGAAATGCGTGTCGTGATAGAGATTCGCCCCGGTCGAGACGATCCAGTCCACGAAGCCGTTCTGGATGAGCGGTATCAGGCACGACATCCCAAGCCCCGCCGGGGTCAACGCCCCGGTGATACTCATCCCGACCACCACGTCGGGCTCCAGCATCCGCTCGGTGAAGACTCGGCATGCCTCGCGCAGCCGCCGTCCGTTGTAAGCCAGAAAGGCGTTATCGATAAGCTCCGCCGCCGTCATGTCGCCGCGTACCGGATTCGGATCGATCTTCGCCGTGCCGATACGTGACCCGCCCTTTGATTTCGCCATCGTTCCCGTTCTTTCGCTCCGCCCGTGCCGCCTTGAAGCCTCGCCGCCGTCGCCAATCGCCGCCCCTGCCGATCCGCCCTTCGATTTCTTAAGTTTGCCACTAACGATGCACAGACTTAAGATTTGCCCAGGGGACGCCCGGCAGCGGGCGCGGGGGTAAGGATGGCAATCATAGCAGTCACTCAGCAGATCGGCAGCCGCGGAGTAGAACTCGGACGACTCGCCGCCACGCAACTCGGCTACCGATTCATGAGCAGCGAGGACGTGATCGCCGAAACCTCGCATCGCTATGCCGTCACGCCTGAGCAGCTGGTCGTGGTTGACGAACGTCAGCCGCACTTCTGGTCGCGCCTCAAGACCGAGAGCGTGCGCTTCATCTCATTCTTCCGCGCCACGCTGCTGCGCGAGATGGCCCTCGATGATCTCGTCGTCGTCGGACGCTCCGCCGGCGTTATCCTGCCGCCGCTTGGATGCGGTCTTCGCGTGCGGACGGTCGGCCCGTTCGACGATCGCGTAAAGCAGGTGTGCGAGGACGAGAAGCTCGCGCTCGTCGCCGGCCAGCGCCGCGTCCGTGATTACGACCGCGAAGTGCGCGCCCGTATTCAGACTCTCATGAACGTCGATATCGAAGACCCCGCCGCCTTCGATCTCGTAATCAACGGCTACGGCGCGCCGCTCGATCTGCTGGCCCGGATGCTCGCCGACGCCGCCCTCCAGATAGACGCTCGCGTGACTCCCGAGCAATGGCAGCATATGCGCGATACCGCCGTCGCCGCCCAGGTCCGCGCCGCCTGCCATTCCCATCCCAAGCTCGGCCTCGCACCGATCGATGTCCAATGCGACTTCGGTACCGTGCGCGTCAAAGGCCCCGGCCTCGTTCCGCCCTGGGATGCGCTCGCGCTCAGCGTCGCCCGCCAGGTCGAGGGCGTCAACGCGGTTGAAGTCGAGGCCGACGAACCCGCGATGCCCGTGCGGCCCGATTAGCGATGTTGCTTAGCACCCGGCAAGGCCGCTCATGACCAATCGCATTCGCGCGGCCTCGCCCGAAGCCTCTCGCGACGAAATCCCACCGGTGCCCGAGCGCCTGGGCCTGGTTCGCGCCGCCATCCTGATCCTCGCGACCGGATTCGGCTCCGGCTTCGCGCCCTTCGCGCCCGGCACCGCCGGCTCGCTCGTCGGACTCGTCCTCGCATGGGGCGTGACGCTCCCGCTCGAGCGGCGCTCGCCGATACTCGCCGCTGGCGCCATCGCGGCGCTCTTCATCCTCGGATGCTGGCTTGCTCGCGAGGCTGAGAAGATTCTACGCCAGCATGACAGCTCCCATATCGTAATCGATGAGATCGTCGGGATGGCCGTGACTATGTTCCTCAATCCCGCCCGTTTCCCGGCGCTCGTCGCCGGCTTCGCCCTCTTCCGCTTCTTCGACGTGCTCAAGCCTCAGCCCGCGCGCTATATTGACCGCCATATGCGTGGCGGTCTGGGCGTGATGCTTGACGATCTTTCATCGGCCATATACGCAAACCTCGTGCTGCACGCGCTCGTGATGCTGGTGCGCCTGTGAGCACGCACGGCCCGCAGCGCATCCAGACCAGCGACCAGATTCAAGGAGCCACACGATGATCCAGCGAGCGGTTATTCTCTCCACCGGCGACGAACTCACCACCGGCCGCGTGCTCGACAGCAACTCTAACTACCTTGCCGACAAGCTCTCCGAGGTCGGCCTCGACCTGGTCGCCGTCATCACCGTCGGCGATGTTCCCGAACGCCTCGAATGGGCCTGGCGCACCGCGATGGAACTCGGCGAGGTTGTCGTCTCGACCGGCGGAATCGGCCCCACCGCCGACGATCTCACCACCGAGACCATCGCTCGCATCACCGGCAAAAAACTCTGGAGCGACGAGGCCAGCATCGAGCACATGCGCCGCATCTTCTCGCAGGTCAACCGCGTGATGCCCGACAACAATCTCAAGCAGGCGCTCTTTCCCGAGACCGCGACCATCATCCAAAATCCGCTCGGCACCGCGCCCGGCTTCATGATGGCCGTGCCGCAGGTCAAGGGCCACACCGCCCATCTCGTCGTGCTGCCCGGCGTCCCGCGCGAGATGAAGCCGATGATGGAGGACACCGTAATACCGTGGCTCAAGCGCAATCGCGGCAGCGATACGATTTTCGCCGTGCGCATCTTCCAGACCTTCGGCCTCAGCGAATCCGGACTCGATGAGGAGGTCGCCGGTCTCATCCGCGCCGACGAGGCCCGCGTCGCCTTCCGCGCGAGCTTTCCGCAAATCTCACTGCGCCTCACCGTCGAGGGCAAACCTGGCGAGGCCGAAGTGAGGCTCGAAGAGCTCGCCGCCCGCGTGCGCGCCAAAATCTCTCAGTACGTCTATGCCGAAGGCGACGCCTCGATGGAGGAAGTCGTCGGCCAAATCCTGACCGACCGAAACATCAAGCTCGCCGTCGCCGAGTCCTGCACCGGCGGCCTCATCGGTCATCGCCTGACCAACGTCGCCGGCAGCTCGCGCTTCTTCATGGGAGATTTCGTCACCTACTCGAACGACCTCAAAGCCGGCATCCTCGGCGTCAGCGCGGCGACTCTCAAGCAGCATGGCGCCGTGAGCGAGCAGTGCGTGCTCGAGATGGCGGCCGGTGCGCGCGACCGCGCCGGCGCCGATGTCGCAATCGCGACCTCGGGCGTGGCCGGCCCCGACGGCGGTACCCCCGAGCATCCGGTCGGCACCGTCTGCATCGCGCTGGTCGGCGCTGGCGGCATGACAGCTTCGCGCCGTTATCAGATGCGCGGCAATCGCGAATGGATCAAGGTGCTCACGTCCCAGGTCGCGCTCGATTGGCTCCGCCGCTACGGCCTCGGCCTTCCGATCGGCGAATCCGCGCTCTTCCGCCGCTGATCGCCCGTTACGGAGACTCGGCGCGAAAATTAGCGCCGCCTAATCGCCGCGCCGGCCATATTTGCCGTTGAAGTAGAACGTGACGGTAAAGATCGGCCCGATGGTCTGTGGGAAATCCCATTGATAGACTGGTAACTCTGCCCCAACGCCCCAGGTGATTTGAAAACTCTCGGTATTGGGCCAGGTCAACTCCAGCGTCGGTGAGGCCCATAGATACGACCACGTCGGAGCGTTCGCGCGTCCGAAGAGAAGATTGCGCCCGCTTTGCGATTGGCCCGCAATCTCGAGCACATAGCCAAAACCGTATTGCGAATTGAGCACATGCTCGAAGGCAAAGGCATAATTCAACAGATTGCCGTCGGTCATATGCAGCGACTGTCCAAAGGGAACCTGGGTTAAGCCGTTGTTGAATTGATACCCTCCGTGGACCTCGGTCGGGAATTCCACGATTTCGTCGAACTCGCCATATAACTCGAACGGCTTGAAGCGTTTGCGGATGAGCAGGCCGATGCCTTGCTCCCAGGTTCCGTTGCCGAACTGATCGGTGTTGTAGGCGCTCGGGCTCAGATGCTGGTAGTTGCCGGTGGGAATCCACGTGATGGTCTTGATCGAGAGCGACGGTATCGCCAGCAGCCGATAGGTGTCGGCGTCGGTAGTCAGTCCATACTTCAGCTCGAAGTGCATATTGCCGAGGCCGAACCGGGTAGCCGATTTGCCGGGCGGCGTGCTCGGCGGTCCGGTCGTGTTGAGGATGAAATTTGGGTACAGGTCGACCTCCAGATTATACCCGACCCCGAGCGCGAGCCGTTGCGGCATCGCGACTTCCCAGGATCCATAGCGCAAGTCATGGTAACCGTACGCCCAATGTTCGTAGTACCAGGAGCCGGGTGGCTCGACCTCGGCGGTGCCGGTGAAGTTCGGACCGCTGGTGGCGGGTCCCCATTCCGGTGGCGATGCCGCAGCCGTAACCATCGCGCCAAATATCAGGCAGGCAACCAAAAAAGCCATTGCACGCGGGATTACACGCAGGGTTCGGAGCGCCAACCCCGGACGCATCCGGCTAGGCTTCGACCTCCGAACGCCGGCACGAAACGGCGCGCTGCTCGGCAGCACTCGGAAGCTGCCGAGAAAACTTCCACGGCCATGGCTGAACCAGCAGACCGCCAACTGACCCTCTTCGTTGATGCTCCACTTCATTGCCAGCATCGCGGTCTCCTTCGGCGCTCTTTAACGGGCGATGGCTATTCGGCTGAGAGATGCATCCGTTCATTTTTCATCCTCCACGTGTGAAAAGAGAGTTTGCGATCGGCGATCGCCGCATCACAGAGCAACGCATCAGCCTTCGGGCTCGGTCGCTAACACGGCTCAAAGGCTATCAGCGCAGCAGTCATTTGTAAATCGTTAAATACGATACCGGCTAGGGTATCATCCGAATCGCGCAACTGTCACGTCTAGAGCTGGACATCAACGCTTACTCTGATGTATTACTGTATCCCGCAGGGTATAGAGGTGCCCAGTCGAAATGGCCCACACCGTCAAAGAGAAGACCAAACTCTTAAACAGGGTTCGGCGTGTTCGCGGTCAGGTCGAAGCGCTGGAACGCGCGGTGGAGGAAGAGCGCGGCTGTGCCGACGTACTTCATCTGGTCGCCGCGGCGCGTGGAGCAATGAAAAGCCTGATGGCGGAAATCATCGAGGATCACATCCGGATGCATGTCGTCGATCCGGATCATGAACGCGGCGCTCGCGCCAAAGGCGCCGAAGAGCTGATCGAGATTGTTCAGGCATACCTGAAGTAGATGGGAGTCTCGTCAATGGATCGACGTGAGCGAATAGAAAGTCCGACTCTGGTCGATCAGGCGGAAGCTCGGACGGCCGCTCCGGCCGCTGCGGATCACAAAAGCGGCCACGTCTTCGGCTGGATCGAGGCAGCGCGGATCATCTTTGTCGCGCTCGCAGCGGTTGTCGCATGGTTCCATCTGTGGGAGCCCTTTCACGCCATTAGCCTGATCGGCGTACTGGGCATACTGATCGGCGGATGGCCGATCTTCAAAGAGGCCGCCGAAAACGCCGCCGCCCGCCGGATGACCATGGAACTTTCCATGAGCATCGCGATCATCGCCGCCGCCGCCATCTCCCAGTTCTTCACCGCGCTCATCATCACGCTCTTCGTTCTCGTCGCCGAAGTGCTCGAGGACATGACCGTCTCGCGCGGCCGCCGCGCCATCCGCGATCTTCTCGATTTTCTTCCGCGCTCAGTCACCGTTCGCGGCGAAGGCGGTCTTCTTCGTCAGGCCCCGCTCGGCGAGATGCGCCCTGGCGATTCAGTGTTCGTCGATCCCGGCGGTCTGATCCCGGTGGACGGACTCGTGACCGGCGGCCATTCCTTCGTTGATCAGTCGCGCATCACCGGCGAGTCGATGCCGGTCGAAAAAATGCCGGGCCGAGCCGTCTACGCCGGGACCATCAACCAATCCGGCGCACTTGAAATCCGCGTCGATCGAATTGGGCGCGATACCAGCTACGGCAGGATCATCGAAGCGGTCGAGGATGCCGAACGCTCGCGCGCGCCGATCCAGAATCTGGCCGATCGCCTCGCCGGATATCTGGTCTACTTCGCGCTCACCGCCGCCGTGATCACGTTCGTCATTACCCGCGACGCGCGCTCGACCATCTCCGTGATAATCGTCGCCGGCGCCTGCGGCATCGCGGCCGGCACGCCGCTGGCAATCCTCGGCGGTATCGGGCGCGCCGCGCGTCTCGGCGCGATCATCAAGGGCGGCCTCTTTCTCGAAACCCTGGGCAGCGTGGATACCGTCGTCCTCGACAAGACCGGCACTCTCACCTTCGGCCGGACCGAAGTTCAGGCTGTCGTTCCGATCGCGGGCGTCGCCGAGGGCGAGGTCATCGAAGCTGCCGCATCGGCGGAGATGCGCTCCGAGCATCCGCTCGGCAAGGCCATCGTCGCGCACGCGCTCGCTCAGGGCCGCAATCTTTCCCAACCCGATCGATTCGATTATCAACCGGGCCGCGGCATCCGAGCCCTCGTTAACGGCGCCTCGATCGTCGTCGGTAATCGAGCCCTGATGATCGAACACGGAATCAGCGCCGGCCGATTCACAACCTCCGATCATCCCACTGCCTCCGAAGTCCTCGTTGCGCGCAACGGCAAAATGATTGGCGCTGTCATCGTCGCCGATACCGTCCGTCCCGAGGCCCGCCGCGCTATCGAGACGCTCAAGCGGATGCGCATCCGCCCCGTTCTGCTGACGGGCGATACTCACCCTGTCGCCCAGACGGTCGCCCGCCCGCTCGGAATCACCGAAGTCGAAGCCGGCCTGCTACCCGAAATGAAGCTCGCGCGAATCAAAAGCCTAGTGGCATCCGGCCGCACCGTGGCGATGGTCGGCGACGGCATCAACGATGCGCCCGCGCTGGCCGAAGCGAGCGTCGGCGTCGCGATGGGCTCCGGCACCGACGTCGCCCGCGAAAGCGCGGATGTGGTGTTGCTCGGCAACGACCTGTTGAAGTTCACCGAGACGCTTGCGCTCGCGCGATGGACGCGCCGCATCATCTGGCAGAACTTCTTCGGCACCATCGCGGTCGATTTTATCGGCATCGCGCTTGCCGCGGCTGGCCTCCTCAATCCGCCCTTCGCAGCCTTCATCCATGTCGCGTCCGAGCTGACCTTCATTCTCAACTCGGCCCGGCTCCTGCCCAGAACCGGCCAACACCTCGATGCGTTAAAGACCGCCGTCGCCTCGGAACCGAACCAGATCGCCCACGCCGCCTGATCGTTCCGAGTTCACCCGCGCTCGACGAAGCATGGCCGATTTTCCCTCAACGCGGTCATGCTCGCGGGCCCCTGTTGACAAAAGACCGCGCTCGAACCAACACCTGCGCGCATGCCTTGACATCCTCTCCATCCGCCAGCAATTGATTGGTATTGTCGCGTCGCACGATCGTATGGGTTATCTAACTTGCGTTCATTAACAGTTAGCCGCCGGCCAGAGCTTCGAAAGATCATTCCTTGCGGACAACGTGTGACGTCATGACCCAGAACTGGCCATTCTCAAGCCTCATCCGTCGCGGCTCTTTGCGTGAACGCCTCATCGTGTCGCTCGACCTCGGCACTCCGCGCGAGGCGCTCGCCCTGGTCGACGAACTCGCCCGCGTCGTCGGAATGTTCAAGGTCGGAAAGTCACTCTATCTGACCGGCGGCCCCGATTTCGTCCGTGAAATAAAGCGGCGCGGCGGCGAAGTCTTCCTCGATCTGAAATTCCACGATGCCGCCCCCGCCCTGGCCCGGGCGGCCATCGAGGCAACCCGCCTCGGCGTCAAGATGTTCGACCTCCATCTGCCGAGCGGCCTCGACGCTATCGATCGCGTGCGCGCCGAAGTGACTCGGGTCTGCCGCGCCGAGGGGCGCCGCCGCCCGCTGATGGTCGCGGTGGCGATGCTTGCGAGCGTCGCCCCTGCGCGCCCCGGCGCCGTCGAGCTTCACCGGTGCGTCCCCCATTTGGCCCGCCTCGCCGCCGAGGCAGCGCTCGACGGCGTTATCACGTCGCCGCGCGAAACTGCGCGCGTGCGCGCCGAATGCGGCCGCCGGTTCACGATAATCAGCTCCGGCCTCGGCCGCGGTCCAGGTTGGCGGTCCGGCGAGACCTGGCTCGGCGCCGCCGAGGCGGTGCGTGCTGGCGCCGATTATCTGGTCGTAGGAAGCCCGGTCTGGCACGCCACCCAACCATTGATCGCCGTACGCGACCTCACTGACGAGATGGAACGCGGACTGCGCGCCAGCCCGAATTTTCCGCTCGAACTCTATCCCCTGCGTCCTGTATAACGTGAAACGGCTGCCGACTATTTCGATCGGATGCGGTTCCGAAGCCTGCACCGCTATACTCTCACGGGCGGCAGAGCGCGGGCCGTGTGCTCCTCGCTCGGCTCGTAGTCGGCGCATTCCGGCGGGAAAGGCGAAAATTCTGTAGATGTTGACGATACTTGGTGGATTGCTGCTGCTGGCCCTTGTCGCGGGTTTCGTCGGTGCCATCTCCGGGCTCGGCGGCGGCGTCTTTATCGTGCCCGCCCTGCTCATTGGCGCCCACGTTCCGATGCAGGTCGCGGTTGGCGCTAGCCTTATCTCGGTCGTCGCGACCAGCGCCGGCGCCAGCGTCGCCTTCGTGCGCGACGGATGGACGAATCTTCGGGTCGCGATGGTGCTTGAATGCGCAACCGTCACCGGCGCAGTCACTGGCGCCTACCTGGCTGGCGTTATTCCGTCACGCATTCTCGAGCTGCTCTTTGCGCTCATGATGCTCCAGTCCGCCTATTTCACGATTCGTAAGCACGGCTCGGGTATCGTCGAGAAGAGCGACCGTCTCGCCGGATGGCTCGGCCTGGGCGGTGAGATGCCCGCCGATAGTGGCGAGTCCGGCAAGTACGGTGTGATCAATGTGCCTGGCGGCGCCGCGCTGATGGTGGTTGCGGGCCTTATGTCCGGCCTTCTCGGCATCGGCTCAGGCGCGCTCAAGGTCATGGCGATGGACTACATCATGCATCTACCCCTCAAAGTATCGAGCGCCACCAGCAATTTCATGATCGGCGTCACCGCCGGCGCCGGCGCGCTGGTCTTCCTCGCCCGCGGCGATGTCGCCGCAGTTATCGCGGCGCCCGTCGCGCTCGGTGTCACCGCTGGCGCGCTCGCCGGCAGCCGCGCGCTCCCGCACATGAATGTTCAGGCGCTGCGCATGATATTCGTCATTATCCTGATCCTGATCGCGGTTGAGATGGGTTGGCGCGCCGTAAACGGAATATAGCCTTATGGAATCTACGACCTCAGCCGATGAAGAGCGAATTCTAAGAGTCTGGACCCCAATCCTCCTGCGGACGATTCTAATTGTCGCCGCCATCCTCCTGGCAATTGGCCTGCTCAGCGCTGCCTGGCTTACTCCGGGCTACATCACGACCCGCTTTCACACGTTGCAGACCCATGGCGTCTCTGAGCGCGTCGCCTCGATGTCGAAGCTTATGGCGCAGGCGCTCAAGGGCGATCCCCACAGCATCATGACGCTCGGCCTTATCGCGCTGACCCTGGTGCCGCTCGCGCGCGTAGCCTTCTGCTTTTTGCTCTTCGTCAGGGAGCGCGACGGCAAGTTCGTAGTCTTTACGGCCTATGTGTTGGTGGGACTAATCGTCGGAGTGATGCTCGGCCGCGTCGGCTGATCGCATCGAGATCGTGAAACACGATAAAATCCCGGGAGGCCTCGATGGCCAACGAACGCGAGCACAGTCATCTATCGGATCAGCGCGCTAACGCGATCAGACGTAATAAAGGGAGATTTCGCCCTAGCGAAAGAGACAAGCGTAAACCCGAGGCCTCCAGCGTGTCGGAGACCTCAGGTTGATGCTAATTATTGCGCGATCCTTCACTCTCGGCTCTCAAATTGCGCTCAAGACACCATCGGTCGATAACTTCCGCATTGAAGCGCCAATCGGTACCGATGCGAAAACCCGGCAATTCACCACGCCGCAGCAGCTTGTAAATTGTGGATGGATGAACGCGAAGATAGGACGAAAGCTCCTTCACGGTCATCACCCGGGGAAGGTTGTATTTGGTTTCTGTCGCCATTTGTTCTCCAATCCCAGATATTTCGAGGCCGCTCAACAACACTCACGAAAGCAGAAGATACTCCAACGTGCAAATGGATGCTACCTTAAAGCTCTCTTAATCGCAACTGGAGCAGAGTGTACAAACGAGAGTAAGACTTTCCGCATGTTATGACTCGTAAAATAATTTCAGTCGGTTCAGTCGGAGAATCCACGCTCAGCGCTGCTTTTCAAATCGTGATAAAATTACAGACAAACGCACGTAAATGGATGGGGCCGATGAACAGAGTCGTTTTATCATCGTTACTTGTGATTCTTTTCGTCCTGACACTCCCGAGCTTCGCCGCGGCACAGAGCCCGAGGTTCAGGCTCAGCAGTTCCGCCTTTGCTCCGGCAGGCCCGATTCCGCCCCAATATACCTGCCGGGGTGGCGACGGCGAGAGCAACGTGTCGCCTCCGCTTCAATGGCATGGCGCCCCGGCCGCCACCAAGACCTTCGCCCTTATCATTGAAGATCCCGACGCGCCCAGCGGAACCTTTGTCCATTGGGTGATCTTCAACATTCCAGCTTCGACCGACACATTGAGTGCCGGGCAGCCGCTCTCTCCAAGGCTCGTAAATGGCGCACTTCAAGGCGTCAACGGCCGGAACAAGATCGGATACACTGGACCTTGTCCGCCAGCCGGACCGGCTCATCACTACCACTTCGATCTGATAGCGCTCGACTCAGCCTTGCCGCTTGCATCGGGAGCCACGGCAATCGACGTCAAAGCGGCGAGCGTTGGACGGGTGATCGGATCGGCTGAACTGATCGGTACCTTTGCACGCTGAGGCAGGAATCGCCACCGCTGGTGATCGAATATTTCTGCAAGTAACCTGAAATCAAAATTGCGGCTGAAGCTTTGAGACTGCGCGATGAAACTCAACGCCACCTTCGTTACTTCGGCCTTCGCGCCCGATGGATTTCCCAAGTGGGCGAGGATCGAGGTTGCGATCGCCGGGCGTTCGAACGTCGGCAAAAGCTCCCTGATAAACTCGCTGGCGGCGGCCAAGGGGCTGGCGCGAACGTCGAAGACGCCCGGCCGCACCCGATCGCTGAATTTTTTTTCGATCGGTGAGAGGCTCGCAATTGTCGATCTGCCAGGTTTCGGCTATGCCCGGATGCCGCATGCGATGGCGGCCGGACTGGCCGTGCTTATCGACGACTATCTCACGCTGCGCGCCGATCTGGGTGCGCTGGTAATCCTCGTCGATGCGCGCCGCGGCGCCGAGCGCGAGGAAATCGCGATGGCGCAGGCGGCGCGCGATCGGGGCGTCGAAGTCATCCCGATCGGTACCAAGTGCGACAAGCTTCGCCGGTCGGACTATGCGCGCGTTCTCGCGAGCCTCGCCCCGCTAGGGCGCGATACGATACTGTGCTCGGCGCTCAAGGGCGCCGGAATAGAAGAGTTGCGGCGCAGGATAATGACGTTCGCGGGCGAGAGTCATCGACGGGCGCTCGCGGCGGGCGCCGTAGCGGCGGGGACCGGCCGGAGAATGGAGCGTTGACACCCGAAGTGTCGGTCGTGATCCCGACCTGGAATCGCCGCGTGATGGTCGGCGAAGCGATCGAATCCGTGCTGGCGCAGCGTGGCGCCGACTTCGAGCTGATAGTCGTCGACGACGGATCGACCGACGCGACCGGCGACGAGCTTGCGCGCCGGGCGGAGATCAGCGGCGGGCGGATGCGGCTAGCCGCCACGCGAAATCGCGGCGTTGCGGCCGCGCGCAACACGGGCGCCGCGATGGCGCGCGCGCCGATGGTTGCGTTTCTTGATTCCGACGATGTCTGGCATCCCGGCCACCTCGCCAACCTCCCCTACCCGGTCGCGAGGGAGATGGCGCTC
>VFSW01003889.1_pt1 | contig 22354 bp, 17 predicted proteins | sample 5358111 | NCBI WGS metagenome assembly VFSW01 (sample SAMN11554181, study PRJNA540505) | mine drainage metagenome | isolation source: sediment from site ElyBrook_90M | place: USA: Ely Copper Mine, Vershire, VT | collected 2017 | reverse complement strand
GCGGCGCCGCTCGCGGCGGATCTGCCTTCCTCGAGCGCCCGGCGCACGGCGCGCGCCGCCGCGAACCAGCCGAGTGCCGTCGAGCGCAGCTCCTCGAGGGTTCGATGCAGGTCCGCGCGACCGCGTTCGACGGCAGCGAGAAAGCCGGCTCGTTCCCGCGGCGCGAGCACGTCGCCGAAGCAGGCGCGCCGGAACGTGAGCAGCAGCAGCATCCGCCGCAGCTCCTCCCCGCTCATGTGCGGAGCGGCCGCGAGGATCAGCGCGGAATCCGCGCCGACCTGCTTCGCGAGCCCGCGCGCCGGATCCGCGAGCAACGACTGCGCGAGCTCCGCCGCCGCGCGCCACCAGCGCCGATCCGCCTCGGCGCGCGACCACTCGAAGACCACCGCGAAGCCGCGATCGCGCCGTTCCAGCGCCGGAAACACGCGACAATCGCCCCACGGATGGTGCAGATCGAGCTGCTCGGGCAACTCCTCGGCCTCGAACCCGCGCCAGGGAACGGCGAAGCGCGCGCGCGCCTCGCGTTCCGTTGCGCGGCGTAGCGGCTCGGCACATTCGCGCCGCAGGCCGCTCAGATCCGATCCTTGCGCGAGAACCCGCTCCTCCTCGAATACCGTCACCCGGGGCAGCAGATGCTCCGGCACCGCGCCCGGAGCGAATCGCAGCAGCGACTCCGGGACGCCGCGCGATCCGTTGAGCCATGCCGCGAGGCCGCGGCTGTCGGCCGACTCCTGCTGCGCCTGCGCAAGGTATGCCGCCGCGGTCGCCGCCACCGGAATGATCTGCCGGCGCGCATCCTTCGGCAGCGAGCGCAGCAACGCCTCGATGCGCGGAGCGCGCATGCCCGGCACGGCCTGCGCCACCGCGCTCGCCGTCAGCGCCGGCAGCGCGAGCAGCGGCACCCGCAGGCTTGCCCCATCGTGCGGCTCGCCGGGCGCGAAGCGGTAATCCACCGCAATGCGCGCGCCGGCCACCGCGGTCATCTCCGGGAAGCTCTCGAGTTGCGCCCCATCCGGCGGACGGCGGTAGATCTCGGCATCGGTGAGCGTCAGGGCGCCGGCCTGCGCGGCGGTCATGTGCCGCGAGAAGTGATCGAGTGTCGCCGTGCTCGAGACCTGCCGGGGCAGGCCACGGTCGTAGAAATCCACGAAAAACTCCGCCGACTGCACCAGATCGCGGGTGCGCAGCCTCTCCTCCAGGCGCTGCGCCTCGCGGATCGCCGCATCATTCGCCGCGATCCAATCGGGCCGGCGCTGCAACCTCTCGTAGACCAACGCCTCCCGGGCGAAGATGCGACGCGATTCCGCCGGCGCGATGCGCCCGTAGTTCACCACCCGGTTCGCGCTCAGCACCAGGCCCAGGAAGCCGATCCGCTCGCGCGCGACCACCTCCTCGCGCCGCTCGTCCCAATCCGGCTCGAGATACTCCCGCTTCAGCAGATGCCGCGCGGCGCTCTCGAGCCAGGTCGGTTCGATCTCGGCGACCCGCCGGGCGAACACCCGCGAGGTCTCGACGATGTGCGCCGCCATGATCCAGCGCGGCTTGCGCCGCTTGAGCGGGGAGCCCGGAAAGATGTGGAAGCGCGCCCCGCGCGTACCGAGGTAGACACCGTCCTCGGCGCGAACCCCCACCATCGTCGAGAACCCGGCAAGCAGCGCCCGGTGCACGGCCGCGTAGCCTGCCGGCGTGCGTCCGCAGGCAATGCCGATCTCCGCCGCCCGCTCCGCCAGCTGCGCATGGACGTCCTCCCATTCCGACAGGCGCAGCAGCGACAGTCGGCGCTCCTTGCACCAGGTGCGCAGCTCCCGCCGCGTCCCCTCGCGCGCCTTGTTGTACGCCCGCCATAGCCGGTAAAGTGCGCTGAACTCGGATTTCGCATCCTCGAGGATCGACGGCGCCGGGTCCTCGGCGGCGCCCTGATCCGCGAGCCGCACGTCCGGCACGCTCAGCCCCGAGACGATGGCGAGCAACTCGCGCTCGGCGTGAAACCGCTTGCTCTCGAGCAGCGCGCGCGCGAGTCGCGGATCGAGCGGCAGTCGCGCCATGGCCCGTCCCTGCCGCGTGATGCGCCGATCCTCGTCGAACGCCTGCAGCTCCTGCAGCAGTCGATAGCCGTCGTTGAGCGCTCGCGAGTCGGGTGGATCGAGAAATGGAAACTCCTGCGCGTCGCCGAGGCCGTCCGCGGCGAATCGCAACAGCAGCCCCGCGAGATTGGTCCGCATCACCTCCGGCTCCGTGAAGGGCGCTCTGGCGAGGTAATCCGCCTCCGAGTACAGCCGCACGCACACGCCCGGACCGAGGCGCCCGCAACGCCCCTTGCGCTGATCGGCGCTTGCGCGCGAGATCGGCTCGATCGGCAACCGTTGCAGGCGGGTCCTCGGGCTGTACCTGTTGATGCGCGCGAGCCCGGAATCGATGACGAAGCGCACGCCCGGCACGGTGATCGAGGTCTCCGCCACATTGGTCGCGAGCACGATGCGCCGCCGCGCTCCGCCCTCCAGTACGCGACTCTGCTCATCCCACGCGAGACGCGAATACAGCGGCAGGACCTCGATCGCGCCCGCGAGTTCGCGCTCGAGCACCTCGGCGACGTCGCGGATCTCCCGCTCGCCGGGCAGGAAGACGAGCACATCCCCCGAACCGGCGCCCGGCCCGGCGAGGATGCCGCGATACGCCTCGAGCACCGAAGCCGGCAAATCCGGATCCTCCTCGGTGCCCTCCGCCGCCGCGTACCGCACTTCCACCGGATAGCCGCGTCCACCGATGCTGATCACCGGCGCGTCGCCGAAGAAGCGCGACATGCGCTCGACGTCGAGCGTCGCCGAGGTGACGATCACCTTGAGATCCGGACGCCTCGGCAGCAGGCGCTTGAGCACGCCGAACAGCAGATCGACGTTCAGCGAGCGCTCATGCGCCTCGTCGACGATCACCGTGTCGTAGCGATTCAACAGCGGATCGGAGTTGAGCTCGGCGAGCAGCAGCCCGTCGGTCATCAGCGTAAGGCGGGTGGCCGCGGAAACCAGGTCGGCGAAGCGCACCCGGAACCCCACGGTGCCGCCGATGGCCTCGGAGCGCTCCGCGGCGATGCGCGCCGCGAGCGCGCGCGCCGCCAATCGCCTCGGTTGCGTGTGGGCGATCATCCGCCCGGTGCCGCGTCCGGCCTCGAGACAGTACCTCGGCAGCTGTGTGCTCTTTCCCGACCCCGTATCGCCCGCGACCAGGATCAGCGGATGGCCCATCAACGCCTCGATGATCTCCTCCCGCTTTTGCGCTATGGGCAGCCCGGCGCCGGCCTCATTCACGGCGTTTGACTTCTAGCCAGAGCCGCTCCTGCTCGGCGAGAGTCAGCGACGGGAAGCTCAGCCCCCGCTCCGCGGCCAGAGCCTCCATCCCGAGGAAGCGTCGTTCGAACTTGACGTTCGCCGCGCGCAGTGCCGCCTCCGCGTCGACCTCGAGCTTGCGCGCGAGGTTCGCGGCCGCGAACAGCAGGTCGCCGATCTCCTCGAAGACCGCGCAATCGCCCTGCTCCCGATCGCGGGCCGCCTCGCGCACTTCCCGCAGCTCCTCGGCGACCTTGTCGGCGGTCTGCTCCGCGTGCTCGAAATCGAAGCCGACGCGCGCCGCGCGCTTGCTGAGCTTGTGGGCCCGCTGCAGCGCCGGCAAGGCCCTGGGAACTCCCGCAAGGGCCCCGCCCCCGAGGTTCTTCGCCGCCCGCTCGAGCGCCTTCAAATCCTCCCACGCGGCGTTCTGCTGCTCCGCCGTCATCGGGCCTTGCGATCCGAAGACATGCGGATGGCGCCGCTCGAGCTTACCCGCCGCGGCACGCGCCACGGCGTCGAAATCGAACGCGCCGGACTCGCGGGCGATCTCGGCGTGAAAAACCACCTGGAAGAGCAGATCGCCGAGTTCCTCCTGCAGTTCCGTCAGGTCGCCGCGCTCGATCGCGTCGGCGACCTCGTACGCCTCCTCGATGGTGTAGGGCGCGACGCTCGCAAAGCTCTGCGCACGGTCCCAGGGACAGCCCGAGGGTCCGCGCAGCCTCTCCATGACGGCGAGCAGGGCATCGATGCCTGGCTCGCGCCGCGTCATGCGGCGCCCGCGGGATCCGCCAGCAGGCGGCGGCGCAAGGTCATCAGCATGCTGGCCGTCGCGCCCCATATCACGCGATCGCCGAAAGGGATGTCCTGAAACTGCAGGGTCATGCCGCCCATGCGCCGCGTGCGCGGCTGATGATTCGCGGCATCCAGGATGTAGCCGAGCGGCACCTCGAACCCGGCGTGTACCTCGGCGCTCGCGATTTGCAGCTGATAGGACGGATCGACGAACCCCACCGCGGGCGTGACGCGAAAGCCGGTGCCCAGCAGGTGGTCGGGCAGATAGCCGGCGAATTCGACGTGCGAATCGGCCAGGCCGATCTCCTCGCGTGCCTCGCGCAGCGCCGCCTGCCAGGCGTCGCTGTCGGCGGCCTCGATGCGTCCGCCCGGAAAGCTGATCTGTCCCGCATGATCCTTGAGGGTCGCGGCGCGCTGCGTCAACAACACCGTGAATCCCGCGGCCCGCTCCACCAGGGGCACGAGCACGGCGGCGGGCACGCTGCGCTCAGGCAGTGCGGCGCGCACCTTCTCGATCACCTCCACGGGCGCATCCTGCAGCCACAACATATCCTGCCCGGGGGCCGAGGCGACGGGCTCGAGCGCGGCGCGGATGCGCGCCCGCGACAAGGATGGCTGCGCGTGTGGTGAATCGCTGGTCAAACGGTAGGCTCCAGCCTCGATTATAGGCAATCGACGCCGGCATGACAGCGCTTCGCGCCACCTCCGTTTACGGTAAGATCACGGGAGATTCCCCATCGAGCTTCCGATCGACGCGATGTCCACCGATCCCACCGACGCGCTCTCGCCCCTCGACGGGCGCTACGCCGCCAAGTTGCAGGACCTGCGGCAGCTTTTCAGCGAAGCCGGACTCATGCGCGAACGCGTGCGCGTCGAGTGCGCATGGACGCTCGCGCTCGCGACCGGACCGGCCGCCGCACCGCTCGCGACGTTGCCGGCGAGTGCGCGGGCCTGGCTGGAATCTCTCGCAGCCGATCCTTCGGCCACCGACGTGCCGGCCATCAAACAGATCGAGGCGCGCACCAACCACGACGTCAAGGCGGTCGAGCACTGGATCCGCGGGCAACTCGCCGCGCGGGAAGCGACGGCCGCGCATCTGGAATGGGTGCATTTCGGCTGCACCTCGGAGGACATCAACAATCTCGCCTATGCGCTGATGCTGCGGGCGGCACGCGCGCGGATCTTGCTGCCCGAGCTCGAGCGGATCGCCGGCCAGCTCGAATCCGCCGCAAGGCGCTACGCCGCGGTGGGGATGCTCGCGCGCACCCACGGCCAGCCGGCGACCCCAACCACGATCGGCAAGGAGTCCGCGAACGTCGCGGCGCGCCTGCGCGTGCAGATGCGCGGCCTGGCCGCGGTTGCCGTTCTCGGAAAGATGAATGGCGCCGTCGGCAACTTCAATGCGCACGTCGCCGCCTTTCCGCGCTTCGACTGGCCTTCGTTCAGTGCCGCCTTCGTCCAATCGCTGGGACTGGCGTGCAATCCCCTCACCACGCAGATCGAGCCGCACGACTGGATCGCCGAATACTGCCACGCGGTGATTCGCGCCGATACGGTGCTGCTCGACCTGGCGCGCGACATGTGGAGCTACATATCCCTCGGCTACTTCAAGCAGCGGCCGGTCGCGGGCGAGACCGGATCCTCGACCATGCCGCACAAGGTCAATCCGATCGACTTCGAGAACGCCGAGGGAAATCTCGGGGTGGCGAATGCCCTGCTCGCCCATTTCGCCGAGAAGCTGCCGCTGTCGCGCATGCAGCGCGATCTGACCGACTCGACGGTGCTGCGCAATCTCGGCGTGGCCATCGGCCATGCCTGCCTCGCGTACCGGTCCCTCGCCGCGGGCCTGGGGAAGGTCGAGATCGACCCGCGCCGGCTGGCCGACGACCTGGATCGCGCCTGGGAAGTGCTCGCCGAGCCGGTGCAGACCGTGATGCGCGCTCACGGTATCGCCGACGCCTATGACCGGCTGAAGGACTTCAGCCGCGGGCGGCCGATCGACCAGGCGGCCATGCGCGAATTCATCGCCTCGCTGGCCCTTCCCGCCGCCGAGAAACAGCGTCTGCTGGAGTTGACCCCGGGCACCTATCTGGGCCTGGCGGCCTCCATGGCCGATCCGCTCGCGCGATCCTGAAGGGCGAAGCGGCGCTCACTACGAAACGTGACGCAGTTGGCACGAGCGGCCCCGCCAGTGCCGGTAACATCCAGTCGGCGGTGCGCACATGAGATCGTGTGAGGAGCATCCTCCACTGGGGACGACTGGATATGACGGGCTATACGGACGAGTGGATCAAGCCTTCGGGCGACCAGACCGGTTCGGCGGCCGCGGCGACGCCCTCGGCGCCCCCGTCGAGCACCCGTACCATTCTTAGCACCATGCCCGAGGTGCGCGATGCCAGCCTGAAGGTGGCCAAGTCCGCGCAGCGACTCTTGTCGATCTTCACCGCGGATCTGGAACCGATGATCTACGGCGTGGAGCCCTTCCTCGAGGCCACCAAGAGGCTGGTGCTTGCCCGGTCCTACGCCAAGGTGCGCGTGCTCCTGGCGGATCCGTCGCGGGCCATGGTGGACAACAACCGCTTCCTGATCATGGCGCGCCGGCTCACGAGCTGCATCGACATGCGCGCGATGAGTCCGGAATATCCCGCGAGCGCCGGCGCCTTCATCATCGCCGACGACAAGGCCCTGGTCTACCGGCTGCAGATCGATCGCTGGGACGGCATTTCGGACATGAACGACCCTGCCGTGGTGCGCCGCTACCTCAACTTCTTCGACGAGGTGTGGCAGACGAGCATGCAGGAATCGCAGATGCGGCAGATGCTCGTGTAGCAGCGGGCCGCACGCCGCTATAATGCGCGGATGTCCACCGACCCGCGCGACCCCGATCTCCCAGACCCGAACCGCGCAGGCACCGTCATGGTGGGCCTGTCGGGCGGCGTCGATTCGGCCGTCGCGGCGCTGCTGCTGCGCGATGCCGGATACCCCGTGCAGGGTCTGTTCATGTCGAACTGGGAGGATGACGAGGACGGGTACTGCACCACCGCCACGGATTTTCAGGACGCGCGCCGCGTCTGCGCCGCTCTCGACATCCCCCTGCACCGGGTCAGCTTCGCCGCGCAGTACCGTGAGCGGGTGTTCGGCGAGTTCTTGCGCGAATACGCGGCCGGCCGCACGCCCAATCCGGACGTGCTGTGCAATCGGGAAATCAAATTCGGACTCTGCCTCGATTACGCGCGGCGTCTCGGGGCGACGTGGCTCGCCACGGGTCACTATGCAAGGCTGCGCCGCGACGCCGGCGGCGTGCGGTTGCTGAAGGCCCTGGACGCCGCCAAGGATCAGAGCTATTTCCTGCACGGCGTGCCGCCCGGCGCGCTGGCGCGGACCCTTTTCCCCCTCGGCGGACTGCACAAGGCCGCGGTGCGAAAGCTAGCGCATGCGGCGGGCCTGTGCGTGCACGACAAACCCGACAGTACCGGGATCTGCTTCATCGGCGAGCGTCCCTTTCAGGAATTCCTCGCCAGGTACCTGCATGGCGAGCCCGGCCCGATCGAGACGGCCGACGGCGTGGTGATCGGGGAGCACCGGGGGCTGGCTCTGTACACTCTCGGACAGCGGTCGGGCCTGCGCGTGGGCGGCCGGTCGGGAGCGGCCGCCGCGCCCTGGTACGTCGCGGCCAAGGATCTGGAGCGCCGCGCCCTCGTCGTGGTGCAGGATCCGCAGCATCCGCTGCTGATGGCCGATGCCTTCGAGGTCGAGCGGCCCTCCTGGATCGGCGGCGAGCCGCCGGCGACCCGGTTCGCTTGCTCGGTGAAGACGCGCTATCGGCAGACCGACCTCGCCTGCGACGTCCGACTCCTCGACGACGGCGGGTGCGCGGTCGCGCTGCACGGCCCAACGCGCGCGGTGACCCCCGGACAGTTTGCGGTGTTCTACCGCGGCGAGGAATGTCTGGGGGGCGGGGTCATCGCCAGGCGCGCCCACCCGGCTCGTGCCGCCGCTTCCCGGCCGACCGCGGCCGGCGCCTTCGCGTTCAATTCCTAGTTCTGCATTCGGAGGGGACATGACGGACAGCTTCAAGGCGACAACCACCCTGACCGTGGGCGCGCGACAGTACGAAATCCGCGGCTTGCGGGCCCTGCAGGCGCGCAATATCGATCGGCTCCCGTACGCGTTGAAGATACTGCTGGAGAACCTGCTGCGCTTCGAGGATGGGGTGAACGTCACCAAGGCCGATATCGAGGCGCTGCTCGATTGGAATCCCAAATCGGCCCCCGCGCACGAGATCGCGTTCACGCCGGCGCGGGTGATCATGCAGGACTTCACCGGTGTTCCTTGCGTGGTCGATCTGGCGGCGATGCGCGAGGCGATCGTGCGGCTCGGCGGCGACGCGCAGCGCGTGAACCCGCTGGCGCCCGCCGAACTGGTCATCGATCATTCGGTGCAAGTGGACGAGTACGGGGCCGCGGACTCCCTTCGGCACAACAACGAGATCGAATTCCAGCGCAACTCCGAGCGCTACATGTTCCTGCGCTGGGGCCAGACGGCGTTCAGCAATTTCCAGGTGGTGCCGCCAAATACCGGCATCGTGCACCAGGTCAACATCGAGCGTCTTGCGCGGGTCGTGTTCGCCGACGAGGCGGGCGGGCGCAGCGTCGCCTACCCGGATACGCTGGTCGGGACCGACTCGCACACCACCATGGTCAACAGCCTCGGCGTGCTCGGCTGGGGCGTCGGCGGTATCGAGGCCGAGGCCGCCATGCTCGGGCAACCCGTCACCATGCTCATCCCCCAGGTGATCGGCTTCAAGCTCACCGGCAGCCTGCCGGCCGGCACCACCGCCACGGACCTCGTGCTCACGGTCACCGAGATGCTGCGCAAGAAGGGTGTGGTGGACAAATTCGTCGAGTTCTTCGGCGACGGGCTCAAGGGCCTGCCGCTCGCGGATCGCGCGACCATCGCGAACATGTCGCCCGAGTTCGGCTCGACCTGCGCGATTTTTCCGATCGACCAGGAGACCTTGCGTTACCTCGAGCTCACCGGACGTCCCGCCGAGCAGATCGCCCTGGTCGAGGCCTATGCGAAGGCGCAGGGGCTGTGGCGCATCGACGGCGCGGCACCGGCCGAATACAGCGACGTCGTGCAGCTCGATCTCGGCACGGTGGAGCCCTCGCTCGCCGGCCCGAAGCGGCCGCAGGATCGGGTGCCGTTGCGCGCCGCAAAGTCCGCATACTTCGAGGCGCTGCGCAAGATGGCGGAGGAGCGCGCCCAGAAGAATCCGGGCGCGACCGGCCGCGCGACCGCACTCGTCGGTGCGCAACGCTTCGACGTGGAGGACGGGGCGGTGCTGATCGCCGCCATCACCAGCTGCACCAATACCTCGAATCCCGCGGTGCTGGTGGCCGCCGGCCTGCTGGCGCGCAACGCCCACGAGCGCGGCCTGGCCTCCAAGCCCTGGGTGAAGACCTCGCTCGCGCCGGGCTCGCGCGTGGTCACGGATTATCTTGCCAAGGCGGACCTGCTGCGGCATCTGGAAGCCCTGGGGTTCTACACCGTGGGCTACGGCTGCACCACCTGCATCGGCAACTCCGGGCCGCTCCGCCCGGAGATCTCCGCGGCGGTGAAAACCGGCGATGTGATCGCCTGCGCGGTGCTGTCCGGAAACCGCAACTTCGAAGGGCGCGTACATCCCGAGATCAAGATGAACTACCTCGCCTCCCCGCCGCTGGTCGTGGCATACGCGCTCGCGGGCAACCTCAACGTGGACCTGACCACCGAGCCCCTGGGCCGGGATGCGCAGGGTCGGCCGGTGTATCTGCGGGATATCTGGCCGAGCTCCGCAGACGTGGCGGCCGCCGTTGCCGCCTGTGTGGATTCGGCCATGTTCAGGAAAGGCTATGCCGACGTGTTTCGCGGCGACGCGAATTGGAACGGTATCCGCACGCCGGCGGGCAAGATCTACCAGTGGGATGCGAAATCGACGTACGTGAAGAATCCGCCGTATTTCGAACACATGAGCATGACTCCGGCGCCTATCGGCGATATCCACGGCGCCCGCGCGCTCGCCGTGCTCGGAGACTCGGTCACCACCGACCACATCTCGCCGGCCGGCAACATCGCGAAGTCCAGCCCGGCGGCCAAATACCTCGTGGCCCAGGGGGTCGGTCCGGCCGATTTCAACTCCTACGGGGCACGCCGCGGCAATCACGAAGTCATGATGCGCGGCACCTTCGCGAACATCCGGCTGCGCAACCTCCTGGTGCCGGGATCCGAAGGCGGCGTGACCATGCACGTCCCGAGCGGCGAAACCATGCCGATCTTCGACGCCGCCATGCGCTATCGCCAGGAAGGCACGCCGCTGGTGGTGCTTGCCGGCAAGGAGTACGGCACCGGGAGTTCGCGCGACTGGGCGGCCAAGGGGACCATGCTGCTGGGCGTGCGCGCCGTGATCGCCGAGAGCTTCGAGCGCATCCATCGCTCGAACCTGATCGGCATGGGCATACTGCCGCTGCAGTTCACCGCCGGCGAGAACGCGCAAAGCCTCGGTCTGTCGGGGCGGGAGACTTTCGAGATCGTCGGCCTCGCCCGCGGTGCCGCCCGCAATGTCACGGTAATCGCCACGGACGCCGGCACGCGTCGGGAATTCGCCGCGCGGGTGCGCATCGATACCCCGAAGGAGCTCGAGTACTACCGGCACGGCGGCATCCTGCACTTCGTGCTGCGCCAGCTCGCGGCGCTGGGGCGTGCCGCCTGAACCGGGCTGCCTGAGGCCGCGGCCCGGGCGCGGCCTCAGTTCGCCGTCGCCGCGGGCAGGGTGCCGGCCTCTATGAGGGCGAGTTTTTCCGGATCGATATGTGCGCGAACGGCCTGGTTGACCTGGTCCCGGGTCAAGGCCTCGACCGCCGCCGGGTACCCGTCGACCCAGTTCAGATCGTAGCCCCGCTGCAGCGCTCCCATGATCGCTCCCGCCAGACCGCCGGTGGTCGAGAGACTGACGTAGTAGCCTCCGACCATTCCCTGCTTGCGCTCGGTCAGTTCTTCCTGAGTGACGCCGTCGCGCCACCAATGCTCGATCTCGCGGCGCGTCGCGGCGATGCCCTTCTCGAGCAGGCCCGGCGCAAAACTCGCGCCCACGTCCCACGTACCGTCCGTGAGGCTGTCCTGGGCGACGGCCGCGCTGATGTTGTAGGTGAGCCCCTCCTGGTCGCGGATGATGCTCATCAGCCGTCCGGTAAATCCGTGCCCGAGAATCGCCGTGCCGACCCGCAGCGCGAGCGCATCCGGGTCGCGATAACTGAGCCCGGTCGCCTGGCCGAGAATAATGGTCACGCTGGTCTTGCCCTTGAGCGGGATGTCGATCTGCTGCGGCCCGGACGAGCGCGCCGGGACCGCGGCGCGCAGGTAATCCCGACCGCCGCTCCAGCCCGCGAAGGCCTTCGCCACGACCGCGCGCGCGTCCTCCGGAAGATCGCCGACGAGCACCAGGGTCAGGTGCGCGGGCCCGTAGTACTTGGCGTGGAAGGCCCTGACATCGTCGATTTTCGCCGCCTTGGCCGCCGCGATGTATTCATCGACGGTATGCGGCCGATTCGGATGACCGATCGGAAACACGGCACGGCCGAACGCCTCCTGCGCACGGCCTTCGGTGCTTTGCTTCGAGGCCTCGAGCGAGCCGATGAACTGCTTCCTCGCCTTGGCGAACTCTCCCGAGGACAACGCCGGCTCGCGCAGCTCCGCGGCGATCAACCCGATCACCGTCGGCAAATCCTTGCCGAGACAGCGCGCGCGCACCTCGAGGCTTTGCGTTCCCACCCCGAAGGAGATCCGCGCACCGACGTCGTCGAGCTGCTGTTCGATGGCGAATTTGTCGAGCGACTTGGTGCCGCGATCGAGCATCATTCCCGTCAGGGTCGGGATGGCGATGTTGCCCGGTTCGGCCATCGCATCGCCCGCCGGCAGCGCCGCCTGGATCGCCACCACGTCCTTGACGTGGGTACGAAAGGTGACCAGATCGATGCCGGCGGTCTGCGCGCGCTCGCCCTGCGAGGCCATGTCGGCCGAGGCGGCGCCGCTCGCCAGCACCATCCAAGCAAAAACATAGCGTTTGATCACGAGCCCCTCTCCCCGGCGGGCAGAACCGGTACGAACCAGCCCGTCGTGCTTTGATCCTCGTTGAGATACTGTTTCGCGACCCGCTGCACATCGGCGGGCGTCACCTGCTGGACTCTCTCCGAAAAGGTGACGTACAAGGTCCAATCGCCGACCGCTATCCACTCGTTCAGTTCGCTCGCCACCGCCGCCGTGCCGTCGCGCTTGTAGGCGTCGGCCGCGACGTATTGCCGCTTGACGCGCGCCACCTCCTCCGCGGTGACCCCGTCGCTCTTGATCTTCTCTATCTCGCCCAGAAGCGCCGACTCGACCTGCTCGTGCTCGACACCGGGCGCGAGCGTCGCGTAAATCGTGTGCAGCGACAGATCGTGATGCAGGTCGGTGCCGGCGCTGGCGCTCAATGCGATCCCCTGATCGACCAGAGCCCGATACAGGCGCGCATTCTTGCCCGAGCTCAATATGGCGTCGAGCATGTCCAGGGCCGGCTGATCCTCGTCGCGCCCATTCGGCACCTTGTGCGCGACGATCACCGTGCCGAGCTCGCCGGGGCGTTTGACGATCACGCGCCGCGCCCCGGTCTGCGCGGGCTCCTCGGTGTAGATCTGCGGAATCGCCTGGGGCGAACGGGGATACATCCCGTAGTATCTCTTGATCAGGCCGAGCACGGCGGCGGGATCGATGTCGCCGACCACCGTGATGGTGGCGTTGTTCGGCCAGTAGAATGTGTCGTAGAAGGCGCGCAGCTTTTCGATCGGCACGTGCTCGATGTCGCTGCGCCAGCCGATCGTCGGATGCTGATAGGGCAGCGCCTCGTACGCCGCTGCGGTCACCTCCTCCATCAGCACGTTGTCCGGATCGTTCTTGCCGCGCTCGTACTCGTTGCGTACCACGGTCATTTCCGCGCGGCGGTCCGCTTCGCGCAGCCACAGCCGGCGCATCCGGTCGGCCTCGATCGCGATATAGCCTTCGAGGTTCGCGCGCCCCACGGTAGCGAAGTAATTGGTCCGATCCACCGAGGTGCTGGCGTTGAATTGTCCGCCGACCCGCTCCAGGTATTGCTTGACGCTGTTGCCCTTGGGATCGTTGAAACGCTCGCTGCCCTTGAACATCAGGTGCTCGAGCAGGTGGGTTGCACCGGTGGTACCGGTCACCTCGTTGCGGGACCCGACCTCGTAGGTCACCTGAAAGGTCGCCACCGGTGCGGAATGATCCGGCACCAGCAACACCGTCAGTCCGTTCGAATCGAGCAGATACTCCTCGATCCCGCCGAGCGCCTTGACGAAGGTGAAGCCGGCGACCGCCACATGATCGGTGGCATCGCGCGCGGACGGCGGCTCGGCGCCCGCGGCGGCGTGCGCGACACCCCACGCGCACAGCGCGGCGAGCGCGGCTGCAGGCCAGCGGCCGCGCCGGCATCGGCGGGCACGCCCTCCCGGCGTCAAGGTTGGAACTTGCATGATCACCCTCCCCGATTGCGCGAGCCGCGCGGTACAGCGATTAGCCCGGCATTCTAGCCGATCGCTATCCGCGCGAGGCGCCAATTCCGCTATAGTCGGCGGATGAACGGGCGCATCCCGAGTGACCCGCCAAGCGCGGTCGCGCTGTTCGATCTCGACGGCACGCTCACCTGGCGGGACACGCTGTTGCCCTTTCTGGCCGGTTACCTGCGTCGACATCCCCGCAGGCTCCTGCGCCTCTGGCGGCTTGCGCCCGCGGCACTCGAGTACTTGGGCCTCGGCCGCGACCGGGGCCGGCTCAAGTCGCGCCTGATTCGCGCCGTGTTGGGCGGCGAGCCGCGCCGATCGGTCGACGGCTGGGGGGAGGAATACGTCGCGCGGCTGCGCCCGAGCGGCAGGTTCCGGCCGGCGGCCCTGGTGGCGCTCGAGGCCCATCGCACGGCGGGCGACCATCTGATCCTGCTCTCGGCCAGCCCGGACCTGTATGTGCCCCGCATCGGGCGCCTGCTGGGCTTCGAATTGACCCTGTGCACGGGCATCGCCTGGCATGGCGAGGCGCTCGAGGGAGGACTGACCACGCCGAACCGTCGCGGCGAGGAGAAGCTGCGCTGCTTGCAGTGGCTGCGCGAGCGCTACCCCGGCGCCCCGGTGATCGCCTACGGCAACAGCGCTTCGGATCTGCCGCATCTGCGCCGCGCGGAACGCGCCCTGCTGGTCAATGCGGCCGCGGGCGCGCGCCGCAGGGCGGCCGCGGCGGGCATCGCCTGCGCCCGCTGGACCTAGGGAGAGCCTCGATCCGCGCAATCGGCGCAACAAACGGCTGCTTGGTCCGGTCTACTCGGGGAGAGCATTACCAGGAACCAGGAGCAGAGATGCGCGACGCGAAACGAGACCGGGCGGCGGAGAGCATCGCTCCGTCGCAGATCACCCCGTACGAGAAATACCTGTCGCGCCGCGCCCTGGTCCTAGGCGGGCTGGGAGCCGCCGCGGCGCAGGCGCTCTGCGCCTGGCCGACGCCGGCCCGGGGCCAGGCGGCGGCGCTCAACTACAGCCGCAACCCGGCGCTGAGCGTCACCGACCCGCCGAACAGCTACCAGGACATCACCACCTACAACAATTACTACGAATTCGGCACGGACAAATCCGACCCGGCGGTGCGCGCGCGGAATTTTCGCACCCAGCCCTGGACGGTGACCGTCGGCGGCGAAGCGGAGGTCACCGGCCATTTTACCCTCGAGGACATCTTGAAGGCGCACGCGCTCGAGGAACGCATCTACCGGTTTCGCTGTGTCGAGGCTTGGTCGATGGTCATTCCCTGGGTCGGCTTCCCGCTCGCCGACCTGCTCAAGCGATTCAAACCCACCTCGCGCGCCAAGTACGTGCGGTTCACCACGCTCTACGATCCGAGGCAGATGCCCGGACAAACCTACCGAGTCCTCGAATGGCCCTACGTGGAGGGCCTGAGGATGGACGAGGCGAACCATCCGCTCGCCTTGATGACCGTGGGCCTGTACGGCAAAACCCTGCCGAACCAGAACGGCGCGCCGCTGCGTCTGGTGGTGCCCTGGAAGTACGGCTTCAAGAGCATCAAGGCGATCGTCGCCATCGACTTCGTGGAAAAGATGCCCCGCACCACCTGGGCCGCATCGGCGTCGGATGAGTACGGTTTCTTCGCGAACGTCAACCCGGAGGTCGATCACCCTCGGTGGAGCCAGGCGACCGAGCGCCCCATCGGCGCCGGACTGTTCGCCGCGCGCCGGCCCACCCTGCCCTACAACGGCTATGCGAGCCAGGTCGCGAGCCTGTATACCGGTATGGACCTTCGGAGATACTTCTGATGCGAATCGTACGCCGGGTGCTCAAACCGCTGGTCTTCCTCGGCTGCCTGTGGCCGGCGGCGCGGTTGGCGCTCGGCGCGGCGCAGCTTTCCGGCCGGCTCACCGGCTTGCCCGCGGTGTCGCTCGGCGCCGACCCTGTCGCGATGCTGCTGCACTCCTGCGGCCGCTGGGCTCTGAACCTTCTGCTGATCACCCTGCTGATGACGCCGCTTCGCAACCTCACCGGATCGCTGCTCTGGCTGCAGCTGCGGCGCATGCTCGGACTGTTCGCCTTCTGCTACGCGCTGCTGCATCTCGCGGTCTATCTGTTCCTCGATCAGGGCGGCAACCTGCGCGCGCTCGGGCAGGACATCGTCAAGCGACCCTACATCACCATCGGGATGACGGCGCTGCTCCTGCTGCTGCCGCTCGCGCTCACTTCCACCGCCCGCGCGCAGCGCCGGCTGCGGCACAACTGGACCCGATTGCACAGCCTCGTCTACCTGGTCGCGGTGCTCGGCGTGTGGCATTACTGGTGGCAGGTCAAAAAGGACATCCGCGAGCCCGCGCTGTACGCATGCGGCCTCGCCCTGTTGCTCGGCTATCGCCTGTGGAAGCGCCGCGCCAAGCTCAGCGCCGCAGGCTCAGCAGCGATTCATGGAGCTTGTGCAGGAGCGATTCGGTCGTTTCCCAGTCGATGCATGGATCGGTGATGGAAACGCCGTATTCGAGCTTGCTCGGATCCTTCGGGATCGGCTGGTTGCCGGCATGCAGATTGCTCTCGAGCATCAAACCGACGATGGAGCGGTTGCCTTCGAGGATTTGATTCACGCAGTTCTCCGCGATCAGCGGCTGCAGGCTGGGGTCCTTGTTCGAGTTCCCATGGCTGCAATCGACCACGATCCGCGCCGGCAACTGCGCCGCCGAGAGCTCCCGTTCGGCCATGGCGATGCTTACCGCGTCGTAATTGGCGCGCCCGCCGCCGCCGCGCAGCACCAGATGGGCGTGCTGATTGCCGCGGGTGCGAAACACCGCCGATTGCCCCTGCTGCGTGATGCCGAGGAAATGATGCGGATGGCGCACCGACTGCAGGGCGTTGATCGACGCGCCGAGGGACCCGTCGGTGCCGTTCTTGAAGCCGACCGGTGTCGACAGGCCGCTCGCCATCTCCCGGTGGGTTTGGGACTCGGTCGTCCGCGCGCCGATCGCCGTCCAGGCGATCAGCTCCGACAGGTATTGCGGCATGATCGGATCGAGCGCCTCGGTGCCGGCCGGCAGACCGAGTTCGGCGATGTACAGCAGCAGATCCCGCGCGAGGCGGATGCCTTTCTCGATGTGAAAGGAGTCGTCCATGTCCGGATCGTTGATCAGACCCTTCCAGCCCACGGTCGTGCGCGGCTTCTCGAAGTAGACCCGCATGATCAGCAGCATGGTCGACTCGACTTCGCCCGCGAGGCCGCGCAGCCGGTTCGCGTATTCGCGGGCCGCCGCGACGTCGTGGATGGAGCACGGGCCCACCACCACGAACAAGCGCGCATCGCTGCGCTCGAGGATCGCCCGAATCGACTCGCGCATGCGCAGCACCGAGCCGGCGCCGCGCTCCGTGAGCGGCAGGGCGCGCTTGATTTCCTCGGGCGGGGCCAGCAATGCGCGGGCCACCACGTTGACGTTCTGCAATCTGTCCAGAGTGGTGCTCATCGCCGGCCTACATGGATGTCCTGATGGTCCAAAGCTCGGGAAAGAATTTCAGCTCGAGCGCCTTGTTCAGATAAGACACGCCGCCGGTTCCGCCCGTGCCGTGCTTGTAGCCGATGATGCGCTCGACCGTCTTGGCATGAGTGAAGCGCCAGAGCTGAAATTTGTAATCCAGATCGACCAGCCGCTCCGCGAGCTCGTACAAATCCCAGTCCTTGACGCTGTTGTGATATACGCTCAGCCACGCCGCCGCCACCTGCTTGCTGGCCTGATAGGGCTGGCTGAAGTCCCTGTCGATGGCTTCGGTCGGCACGTTCAAGCCGCGCCTGCTCAGCAATCTCAACACTTCGTCGTACAGGCTCGGAGCGCGCAGCGCCCGTTCCAGCGACTCGTAACCCGCCGGATCGCTGCGAAACACCGCGATCATCTCCGCGTTCTTGTTGCCGATCAGGAACTCCAGCTGCCGATACTGCGCCGATTGAAATCCCGAGGAGCGCCCGAGGCTGTTGCGAAACGCAGAATAATCGTACGGGGTGACGGTCGCGAGCACGCCCCAGGAGTGCAGGAGCTGTTCCTGTATGGTCGAAACGCGCGTCAACATCTTGAACGTCGGCCCGAGGTCGTCCCGCCGCAGGCAATCGACCGTGGCGGTCAATTCATGCAGGCATAGCTTCATCCACAGCTCCGACACCTGGTGAATGGTGATGAACAGCATCTCGTCGTGGTGATAAGAGAGCGGCTGCTGGGCGTCGAGCAGCTTGTCGAGCTTCAGGTACTGCCCGTAGCTCATCGTGTTGCTCAGGTCCCAATGGACCTGCTCGTCGGCCAGGTCGACGAAAGGTTTACCCTGCGGGCCGGATTCGCTCATGGTCAGGGTTTGAACACCCACGTCGGCACCGTGCGCCAGCCGGCGAGCAGCTCGCGGTCGAGCCGCCGGTAGTCGGGCTCGAGCCGTTCCACCAGACGCCAGAAATTCGCCGAATGATTCATATGCCGGGTGTGCGCGAGCTCATGGACGAACAAATAGCGCACCACCTCCGGGCGCAGGAACAGCAGCGAGCAGTTCAGGCTCACCGTACCGCGGGTCGAGCAGCTGCCCCAGCGTGTGCGCTGTCGGCGGATCGCCACGCGCCCCACCGGGAACTCGAGTTCGGCCGCCAGATCGAACAGCGCCGGTTCGAGTCGCGCGCCGGCCGCCTGCTTGAGCCACTCTTGCAGCGCTCTGCGGGCCGCGCCGGCTTCCGGCGCCCGCACCTCGAGCGTCCCCGCGCGCTCGGCGATCGCCAACCCGGGCGAGGGCCGCCATTCGATCGCGAAGCGCTCGCGCGAGAAGCTGAACAGCACCTCGGAGGGCACCTCGGCGTGCGGCTCCGCGGCGCATTGCATCGCCGCCACCTTGCGGTCGATCCAGGGCGTGAACCGCTGCACGAAGTCCCGCACCGTCTTCGGATTGACGCCCACCGGCACCACGATCTCGACTCGGCCGCCGACATGCACTCGCGCCGTGAGCCGCCGCGCCCTTTCGCTCACGCGGACCGCGAACGGATCGGCCGAGCCGCGGGTTTCGAACAGCGAGAGCTGCGTGCCTTGGGGTTTCATCGCCCGGAATAATACCAGGTTCACGCTCCCGGGCGGCCGCACGGGCGCAGTCATCAGCCGGTCAAAAGGGCTTGCTCGCGCTGCGCCGCGTTGTAATCCGGCGCGGCGAGCAGCGCCTTCTCGATCCAGTTGCGCGCGCCCAGCATATCGCCACGCGCCTGCAATTGAATGCCGAGCGCCAGATAGGTCTCGGCGTGGCCCCAGCCGGGCGCGTCGGGATCCGTCGCCGACGTGCGGTCGAACTCGCGCGCGGCAAGCTCGAGCTGCTCGAACGCGTTGCGCCGCTCGGCCGGCGGCGATTTCGCCCGTTCCAGCACCTCCTCGGCCGACAGGTACAGAACACGCGGATTGCGCGGCGCGAGGCGCCGCGCGACGGCGAGCCGCCGCGCCGCGCGCGCCCGCAGCATCACCGCTTCGAGCTTGCGATAATCCGCCAGCCGCTCATAGCACGCCGACTGCAACGCGAGCGGCTCCACCGCATCCGGGTCGGGTCGCAGCGCCTCCTTCAGTTGCTCGACGCACTCGACGAGCGAGTCCTCGGCCGCGCGCGGTGCGCCGCCCGCGAGCAGCAACGCCATCCGGTAGCGGGCGTGCGCAAGATGGTAGCGAAGCGCCGGATCGGCGCCGTCGGCCTCGATCCTGGTGTTCAGCGACTGGACCAGCTCGCCGAGCAGGTTCAGATCCTCGATCTGATAGGCGTACAGGATGCGCGCCTGCAGATCGCCGCCCGCTTGCGCGGCGGCGAGTCCGGCCCACAGACCCAGGACGGCGGCGACTGTCTTGAACATGCGCGGTTGGTCCTTCGAGTATCGACACGCCGACCTCCCATCGGCGATGCTAGCCGGACGATATCACAGCGGAGTGAGTTCGCTTGGCGCTCGAATGGATCGACATCGGTTGCAATCTGACCCACGTGAGTTTCGCTCACGATCGGGACCGTGTCCTCGCGCGCGCACGGGCGGCGGGCGTCACCCGCCAGATCGTCACCGGCGCCGACCCGGAGGGATCGCGCGCCGCCGCGGCGCTCGCCGCCGCGCATCCCGGCGTGCTGTGGAGCACCGCCGGCGTGCATCCGCACCATGCCGCGCAATTCGATGCGGCGGCTGGCGCGGAGATCGAGCGGCTGCTCGCGCTCGAGCAGGTGGTGGCCGTCGGGGAATGCGGTCTCGACTATTTTCGCGACTTCTCGCCCCGCGCGGCCCAGCGCGCCGCATTCATCGCCCAGCTGACGCTCGCCGAGGCGGTCGGCAAGCCGGTGTTTCTGCACCAGCGTGACGCGCATGCCGACTTTCGCGACATCCTCGCGGATCACTGCGGGCGGTTGCGCGGGGGGGTGGCGCATTGCTTCACCGGGGACGTGGCCGAACTGGAGGACTATCTCGGCCTCGGCCTGCATATCGGCATCACCGGCTGGATCTGCGACGAGCGGCGAGGCGCGCATTTGCGCGAGGCGGTCACCCGCGTTCCGGCCGACCGACTGATGCTGGAGACCGACGCACCCTACCTGCTGCCGCGCGATCTGGGGGTCAAGCCAGCTTCGCGCCGCAATGAGCCTTGCCATCTGCCGCACGTGGCGAAGGCGGTCGCCGCGGCGCGCGGCGAATCCCTCGAGATCCTCGCGGGCAACGCCAACGGCAACGCCGTGAAGTTCTTCGGGCTCAAAGCGCGGTGATCTGATGAGGACTCGGCTTCAGCTGTGCGACCAGCCGGTCCCAGATCGCGAAACGCGGAGCGAAGGCCGGCCCCTCGCGCAGCCCGCGGTCCACCGCCGGGAATTCCACGTCGATGCCGTCCATCATCACCACGTTCTTGGGCATGCCCTTGGTGAACTTGCCGACGTTCGAGAACAGCACCCGACCCTCCACGGGCAGATCGTCGACCAGGGCCTTGACGGCCGCGATGCGGTCGAAAAGCGCCGGTTGCGGGTTGTCGAAGGTGTAACGGCGCTTGCGTCCGAGCACCGTCCAATCACTCATCTGATCGCCGCCGAAAATCAGCCCGGCGACCCGCCGCGTGTCGAGCACGAGCAGGCCGCGCAGCGTCAGCAGCACATGGTCGACATGGATGAAGCCGCCCATGCCGTCCGGCACCAGGACCTGATGGATCGCCCGCAGGGAAATGCGCTCCAGCCGCTCTATCAAGGCGCGGCGTCGCCGGTAGCGCCGGAAAGTCGAGTAGCCGTAGACCCCGCCGAGCACGAGCGCCGAACCGGCGCCGGCGGCGATCACCCATTTCGGATCGAGTTCGAAGCTGGTCATTCGAGCGCCGCCCACAAGTCGGCGAGCACGGGGCGCAGGTCGCGAAAATGCCTCGGAATGCGCAGCAACCGCGCGAGGCATTCCGGCACCTCGATCGGGCCGCCGATGCAAGGTTCGACGATCTCGTTGAACTTCGCCGGATGCGCCGTCGCCACCAGCACCCAGCGATGCGCCCGGCGCTGCGCGGCGGGCAGCCGCTCGTACACCTCCGCAGCGGTCGCCGTATGCGGACACCAGGCGCGTCCGTAGCGCGAGAAGTCCGCGGCGATGCGCGCCCGGATCGCCAGATCATCGACGCTGTCGGCGCTCAATTGCGCGCGCACCGCCTCGATCGTCGGGTAGCTTGCGCGGATGCGCTCCATATTGCTCGGATTGCCGACGTCCATCGCCGAGGCGAGCGTGGCGATGCTCGGCCTCGGCCGCCACTGCCCGCTCTCGAGATAGTCGGGCACCGTGCGATTGGCATTGTGGGCCAGCACGATGCGCTCGATGGGTAAACCGAGCGCGCGCGCCCACACGGCGGCGAACGCGTTGCCGAGATTGCCCGCCGGGATGACGTAGCTGGCCTTGGCGCCGGTGCGCCGCTCGACCTCGAGACTGGACGCCGCGTAATACGCCGTCTGCGGCAGCAGGCGCCCGATGTTGATGCTGTTGGCGGAGCTCAACCGGTGCCTGCCCGCCGGCGCCGGATCGACGAAGGCCTCCTTGACCAGCCGCTGACAGTCGTCGAAGGTGCCGTCGACGCGCAGCGACAGCACGTTGTCCCCCCAGCAGGTGAGCTGCTGCTCCTGGCGGGGGCTGACCAGCCCTTTCGGGTAGAGGATCACGACCCGAACCCAGGGCCGGCGATGGAAGGCCGCCGCCACCGCCCCGCCGGTGTCGCCGGAGGTCGCTACCAGGATGGTGAGGGGTTTGGCCGCAGACGCTTCCAGGCAGGCGAGCGTCTCGGCGAGGAAGCGCGCACCGAAGTCTTTGAACGCCGCGGTCGGCCCGTGGTAGAGCTCGAGCACCGACAATCGATCGCCGGGCTCGCCGATCGGCACCGTCGGGGCCGGCAGATCGAGTGCGGCCTCGCCGATGCTTGCCAGTTTCGCCTGCAGTGGATCGCCCGCGAAGAACTCATTGAGCGTAGCGTGCGCGACCTGCGGCAGCCGGCCGGCGGCCGCCAGCGCCCGCGCGTCCACCGCCGGTAGCCGCGTCGGCATGTAAAGGCCGCCGGCGGGCGCGAGGCCGCGGCGAATCGCCTCGCCGGCCGTGACCGCGGGCGCGCCGCCGCGGGAGCTTGCGAAGAGCAGCGGCTCGCTCATGCC
>VFSW01003888.1_pt1 | contig 22356 bp, 18 predicted proteins | sample 5358111 | NCBI WGS metagenome assembly VFSW01 (sample SAMN11554181, study PRJNA540505) | mine drainage metagenome | isolation source: sediment from site ElyBrook_90M | place: USA: Ely Copper Mine, Vershire, VT | collected 2017 | reverse complement strand
CCCGGTTATCCGATCTGGCTTCTCCAGGCTCATTCTTGGATGAGAAAATGCTGTGCTACGGCGCCGCCAGACTCCGCGCCGCCCGCGCCGGACCGGCGGGCAACTCCAGCCCGTGTTCGTTGGCGAAGCTCCGGGCGTGCCTGGCGCATTGGTATTGCCACCAGTCGCCCTCGGCCGCCTGGCCAGCACTCTCCATCGCCAGGTAGGCCGCCCGCGTGGCGCATCCGCGCACCTGGCAGGCCCCCGTGCCCCACTCGCGCTTGGCCTGAATCTCCTGCGGCGTCATGCACCGAATGCTGCGCTGCACGCTCATGTGTTATGCCTTCTCCACGTCCGGACCTTCCTGGGACAGGCAGCGCTTCCTGCCCGCGTCCGCCAGGCTCACCGCCGTGCTGAACATTAGTCCGATAGAATGTTTTGCCCCCATCCGCCGGCAGTAGCGGACCGTGGCGTTGCCCATCAACCCGAACGCCGGCGCCTGCAGATACACGCTGGTCCTCAGGTCGATGGGGTGTTCACTCACAATCCGGATACCCTGCTCGGAAAGATCCACACACCTGGCCCTGACCACCCGGGCTTCTCCCGTGCGGGCGTGCCAGGAAACCTGGACGGCGCCTTCGAACGCGCGCCGCTGGCCGCTCCGGATGTCGCCCGGATTCCGCGCTGGCATAGCTTCCTCCTCTTGGGCCGCCGATTCTCTAGCCCGAATGGCCGCCTTCCATGGTTCCGAAGAACAGCTCGACCGCGCGCTCCAGGTCGGCCAGACCGGCCCGCAGCGGCCGCTCTTCGTACGTTTTCAGTGCCCGGATGATCTGGCACATGTCTCTCGGATACGACGGCCGCAGATCGCCCCCGCGCGCCAGGCACAGCTCGCGCAGCCGCTCGTAAGCGCCGTCGTCGCACGGCATGCCGAACTTCGCCAGCACCCGCCGGAAAATTTCGTCGAAGATTTCGGGGCGCACCGCGTCCACCAGGATCTTGTTGGGAATGCGCCGCAGGAAGGCTTCGTCGGCCAGTTCGCTGGGCTCCAGGTTGGTGGCGAACACCACCATCAACTCGAACGGAATCTCGAAGCGCACGCCGTAATTCAACGATAGATAATCGACGCGGCGGTCCAGCGGCACGATCCAGCGGTTCAGCAGGTCGCGCGGCGAGATCAGTTGCCGCCCGAAATCGTCGATCACCAGGATGCCCCCGTTGGCCTTCATCTGTATGGGCGGGGCATAGGTGCCCGACGATTCGTCCAGGCGCAGGTCCATCATGCTGGGCACCAGCTCGCCGCCCACGATGACGCAGGGCCGGTGGCAGACCACCCAGCGCGGGTCGGCGTCCTCGATGTCCATGTGCACGCGCTCGTGGACCGCCGGGTCGAACAGCACGATGATCTGGCTGTCTACCTCCACCGCGTAGGGCATCACGATATGGTCGCCGTAGACGCGCAGCATGCGTTCCGCCAGGCTGGTCTTTCCGGTGCCGGCGGGCCCGTATAGGAAAATGGAGTTCTGCGCGGCCAGCGCCGGACCCAACTGGTCCAGCAGGCGGTCGGTGACCACCAGGTCGCCCATGGCCAGGCGCAGCGACGCCTGGTTGATGGCCACCTGCGGCCGCTGGCCCACGACCGATTCCTGGTAGGCCTTCAGGCTGACCGGCGCCGGACCGGCATACTGGCACCGCCGGCAGCGATCCGCCGCCATGGTGCGGCCCGCGCTGGTCAGCGAGAAGACATAGTCGTCGCCGATCATGCCGCTCACTTCCAGCAGGTGCTGGGTGCGCAGATCGCGGAACACCCGCTCCACGATGGGGTAGGCCAGCGCCATCGACTCGCTGGCGGCGCCGATGCTGTTGCACCGCTTCAGGTGCACGTGGCGCAGAAACAGGTCTTCCACCAGCGTGGAGGAAATGCCGGCGTCCTCCAGCCTCATCGGCATCGCGGGCATGTGCCGCGCCGCCGCATCGGAGCCCGCCGGGGGCTTCTGCCCGTCCGGCGGCAACGGCATTCCCGCCATAACTCCCGGCGCGGAGGCGCTCACCGCAAAACCCGTCGACATATACCGGACCTCCCTCGCGGAGCGGCTTCCACCGCGCGCCCGGCGGCCGTCCCGTTAACTTTCGATATCTCAGCCATGTTATCCATCGCTAAGTTCCCGCTATTTCAATTAGACCGTTGGTACCTTAAGTACCTCGTAAGCAGCGAATAGCTATTGAAAGTCACGCGTTTCAAACTCATTATAACTATATGGCACCCGCCGTCCGCGCGCAATACATTTCTTGGCGGAGGGTGATGACTTTGGTTCATGCCGGGGATGACCCGGAAGCTAACCGGCGCGGCCGGCTGCCCCTCCCCGGGAGTGTACCGCGATGCCCTTGAAAGCCCGAGTCTGCGCGGCCGCCTGGATCGTCCTGGGCGCCGGCGCCGCAGCTGCCGCCCTCGATCCCTGGCAGTCCGGCGGCACGGCGCGCTTCTGCTTCTATCTGGCCCTCTCCATCCTGGCCTCCGGCATGAAGGTCAACCTGCCCGGCATTCCCGGAACCATGTCGGCCGCCTTCCTGTTCAGCCTGATCGGTATCGCCGAGTTGACCGTTAGCGAAACCGCGGTGGTGGCCGCCGCCGGCGCCCTGGTGCAGTCCTGGTGGAAGGTCCGGCCCGCGCCGCGCGCCGCGCAAATGGCCTTGGCCGTTACCAGCGCCGGCATGGCCGCCGCCCTGGCGCACCGCTTTTACCACTGGCCCGCCATCCACGCTTACGGCCAGGCCGGCCCCTTCCTGCTGGTCGTCGCGGCGCTCCTGTATTTCGCTCTCAGCACCGTCCCCGCCGCCGCCGTCGCGGCGCTCGCCGCCGCCCGGCCCCTGGGCCCCACCTGGCGGGAGACTTACTACTGGACTTTCCCGTTCTACATACTAGGTTCCTCGGTGGCCTGGATGATCAACTTATTCAGCCGCCAGGTGCACTGGCAGGGTTCGGTGCTGGTGCTGCCCATCATTTACTTTGTGCACCGCTCCTACCGCACCTATCTCGACCGCCTCGGCGACGAGAAACGCCACGTCGAGGAAATGGCCGGCCTGCATCTGCGCACCATCGAGGCCCTGGCCCTGGCCATCGAGGCCAAGGATCATACCACCCACGGCCACCTGCGCCGCGTCCGCACTTACGCCGTCGAAATCGGCAAGGACCTGGGACTGAGCGGGCCGGGCCTCGACGCCCTGCGCGCCGCGGCGCTCCTGCACGACATCGGCAAGCTGGCCATCCCCGAGCACATCATCTCCAAGCCCGGCCGCCTCACTCCCGAGGAGTTCGAGAAGATGAAGATCCACCCGGTCGTGGGCGCCGAGATCCTGGAACGGGTGGCCTTTCCCTACCCCGTGGCGCCGCTGGTCCGCGCGCATCACGAGCGCTGGGACGGCGCCGGCTATCCCGCCGGCCTGAAAGGCGAGGAAATTCCGCTCGGCGCGCGCATCCTGGCGGCGGTTGACTGCCTGGACGCCCTGGCCGCCGACCGGCAGTACCGCCGCGCCCTGCCCCTGGACGAAGCTATGCAGCAGGTTCGGGATCTGGCCGGCACGGCGCTCGACCCGGCCGTGGTGGAGGCCCTCGGCCGCCGCTACCGCGAGCTCGAACAAATAGCCCAGGCCCAGCCCCAGGCCGCCGCCCGCCTCTCCACCGCCGTGCGCATCTCCAACGGCCATCAGCCCGGCGCGGGCCTGGAAACCGCTCCCCGCGTCCGCGCCGCCGGCGAGGGCGACTTCCTGGCCTCCATCGCCGCCGCGCGCCAGGAAGTGCAGCTTCTCTTTGAACTCACCCAGGACCTCGGTAACTCCCTCAGCCTGGATGAAACGCTCTCCGTGGTGGCTATCCGGCTCAAGAAAATGGTGCCCTACGATGCCATCGCCGTGTACATCCGCCGCGACGCCAGCCTGGTCCCGCACTACGTCAACGGCGAGAACTACCGCCTGTTCTCGTCCCTCGAGATTCCCATGGGCGAAGGCCTCTCGGGCTGGGTGGCCGCCAATCGCAAGAGCATCCTCAACGGCAATCCCGCGGTCGAAACCGCCGGCCTGGCCGATCCCACCCGCTGCACTACCATGCGCGCGGCGCTCTCCGTGCCGCTCGAAGGCGTCAACGGCGTCATCGGCGCGCTGACCCTCTACGCCGCCGGCCGCGATGCCTTCTCGCGCGATCACCTGCGCATCCTGCTGGCCATCACCTCCAAAATTTCCATGGCCGTCGAAAACGCCCTCCGCTTCCGCCTGGCGGAGGATTCCGCCACCACCGATTACCTGACCATGCTGCCCAACGCGCGCTCGCTGTTCCTGCGCCTGGACAGCGAATTGTCGCGCTCGAAACGCCTGCTCCAGCCGCTCACCGTGCTGGTCTGCGACGTGGACGGCTTCAAGCAGGTCAACGACCGCTTCGGACACCTGGAGGGCAACAAAGTGCTGCGCCACGTGGCCGGCGTCCTGCGCGCGAGCTGCCGCGAGTACGACTACGTGGCGCGCATGGGCGGCGACGAGTTCGTCATCCTGCTGCCCGGCAGCGACCGCGACGCCGTCTACAGCCGCGTCGTGGAATTCCAGAACATCGCCTGCGACCCCACCGCCATGGCCGGCGGCCTGGGCGTCATCCGCCTCAGCGTGGGCGGCGCGTTCTATCCCCTGGATGGCTGCGATGCCGAGCAGTTGCTCGCCGAAGCCGACCGCCGCATGTACAAATCCAAGCAGCTTAACAAGGCCAGGAGCGCCGCCGGCATCCACCTGATCCCCGCCGGCGTAGGCCCGGAGACCGGCATGTCCGGCACGGTGAACTGATGCGCGTCTGCCGCCGCCTGGCCCGCCTGCTGCTCTCGCTCGCCGTCACCGCCGCTATCGGCGGGGTGGTCACCGCCGCCCTGGTGCGCTTCAGCCCCGGCTTCGGCGTGGACCAGCATGCGCTCGATCCCACGCGCGACGCGGCCGCTCTGCGCGCGCGCCAGGCCGCCCTCCCCGAACACGGCGGCTTCTTGGCTTACTGCGCGCGCCGCGCCGCCGCCACGTTCCGCGGCGATCTGGGCGTCTCGCGCAACTGGAACCGCCCCGTGGCCGGCCTGCTCCGCGAGCGCTGGCCGGTGACCGCCCAACTCATGGCCGTCGGCATCCTCGGCGGATGGGCGCTGGCCCTGGCCTTGGCTCTTCCCGGCGTCCTCTACCCGCGCGGCATCTGGCGCACCCTGGCCGCCGGACTGGGCGGCTTGCTGCTGTCCCTGCCCTCGGCCGCCCTTGCCCTGCTGGTCTTCCTGTATGCCGGACCCGTGCGCGCCGTCATGGCCATGGCGGTCTTCCCGCGCGTTTTCCAGTACCTTGACAACTTGCTCGCGCAAGCCGCCGCGCGCCCGCACGTGATGGCCGCGCGCGCCCGAGGCGTCGCGCCCTGGCGCATCCTGATCTGGCACGTCCTCCCAGTGGCCGCGCCCCAAACCGTGGCGCTGGCCGGCATCTCCGTCAGCATGGCCTTCGGCGCGGCCGTCGCCGTCGAGGTGATTTGCGATTTCCCCGGCATCGGACAGCTCGCCTGGAAAGCCGCCCTGGCGCGCGACTTGCCCTTGCTGGTCACCCTCACCATGCTGGTGACCATGGGCGCCCAACTCGCCAACGCGCTGGCCGGTCTGGTGGCCCTCGCCCGCGGCGAGGCGCGCGCATGAGCCGCAAGGCCGCCTGGGCCTTTCTGGCCCTGCTGCTGCTCGCCGCGCTCTCCGCGGATGCCTGCGGATCCTACGCCCGCCAGTTCCGCGATGTCCCCGGCGCGGCCATCTCCTGGCGCTTCCCCCTGGGAACCGACGCCCTCGGCCGCGACCGCCTGGTGCGCCTCCTGGTGGCCACCCGCGTCTCGCTGCTGCTGGCCCCCGCCGCCGCGCTCCTTTCCACCGCCCTGGCCGCCTTCATCGGCGGACTGGCCGGCTATTGCGGCGGCTTCCCGGACCGCGTCGCCACCCGCGCCATCGACCTGATGCTCTCCCTGCCCTGGATCTTCCTCCTCATCGCCGCCCGCGCCGCCCTGCCCCTGAACGTTTCGCCCGCGGCTTCCCTGCTGATCACCTTTGCCCTGCTGGCCGCGCTCGGCTGGGCCGGACCCGCGCGCGTGGTGCGCGCCGGCGTGCGCGATCTCCGCGATTCCGATTTTCTCCTGCAGGCCCGCGCCTGCGGCTGCCGCGGCTTCCGCCTGCTGCTGCGGCATCTGCTCCCCAACCTCAAACCCGTGCTACTGGCCCAGTTCTGGACCTCCATCCCGCTCTTCATCCTCAGCGAGGCCAACCTGGGATTGCTCGGCCTGGGCGTAGCCGATCCGCTGCCCTCCTGGGGCAACCTGCTGCGCGAACTCCAATCCGACCTGGCTTTCAATCCCGGAATCGTCGCCTGCCTGGTGCTGCTGCTGGCGGTGCTCGGCTGTTTCAAGCTACTGTTGCCTAAGGGCAACGCATGCACTACGACGTAGCCGTGATCGGCGCCGGAGTCTTCGGCGCATGGACCGCTTATCATCTGCGCCAGGCCGGCCAACGCGTGGCCCTGGCCGATGCCTATGGCGTGGGCCACTCGCGCGCGGCTTCGGGCGGCGAATCCCGCATTATTCGCATGGGCTACGGCGCCGACGAAATCTACACCCGCTCTGCCATGCGCTCGCTGGACATCTGGCGGCATTTCTGCCGGACCTCCGGCCTGCCGCTCTTCCACCAGACCGGGGTCCTGTGGACCGCCGCCGCGGACGATCCCTACAGCCTGCAAACGCGCCAGACCCTGGCCCGCTGCGGCGCGCGCTTTGAACTGCTCACCCCGGCGGACCTGGCGTCGCGCTGCCCGCACATGGCCTTCGCCCCCGGCGCATCGGGCATCTTCGAGCCGGAAAGCGGCGCGCTGATGGCCCGCCGTGCCGTGGCCGCGGTGGTGGCCGAGGCCGTGCGCGACGGTGTCGTTTATGTGCACCAGGCCGCCGCCGCGCCGTGCGGCCAGGGCACGCTCGCCGAAGCCGGCGGCATCCGCGCGGGCGCCTTCGTGTTCGCCTGCGGCGCGTGGCTCGGCCATCTGTTTCCGGAGTTGCTGGGCAAGCGCATCGCGCCCACCCGCCAGGAGGTTTTCTTCTTCGGCGCGCCCGCCGGCGATGCGCGCTTCGTCCCGCCGGCATTGCCGGTGTGGATCGACTTCAGCGATCCGCGCGGCCCCTACGGCTTCCCCGATCTCGAAGGCCGCGGCGTCAAGATCGCGCTCGACCGGCACGGCCCGCCCATCCACCCGGATGCCGCCGGGCGCGTGCCCTCCGCCGAAGGCATCGCCGAAGCGCGCGAGGTGCTGGCACTGCGCCTTCCCGCCCTGCGCCATGCCCCGCTGCTGGAAGCCCGCGTCTGCCAGTACGCCAATACCTCCAGCGGCGATTTCCTGATCGATCGCCATCCCGGTTTCGATAATGTCTGGCTGGTGGGTGGCGGCTCCGGCCACGGCTTCAAGCACGGTCCCGCGGTGGGCGAATATGCCGCGGTGCGCATCCTCGGCGGCGGACCCGTGGACCCGCGCTACGCTCTGGCTTCCAAGGCCGAAACCAGCCGGCGCACGGTGTTCTGAAGCGCTTTCGCTCAGCCCTTGTGCCAGTGCATGTCCCAGCCCAGGTAGCGCGTTCCCGCTTCGTGCACCATCCCCGCCACCGATGAAAAATTGGCCGCCACGTGATGCTCGTAACCGTTCAGACAGATGTAGCGCAGCAGTTCCTGCAGGCGCGGAATCTTCACCACGCCCGCGCCCCCGAAGGTCTCCAGCGGATCGTCGGTGAATTCGCCCTCGCCCGTGTACGAGCGCAGCTTGCCGCTGCGGTCGTCCGTGGACACCCGGCAGAAGCTCATGGCCCCGGACTTCACCCGGCCCACACAGGTGCCGAAGGTGTTGGCCTTGCCCACCGTGCCCGCGATGATCTCCTGGAAATCCATGCGCACCGAGGCGAAGAAATGCTTGGGCAGGTTGCTGCAGTGGAAGCACACCGCCTTGTCCGGATCTTCGCCGTAGTTGTTGTTCCAGTCCAGCAACGCGCTGGGCGTGCCCGAGGCCAGTTGCAGAGCATACATGCCCACCACCCCGCAGATGTCCACTTCGCAGGCGCTGGGCAGCAGCTCGTTGCTCATCATGCTCATGATGGTGCAGGGCACCACGCCGAAGTATTCCTCCAGCGCGGTCCAGCATTGCACCGCGCTCATGACCACTTCGGTTTCCTTCATCCAGCCGTCCACCACCGCGCCCAGCTTGGCCATCTTCAGCAGCGCCTCGTCCGGGATGCCCTGCGTCGAAACGTAACTCTTGATGGCCGCCAGCTTGGCCTGCGCCGCGTCGGCGCCGTCCTTCATGCGGGTCACCCGGCCCAGAATCTCGGTCAGGTCCACGGTCTCGATGGAGATGCCGTGCCCCTCCAGAATCTTCTCGCTGTAGCGCACCGTGTTGAAGGCCGCCGGCCGCGCCCCGATGGCCCCGATACGCACGCGCCGCAGACCTTTCACCACCCGGCACACGCCCGCGAACCACTTGAGGTCCTGGCGGAAGATCTCCGAATCCGGCGCTTCGGTGTGGCGCGTGGTGATGGAATACGGGATGCCGTACTGCGACAGGTTGTTGCAGGCCGACATCTTGCCGCAGAAACTGTCGCGCCGGAACTGGATGGACATCTTCGAAGACGCATCGGGCGTGGCCTGCACCAGCACCGGCACGTCCAGCTCCGCCATCCGCAGCGTGTCGGCGATGGCGCGCTCCTCCCCGAAGTTGGGCAACGTGACGATGACGCCGTCGATGCGCTCCCGGTTGGCGCGGAACAGGTCGGCGCACTTGCGCGACTCCCCGCGCGTCTCCACCGCGCCGTACTTGCTTTCCTGGGGGCTCAGCACCACCGGCTCGATGCCCGCGCTGGTCAGGGCCTTGATGATTTCCTCGCGCCCTTCCTTGGCCAGATGATCGGGAAAGAACCCGCGGTTCCCGACAATCACTCCCATGGTCATTGGTCGTGTCACGAGAAATAATCTAGCACGCTATCAATCTGTTGCGGCCCGGTCTGGGGGCGCCCAAGTTTTGCGGTCCGGCATAATGGCTGCCGCCAGCAGCACAATGCCGGCGAAGAGCAATGTGTCGGCGGTATAGTTGATGCCCTCCAGCAGCGCGGGCTGGGCCGCGGTGAGGAAGATGGGCAAATAAAGGAACACAACCAGCAAAGCGATTAGGAAGCCGAGTAACCCGGCAGCCAGGCGAGCGGGCCTAAGGTGCATCAACATGGTCGCCCCTGAAATCAGCAGGGCAGCCCCCGTCAGGTATCCCCAAAAAGCGGGAATCGGGACCCAATCTGGTGTGACCTTTGCGAGGGGAACACCGGGCGCGAACTTCGGATGCAGGAAGTGTTCGGCCGCGAAGTAAAGCAGCGGCACGGCAACGGAGACTCTCGCCACGATGCGTAAAGGCTTCATCAGAGGGGCGGCCAGCGCAAACGCGCCACCGGCGAAGGCGAGGTCTCTGAGAGCGACCGCCCAGATAATCCGGTCATTGGGGTTGGCTGCGACGTTCGGGATGTGGATCATCAGCACGAAGCCAAGGAACATAACTCCCAGGAACATCGCCGCAATGCGGGCGTAGATCCGCAGCGCGATGCCGGCGGCCGCGGAGAGGAGCGCCAAACCGACAAAACAGGCCCAGAACATGCGCGCCGGCATCCACGGCGGAACGACCTGTGAGATTGACTGGAGATTGGAGAAATGCTCAGCTCCAAATGCCGCGAGCGGCACTGAAAAGAAGACAGGTCCAAGCGCGATGACCTTCTCCAGCCCTTCGGTCGCCGAGAAGGACTTTCGAGCGGCCAACAGACCGATCACCAGGGTCGTGAGGCCTGCGAACCATGGCCAAAAGATCAAACGAGATAACACAGACACCCCTCAATTCGGATCTACGGATTGAGACCATTATACGGGGAAGCGGGCGTCAAGATAGAGTTGTCCTCTGCGAGGCCCCGGCCTTCGAAAGCTTGCGGGTCATGACCTGGAAGTGATAGCCCATCACGGCCAGCGCCACGGCCGCGCCGAAGGAGCGCCGGTAGCGCGTGATGGCGGCGAGCAAAAACTTCCAATAACTCAGGCGGGCCTCGCCAAAGACTCCCTGGCGCACGAGCGAGGTCACCAGCGCGCGGGCGTTGCCACAAGTCAGGCGCTGCCCTCCCTTCGGCCTGGAGCGGCTCAGATATAGTTTCGCGCGCTCATAATAGGCCTCGCAGCCATAGATTCGTTTCAGCACGGATCGGTAGCCCTCGATGAGGCGGGTTGCATCCATGCGCGGCAGAAAGTTCAGCTTGCAATCGGTGTTGTTCCCATCCCAGGCATCCAGAATGCGGCCCTCCCTTCTCAAACGGCGGAAAAGTTGGGTGCCGGGGACAGCCTGCAGCAGGCCGACCATGGCAATGGGAATCCCACTCTTTTGAATGAACTCGACCATGCGGTCGAAGATATCTTCGCGATCGGTGTCGAAGCCCAGGATGAAGCCGCCCATCACGTGCATCCCGTACTGCTGAATCAGGCCGATGCTCTCCAGCAAATCCCGCTGAGTGTTCTGTAGCTTCCGATTGGCTTTCAGTGTCGATTCGTCGGGCGTCTCAATGCCCAGAAACACCGACTCGAAGCCGGCATCCTTCATCAACTGCAGCAGTTCGCGGTCGTCGGCCAGATTGAGTGACGCTTCGGTAAGGAAGCGGAAGTCCGTTCCGTGCTCCTGCCGCCATTCGGCGATCGCCGTCAAGAGCACCTTCGCCCGTCTCTTGTTGCCGATGAAGTTGTCGTCGACGATGAAGACGGAGTCGCGCCAACCGGCCAGCCGCAACTGGTCCAGTTCGGCCAGCACCTGGGCCACGGCCTTGAGGCGTGGCTTGCGGCCATAGATCTCGATGATGTCGCAGAATTCGCAGTTGAAGGGGCAGCCGCGCGAGTATTGGACGGTCATGGTGCTGTAGCGCCGCATCTTGATCAGGCTCAGGTCCGGCAAGGGGCTGGTCTCCATACCGGGCCGCTCGCTTGCCTGATAGACGAGCTTGGCCGCGCCCCTCTCCAGGTCGAGCGCAAGGCCGGCAATGATCGCTTCCGCCTCGCCGATCACGACATGGTCCGCTTTCAGTGCGGAGGCGGGCACGCTGCTGGTGATGGGGCCGCCAACCACGGTTCGCAGCCCACGCGCATGGCAGCGCTCCACAATCTTCACCAGATGCTCCTGTTGGATGTGCATCCCGCTCACCAGCGCAACATCGGCCCAAGCCAGGTCGGAATCCCTGAGGCGTTCCACATTGGCGTCAATCAGCCGCTTTTGCCAGTGCTTCGGCAGTAGCGCCGCAACGGTCATCAGCCCCAGAGGAGGCTGTGCCGCACGCTTACCCTGGAAGGTAAGCGCGTGCTTGAAGCTCCAATACGTGTCGGGGAATTCAGGATAGATCAATAAAGCATTCAAGAGCACCTCTACGCAGGCAGAAGATTTTAACCTCCTATTAGCCTAGTTTACGAAGCTGAGTTGCGGATGGACGCGGCGGAGTCCAAATAATACAAAAACCTTACAATGGGTGAACTCTCCCCGCGGTGTGGGATCGTGCGACGAGCGGATCGAACGGCGCCTGGAATTCTGCCGGAACGCAGGGCTGGTGGCTATGTCTACGGATGTGCGGGGGCGCCCATGCATTTAACCAACTACGGTTAAGTAGACTTGCTTGTCCAGCGGTCTTTGTGGCAGAATGATGGTAGCCTGTTGACTGATTTCGGTTAAGCGCGGCGCCAAGGACCTCCCGTGGACCTTTCCCTATTGATCCGACACCGATTGAAGGAACTTGGACTGGAGCAGAAGGATCTCGCTGCCGCCGCCGAAGTGACCGAATCGTACATCTCACAGTTGCTCGCCCGGAAGAAGGCCCCTCCCGCGCCTGGGCGCACCGATATCTACGAGAAGATCGGCAGAGCCTTGGGGCTGCCCAGCGTTGAACTTTCGAATCTGGCCGACCTGCAGCGGAAACAGGAATTCAGGAGAAAGGCGGCGGAGCCCCCGCGGCCTTTATTCAAAGAGTGCCGCGAATTAATTGTGCGCAAATGCGATCCCGCCAGGCGAAGCGAACTGCGGAGGATTTTTGAGAAGGAGCCGTTCGGCGAACTCGAACGCCTGATCACCCAGAAACTTCTGGATGTCGCCCAGGGAGTTGCCAAAGAGGAATTACGAAGTGAAGAGTGGCTACGCCTGATGGCCCAACTCAGCGGCCGCAGCTATGAGCAAATGCGCGTTGCCATTCTCGAGTTCCTGGACACGGACGTTTTCAACGTCTCTGTCGAAAACTGCATTTCCTTCCTGGATCCGATGATCGACTCCTGGGATATCGACCTCAAGACCTTCGGCATGGGAGTTGTCCTAAACCGCCGGCTCACCGCGGGCGGCCTGAAGCGATTCGAGTTTGCCGAACAGGAGCCGCAACAGGCCTTCGCCCTGGAACCAGGGCTGGAGCAATTCCTTAAGGATGTGTCATTGAGTGGCGATGCCACCGAAGAGGAAATCGAGTTTTTGAAGGCCTTGAAGTTTAGAGGAAGGCAACCTTCCCCAATTTACTATTACCGGGAACTCCAAAACCTGCGGGATCCGCTCCATTTCTTCCCTGCCGGCGATCCGGAGCACCGGATGGATCGCAGCCGTGCGGGGCCTGGCGGACCACCAAGGAATGCCTCATGAAGGAAACTTCTAAAGTCCACAAGATTGCGTTTGTAGGCGACCACTTGCCGCGCAAGTGCGGCATCGCTACATTTATGTCCGACTTACTTGCCGCCGTCGCCAGCGCGCATCCCCAAAGCCAGTGCCTCGCCGTGTCGGTCAACGACATTCCCGGGGGCTACCAGTACCCGGAGGTGGTTCGCTTCGAGATTGAGGAGCAGGACCTGTCGTCCTATCTGCGGGCCGCGGACTTCCTGAACATCAGCAACGTGGACATCGTCTGTCTGCAACACGAGTTCGGGATTTTCGGCGGGCCGGCCGGCGGTCACATTCTGGCGCTCCTGCGCGAATTGAGAATGCCGGTGGTCACAACGTTTCACACCGTTCTGCGCGATCCGAGAGCAGACCAGCGGCGGGTGATGGACGGGTTAATCTCACTCTCTACCCGGCTGGTGGTCATGGCCGGGCGCGGACGGCAGATGCTGCGGGAGGTGTACCAGGCGCCGCCGGCCAAGATCAATCTGATCCCGCACGGCATTCCCGACGTAGGTTTCGTGGATCCCACCTATTTCAAGGACCAGTTCGGGGTGGAGGGAAGGGTGGTGCTGCTGACGTTCGGCTTGCTCTCGCCGAACAAGGGCATTGAATATGTGCTGCATGCGCTGCCGCGGATTCTCGCGGAGTTCCCCGAGGTGGTCTATATTGTCCTTGGCGCCACGCATCCTAACGAACTGCGGCAACACGGTGAAGCCTACCGGCTCAGTCTCGAAATTCTTGCCAAGAAGAACAAAGTCGACAAAAACGTCATCTTCTACAACCAATTCGTGGCCCTTGAGAATCTCAAGGAATTCATCGGCGCGGCGGACCTGTACATCACGCCCTATCTCAACGAAGGACAGATCACGTCGGGCACGCTTGCCTACGCGTTTGGCGCCGGCAAAGCCGTGGTTTCCACACCGTATTGGCACGCCGCGGAATTGCTGGCGGAAGACCGCGGTGTGCTGGTGCCCTTCGGCGACGCGCCGGCCATCGCGCGCGAGGTAGCCGGGTTGCTGCGGGACGACAGCCGCCGGCATGCCATGCGCAAGAGCGCCTACATGATAGGGCGGGAAATGGTTTGGAGCAACGTGGCGCAGATGTATATGCGCTCTTTCGAGTGCGCCCGGCTGGAGGTGGCGGCGAAGTCACGAAAGTCTCTCGCCACCAAGACGCTCGACCAAAAGCCGCGGGAGCTGCCGGTGATGAATTTGAGTCATCTCCTTCGGATGACCGATTCGACGGGAGTCTTCCAACACGCTGTTTTCAGCGTTCCGAATTTTTCCGAAGGCTATTGCACCGACGATAATGCCCGCGCCTTCGTCCTCTCGGTGCTGCTCGATGAGCTGGGCGAGGACCCGGAGCGCGTGCGGACACTGGCTACCACCTCAGCCGCTTTCCTTCATCACGCTTTCGATCTGAAGACGAAGCGCTTCCACAACCACCTGAGTTTCGATCGGCACTGGCTGGACGAACCGGGATCGGAGGACTGTCAAGGGAGAGCGCTCTGGGCGCTGGGCGTCTGTGTGGGGCGTTCGCCCTTTCGCAGCTTCCAGATGATGGCGGGACAGCTTTTCGCGCTGGCTTTGCCCGCGCTGACGGGACTCACTTCGCCGCGGGCTTGGGCGTTCGGCCTGATCGGCATCCATGAATATCTCCGCCGCTTGAGCGGCGACAGCCTGGTCAACCAAACCCGGGAGACACTCACGGGCCGCCTGATGGATCGCTTCGAAGCCAGTGCGCATCCGGACTGGCCATGGTTTGAAGAGGAACTGTCGTACGACAACGCGAAGCTCGCGCATGCCTTGATCCTGAGCGGACAGGCAACCGGACAACCAGCGGTGCTGGAGCGGGGACTGCACGCCCTGCGCTGGCTGACCGAATTGCAGACCTCCGAGCAGGGTCACTTCCGGCCCATTGGCAGCAATGGGTTCCTCCGCCGCGGCGGCACGCGCGCCAATTTCGACCAGCAGCCCATTGAGGCGCAGGCAACGGTTTCGGCTTGTCTGGAAGCCTATCGCGCCACATCGGACGTCTGGTGGTACGAAAACGCGCAACGCGCTTTTGACTGGTTCATCGGCTGGAACGATCTCGGACTGGAACTGTACTCTCCCGAAACAGGCGGCTGCCGCGATGGACTGCATGTGGATCGGGTCAACGGAAACCAGGGCGCGGAATCGACTCTGGCCTTCTTGCTTTCCTTGGCGGAGATGCGGTTGGCGCAAGACATCTTGACGAGTTTCAAGGAGCCGATCGCCGCCGCGCGGTAATCCGCCGTGTTTCATCTTCCGGAACTACAGTCCCTATGCCAATTCACCTCAAACGATCCGCCACGATCCTCAAGCCCGACCAGTCGCGCGTTCTGCTGCGCCCCTTCAATCCGGGGGATGCCCAACGGGACGGCGGAATAGTCGACAGGATCCTCGCGCTGCCGGAGGGCCAGGCCGGCGCGCTCCTGGACGGAATCTGCGCCGAATTCTCCCAGCGGCACCAGGAGATCCGCGGAGTCTTCCTGGAACGTTTCGAACAGGTGCGCGAGCTTGCGGCCGACGAGGAGGTTTCCGAAGAAAGGCGCCTGTTGATCGGCTCCTATTTCCTGGCCGAATACTCTTTGGAATCCGCTGCGCTGTTCAATCCCTCCATCGTTCCGCACCCCGACCAAACGGATCTGTCACCCGGGGCTCTGCGCTTTATCCTTAGCTTGCGCGCCACCGGGGAGGGACACATTTCTTCCATCACTTTTCGGACAGGTATCATCCATCCCGATGGGCGTATCGAAGTGCTGCCGCCAACCGGCTTCCTCACGGAGGCGCGTCAATTGCCGAACGCGCTGTATGAGAAGGCGCTGTTCGGGCGGAAACTCTCGGAACTTGGATTGACTGGCGAATTCACGCGCCGGGTCATGAACAAACTTGGGAACTCGTTCACGCTGGAAGATCTGCGGGCCAGCCTCAAAGCCGAACAATTCCGCCAGCCGGATGGAATGACGCAGGAAGATCAGGACGAGGCACAAGGCATCTGGATTCTGGCCCGGTCCAATTACGAAGTCCAGTTCCAGCCTGAACAGCCGCTGTCGGAACGCATCATCTTCCCAGTCACGCCCTCCCAACGGAACGGCATCGAGGACGCCCGCTTCGTTTGTTTCCGGAACGACGACGGCACTAACATCTACTACGCGACCTTCACCGCCTTCGATGGCAAGATCGTGGTACCGGAACTGGTGGAGACTTCCGACTTCCTCCACTTCCGATTCATCACCTTGAATGGTTCGGCCGCGAAGAACAAAGGCATGGCCATCTTCCCGCGGAAGATCGGCGGCCTCTATGCCATGCTTTCCCGCCAGGACAACGAGAACATCTATCTTATGTTTTCCGACAACGTCCACTTCTGGAACGAGCGCAGGTTGCTCCTGAAACCTGCGTTTCCCTGGGAACTGGTCCAGATCGGGAACTGCGGGTCTCCTATCGAGACCAGTGCCGGGTGGCTGGTCCTCAGCCACGGCGTCGGCCCTATGCGGAAGTACTCGATCGGCGCGTTCCTCCTCGATCGCGACGATCCCGGCAGAGTGATCGGGCGTCTCCGCGAGCCCTTGCTCACGCCGAACCGGAACGAGCGTGAAGGCTATGTGCCTAACGTCGTTTATACCTGCGGCGCTTTGATCCACAACGGCGAACTGATCATCCCCTATGGCCTGGCCGATCACGCCACGGGTTTCGCCACCGCCCCGCTCGATGAGGTGCTGGCGGCCATGAACCAGGAAGCATGACGGCCTCCAACAAGAGAGTAGCGGTCCTGTCTCCGATAGCGTGGCGAACACCTCCCCGGCAATACGGCGCGTGGGAGACGGTCGCCAGCAACATCACCGAAGGACTGGTCACCCGTGGCTGGGATGTGACGTTGTTCGCCACCAGGGATTCCATCACCCGCGCGCACCTGCATGCCGTGATCGACCGGGGATATGAAGAGGATCCCGCCATCGATCCTAAAGTAGCCGAGTATCTTCATATTTCCGAGGCGTTCGAGCACGCCGCGGAATTTGACCTCATCCACAGCCATTACGACTTCATGGCCCTGTCCTACTCCCGGCTGGTAAGGACGCCGGTCCTCACTACCATCCACGGGTTCTCATCGCCCAAAATCATGCCCGTCTATGAGAAACATCGTGACGGATACTTTGTCTCCATCAGTAACTCCGATCGCGCGCCTGGGCTGAATTACCTGGCGACGGTTTACAACGGGATCGACCTCCCGCTGTACCCGCTCCGGGAACGTGGCGGCGATCACTTGATTTTCCTCGGCCGGATTCACCCTGACAAGGGTGTCCATCTGGCCATCCAGGTGGCTCGCCTGAGCGGGCTACCGCTGCTGATCGCGGGCATCATCCAGGATCGGACGTACTTCCGGGAGCAGGTGGAGCCTCACCTGGATGGGACCATCCGCTATATTGGGCCGGTGGACGTGCCTGGTAAGAATGCGCTATTCGCGCGCGCCCGCGCTCTGCTGCACCTGAACACCATCCCGGAACGATTCGGACTGGTGCTGGCCGAAGCCAATGCCGCCGGCGTGCCCGTGATCGCGATGGACCTCGGTTCCTGCCGTGAGGTGATCCATGACGGGCAGACCGGTTTTCTGGTCGGCAACGTCGACGCGGCGGTGCGGGCGTTGGGACGCCTTGGTGAAATCGATAGCAGCACCTGCCGCGAGCGGGTCCGGCAATGCTTCTCTATCGAAACGATGGTGGAATCCTACGAGCGGGTCTACCGGACCATCTTCGATCTGGAAGCGGCGAGGAAATCATGAACCCTGACATTGTCAGACGATACAGCGGCAATCCGATCCTGACCAAGGCCGCGATCCCGTACCCGGTGGAAACCGTCCACAATGCGGCGGTGGTGAAGCACGGGGACGAGTACGTCATGCTCTTCCGCTCGCACCTGCGGACGGGACGGTCTATCATTGGCCTGGCACGCAGTCCGGACGGGTTCCACTTCACCGCCTGTCCGCAGCCCTTTCTGACTCCCGCGCGGGACGGTCCTTTCGCGCCCTATGAAGAGTTCGGCGTCGAGGATCCACGCGTGACCCTGCTGGAAGGCGAGTACATCATCACTTACAGCGCTTACTCGCGGAATGGAGTCCGGATCGGTCTGGCGAAGACCAGGGACTTCAGCCAGGTGGAAAGGGTCTCGCTCATCACCGAGGCGGACTACCGGAATGTGGTGATCTTCCCCGAGAAGTTTGGCGGACTCTATGCCCGGCTGGATCGCCCTCACTCGGAGATCGCGCCGTGGTCGATCTGGATCTCCTATTCTCCGGATCTGCTGTTTTGGGGCCAATCGCAGCTCATTATGCGGCCCGAACCCTATCACTGGGACGAAATGAAGATCGGTCCGGGTGCGCCGCCGGTCAAAACGGACCAGGGCTGGCTCTCCATCTATCACGGCGTTTTCCGGACCATGGACGGATCGGTTTATCGCCTGGGGGTTGCTCTTCACGATCTACTGAACCCGGCGAAAATCGTTGGGGTAAGCGATTCGTGGATTTTGCAGCCGCAAGATCCTTGGGAAGTCACGGGATACGTCCACAACGTGGTCTTCACATGTGGCGCCGTCGCGGAGCCTGATGGGACCGTGAAGATCTATTGGGGCGGCGCGGACACGGTCATGTGTGTGGGCGAAGCCAGCGTCTCCGATCTGGTCGCGCTATGCCTGGATCACGGCAGACCGCCAAAATGAGAGTGGCTGCCGGCGGCGGGCCCGGACCAGGCTTCCTCGAAAGCGCAAAGGGGCGCGTGTCCACGCCGCCCTACCGGGCAGGAACAGGGTCCCGGCGGCGCGGGCCGCGCACCGTGTTGCGCGAGTTCCTCGAAAGCGCAAAGGGGCGCGTGTCCGCGCCGCCATACAGGGCAGGAACAATACCCCGGCGGCGCGGGCCGCGCACCGTTTTGCGCGAGTTCCTCGAAAGCAGAACCGCGCTGTACAATTAGACTTCCTGGACATAGCAGATGCTGAGATTTTTGGGTGTTGTCGTGCTTGCCGGTGGCCTGGGCGCGCAGACGTCTCTGCCTGAGACAAAGGATCCGCTGGGCCGAAACACACCGCAGAGTTCGGTCTTTCAGTTTCTGGAAGCTTGCCACGCGCGGGATTATTTGAAGGCGCTCTACTATCTTGACCTGCGGCGCATGCCGGCGGCGGAGCGGACCAAAGAGGGCCCGGAACTTGCCCGGCAACTCGAAGACCTGCTCGACGACACACCCTTCGACATCGCAACGCTTAGCCGCGACCCGGAGGGGGACATGTCTGACGGCCTCTCTGCTGATCTTGACCGGCTGGACACGTTCCACGTCAATGGGGAGACGTTGGAACTGCGACTGGAGCGGGTGGCGCTCAAGCCCGGATTGCATGTCTGGCTGGTATCGCCCGACAGCGTTGCCCTGATCCCTACAGCGCACCAACTTGTGGCCGAGACGCCGTTTGAAAAGAAGCTGCCACAGAAGCTGGTGACATTGGAAATCCTCGACACGCCAGTCTGGCGATGGATGGCTCTCATCGTTATGGCGGTGGTGCTTTGGATCGTAACGGCACTCCTGTCGTGGGCCATTGTGGCGGCATTGCGGCCGGTGGCGAACGCTTCCGGGTTCCGAAGGCCTTTGCGCATTTGTCTCGCGGCGGCGGGCTTCCGGGCGGCGCTGGAAATCGCCTCGCCCTCCGTGTTGCCGAGGTTGTATATTGAGCGTGCGCTGGGGCTGATTTTCTTTCTCGGGGTCGCCTGGGCGGGCGCCGTGGCCGTCGACCGGATCGCCGAACGCTGGCAGTCAAGGCTCGACCCTCGAGTGCAGGCGATGAGTTATTCGGTGCTGCCGCTGGGCAAGCAGGTCCTGAAACTGTCGTTGTTTCTGGTCGTAATATTGAGTATCTTCAGTGTATGGGGCTATAACACTTCCACGATTCTGGCGGGGCTTGGAGTTGGCGGACTGGCGGTTGCGTTGGCGGCCCAGAAGACCATCGAGAACCTCTTCGGCGGAGTATCGGTGATTGGCGACCGTCCCGTTCTGGTGGGCGACGTCTGCCGCTTCGGGGACCGCACCGGCACGGTGATGCACATCGGCCTGCGCTCGACGCGCCTCCGCACGGCCGAACGAACCGTGATCAGCGTGCCCAATGCCCAGTTCTCATCCATGGCGCTGGAGAACATCTCCGGACGGGACAAGATCTGGTTCCACCCGACGCTCAACCTGCGCAGGGACACCACGTCGGACCAGTTGTTACAGGTGCTCTCGTCCTGCAGCGAGATCCTCGCCAGCCACGCGAAGGTGGAAATGGGGAAGATACCGGTGCGTTTCGTAGGGGTTGGTTCTTACTCGCTGGACGTCGAGGTGGTGGCCTACGTGACCACTTCCGATTACGACGAATTTCTCGCGATACAGCAGGAACTGCTGCTGAAGATGCTGCAGGCAGTGGAACACGCCGGGACGGCGCTGGCCGTGCCGCTGCAGGAGAGCTTCGCCTCGAACCGGGCCGCGCCGGCCTAACTTCGCGCAGCCGGCTTGTACTAATATTTATACTACCGATATCGCCGGCACACACGACGCATGCCCGGCGGACTCACTGAGTTTCGATTCTGCCCTTGAAAAATGCGCCCTCTTCTATGCTGAGGGATGGGGTGCGAATGTTCCCGGTCATCCTGGCGCTTGCACGGATGGCGACCTTCTGCCTGGCGTCTACGTTTCCTTCAACCGTGCCCAGGCCGACGACCTCGGCGGCCTGCACCTCTCCGCGCATCCGGCCGGTTATCCCGAGGGTTAACCGGTGTGCCGGCATCTGGATCTCGCCCTCGATCTCCCCGTTGACGAGGATATCTTCCTGACTGGACAGCCGGCCCATAATCCTGACGGTCTGACCGACGAGAGTGGGGTCGGCGGCGGCCGGCCCGGCAATCACGATCTTCTCCCGAGCCGCTGCCGTTTCCGGAACCGCCGGCTGGGCGGCTTGGGCGATGTCGTAAAACTGCAACCGGCAAACGCGGCAATGGTACAACTGCATGTCCGCTGCGAACAGCCGCCGTAACCTATCCGAGGGAGTTTGATGGAGGCGGTCGATGGGGTCGCGCTCGGAACGGAGCTTCAGCCGTTCGCTTCCACAAATCGGGCAGCGGACTCGGCGAATCGGACTGAGGGCTGGCGAGGCGCCCATGGAACCGAGATGGTATTGTACCGCGATTTCCATATCGCCCCCCGGACGGAAGCGTCGCTGGTTTTCGGCGCCGCCCCAAGTGCGTCTGGACGGCAGCGGGAAATGAGCATGCTCACGGCGGACTCAAGGTATAATTGGAGCGAAGAATGGAGCGTGCATGGGAAAGAAGATAGCCATTGGTTGCGCCGGCGCGGGACTCGTCTTCGTGCTGCTCGCGGTAGTTTCAATCGGCGGACTCTACAACTCGCTGGTGCAACTCGATCAGGCCACCGAAGCGCAGTGGGCCCAGGTCCAGAACGCATATCAACGGCGCGCCGATCTGGTGCCCAACCTGGTGGCGACCGTCAAAGGCGCTGCCAACTTTGAACAGAGCACCATGACCGCGGTTACGGAGGCGCGCGCCAAGGTCGGCCAGGTCACACCCGCCGCCATGGCGGACATCACCAAAGATCCGGCAGCCTTCCAACGCTATCAGGCCGCGCAGCAAGGGTTGTCTTCGGCGCTGTCCCACTTGCTGGTTGTCACCGAGAACTATCCGCAGCTCAAAGCCACCGCCAACTTCCGCGACCTGCAAGCCCAGCTCGAGGGCACCGAGAATCGCATTACCGTAGAGCGGCAGAGATTCAACGAAGCGGCGCAAGCCTTCAATACTCGCCGCAACAGTTTTCCGGCAGTGCTGCTGGCCGGCTTCTTCGGCGATAAGTTCGCGGCCAAGCCTTACTTCCAGGCGCAATCCGGAAGCGAAAAGGCGCCCGAGGTGAAGTTCTAGGTGGCTTGTGCGCCGTAGCTTGTCCGGCTTGATCGTCCTCGGTTCGGCCGCGCTCCTCTATGCGGCTGAAACGCCTATACCTCCGTCGCCTACCCAGTGGGTCACAGACACCGCAAGTTTTCTGTCGCCGGAAACGGTGCGCTCCCTGGACGCCCGCCTCGCCGCCTACGAGCAGGCCACCGGCCATCAGTTGATTGTGTACGTCGCCCCCACCACCGGCGACGCGCCCATCGCGGACTGGGCCGTCCGGGCTTTCGCCAAATGGAAGGTGGGCCGCAAGGGGCTGGATGACGGGCTGGCCCTTTTCATCATGTCCCAGGATCACAAGATGAGGATCGAGGTCGGTTACGGACTCGAGGCCGTGGTGCCCGACGCCATCGCGTCGCGTGTCATTAACGAAGTGATGGCGCCGCGGATTCAGGCCGGCCATCCCGACGACGCGGTAACGGCGGCTATCGACTCCCTGACCGCGGTCATCGGCGGGCAGTCCAATGCACCCCCGCCCCCGCCGGCGCCGGAGAAGTCCAAGCCAATCACCCTGTTTCAATGGATCTTCTATGGCATCGCCGGGATCCTGATCCTGGCCCTGCTGATTACCCATCCAACACTTGCTTTCTACTTGCTGGTCAGTATCATGTCCGGCGGCGGCGGCGGTGGCGGAGG
>VFSW01003887.1_pt1 | contig 22356 bp, 20 predicted proteins | sample 5358111 | NCBI WGS metagenome assembly VFSW01 (sample SAMN11554181, study PRJNA540505) | mine drainage metagenome | isolation source: sediment from site ElyBrook_90M | place: USA: Ely Copper Mine, Vershire, VT | collected 2017 | reverse complement strand
GGCAGGCGCCGACCAGGCCGCGGTCGAAGCGCACGATCAGCGTCGACTCGTCGACGAGCGCGCCGGCGCGCGCGTAGCGCGCGCGCGCATCGGCCGACAATACCTTCATGCCTTGCGTTTCCAGCATCGTGAGCGCCGCGTCGTGGATCGCGGCGACCTGGTCGTCCGAGAACACCCTCATCGGCTGGAATGGGTTTCGCAACCGGCGATAGGAGCTCGTTCGGTCGAACACCGCGTGGCTGACCTCGGCCGCTCCGGGGCGCCGCCGACCGCGGCGGCCGGCTTGCTCATCACGTTGTTCTCGCATCGGCAGTACACTCCCAAGACCCGCGGCGGCGTCGATTCTACGCCGCCAGCCTGGACCTTCCGCTCCATGCCCGCCAATGCCTTTTTCAGATTCGACGATGCCTAATCTCGGCGGCCGCGCGCATGCATGCGGCGGCTGCGCCATTACAAACCATTAATGCGGGAACTTAAAACGTTGCCTGCAGGTCTTTCGGACCTATCGACGAATAAATGCCCGTCCCCGCGCAACGTGCCGCCGGCGGCCGTATGCTGGGCGCATGCCACGTTCGCCGCCGAGAGGGTGCCGGTATCCGATTCCTTCACGTTGAGGATGGAATGAGATGATCAAGCTTACCAAGCTGACCCGGGCGTACGGCGGCTTCCTTGCGGTCGATGATGTCAGCTTCACGATCAAGCGCGGCGAGGTCGTCGGCCTCCTCGGCCACAACGGCGCCGGCAAGACGACGATCATGAAAATGCTGACCGGATTCTTGGAGCCGACCTCGGGCTCCATTCATGTCGAGGACTTGGAGATCGGGCGCGACACCGCGGCGATCCAGCGGCGCATCGGCTACCTCCCCGAGAACTGCCCGGCCTGGCCCGAAATGACGGTCATCGAATTCCTGGAGTATCAGGCGGCCCTGCACGACGTGCCGCCCGAGCGGCGCACGAAGGCGGTCGCGGACGCGGTGCGCCGCACGGATCTCGCGGACAAGGCGACGCAATCGATCCAAACCCTGTCGCGCGGCTACCGCCAGCGGGTCGGCGTCGCACAGGCGATCCTGCACCGGCCGGACATCGTGATCCTCGACGAGCCGACCAACGGCCTCGACCCGACCCAGATCCTGCACATGCGCTCGCTGATCGGCGAGCTCGCGAAATCGGCGACCGTGATCGTCTCGACCCACATCCTGCAGGAGGTTCAGGCGGTTTGCGAAAGAGTGCTGATTTTGCGCGGCGGCCGCAAGGTCGTCGATGCGCGCCTCGACGAACTGCGGCGCGACGGACGTCTGCTCCTCACCGTCGACCGCGACGAGAATGCAGCCAGGCCGATACTCGCCGCGATCGACGGCGTACGCTCGGTCGATCTGCTGGACTCGGCCGGCGGCCGATTCCGCTATGGCTTGAGCGCGGATCCCGGGCTTGCGCCGGCGGTGGCGAGCGCCGTGTGCCGCGCCGGCTTCGCGCTGCACGAACTCACGCGCGAACAGCGCACGCTGGAGATGGTCTTCGCCGAGGTCAACACCGCGCCGCTGCCGGAGGTGCGCCATGCTGCGTAAAACCCTGTTGATCGCCGCCAAGGAACTCAGCGGTTTCTTCGCCTCGCTCGCCGCACTCTTGTTCCTCAGCGCCTTTCTCGGCGTGACCCTGTTCGTGTTCTTCTGGGTCGCGACGTTCTTCGCGCGCAACATCGCCGACGTGCGGCCGCTGTTCGACTGGATGCCGGTGCTGCTGATCTTCCTCGTGGCCGCGCTGACGATGCGCTCCTGGGCGGAAGAGCGGCGCGCGGGCACGATCGAATTGCTGTTGACCTCGCCGACCGGCCTCGGCGAGCACGTACTCGGCAAGTTCCTCGGCATCATGGGCCTGGTCGTGATCGCGCTCGCGCTGACGCTGCCGCTGCCGATCACCGTATCCTTCATGGGTTCGCTCGATTGGGGCCCGGTCATCGGCGGCTACGTCGCCGCGCTGGTGCTCGCGGCGTCCTACGTCGCCATCGGCCTGTGGGTTTCCTCGCGTACCGACAATCAAGTCGTCAGCCTGATCGTGACCACGGTGATCGCCGGCGCGTTCTATTTGATCGGCTCGAGCGCGCTGACCGGACTCGTCGGCTACCGCGCCGGGGAGTGGCTCCACCTGCTCGGCGCCGGCTCGCGCTTCGCCTCGATCACGCGCGGCGTGCTCGATCTGCGCGATCTTTATTATTACCTGTCGATCACCGTCGTGTTCCTCGCGCTGAACCGGCTGTCGCTGGAGAAAATGCGCTGGGCCGGCAACGCGCCGCTCGCGAGCCACCGGCGCTGGTATTGGGCGACGCTGCTGCTCGCCCTGAACGTGCTGATAGCGAATCTATGGCTGGGCCAGATCGCGTGGGCGCGCGTCGCTTTTACGCGCGACCACCTGTACACGCTGTCGCCGGCGACCAAGAGCTACCTCGGCGAACTGCAGGAGCCGCTGTTGATCCGCGGCTATTTCAGCGCCGAGACGCATCCCCTGCTCGCGCCGCTCGTGCCGCAATTGCACGACTTGCTGGAGGAATACGCGGTCGCCGGCGGCGACAAGGTGCACGTCGAGTTCGTCGACCCGCGCGAACATCCGAAAATGGCGGCCGAAGCCGGCAATCGCTACGGCATTCGTCCGACGCCGTTTCAGGTCGCGAGCAAGTACCGCACCTCGGTCGTCAACTCCTATTTCGCGATCCTCGTCTCGTACGGCGGGCAATACCAAGTCCTGGACTTCCGCGACCTGATCGACGTCAAACAGCGCTCGGAGTCGGATATCGACGTGGTGCTGAAGAACCCCGAATACGCGATTACGAGCGCGATCCGCAAGGTGCTCCTGAGCTATCAGGGCGGCGGCGGCTTGTTCGGCACGCTGCAGCGGCCGGTGACGTTCGACGGCTACATCTCCGCCGATGCCAAGCTCCCCGAGTCGCTGCAAAAGGCGCGCGCCGCGCTGCAATCAGCGCTCGAGCAGGTCAGCAAGGACTCGGGCGGCAAGTTCGCGGTCTCGATGCAGGATCCGGACGGCGATCCGGCGCTCGCCGCCAAGCTCACGCGGGATTACGGCTTCCGGCCGATGGTCGAGAGCCTGCTCGACGACAGGCCGTTCTGGTTCTACATGACGATGAGCGACGGCAAGCAGACCGAACCCGTGCCGATCCCCGAGGCGCTGGATCAAGAAGGCTTCAAGAACGCCGTCGATTCCGCGGTCAAGCGCTTTTCCCCGGGCTTCCTGAAGACCGTAGCCGTGGTCTCGCCGAACAACGGCCAGGATTACTCGATGCTGCACTCGATGCTGAGCACGTCCGTGCGGTGGCAGGACACGAATTTGAAGAGCGGCCGGGTGCCGGGGAATGCGGACCTTTTGATGCTCCTGGATCCGCAGGCGCTTGATGAGAAGCAGCTGTTCGCGGTCGACCAATTCCTGATGCAGGGCGGCACCGTCATGGTCGCGACGTCGCCGGAGGACGTCAAAATCAGTCAGGGCATCGTCGGCACGCCGAACAGCAGCGGGCTCGGGGGCTGGCTCAAAGGATACGGCCTGACGCTCAGCAAGAGCCTGACGCTCGACACCGAAAGCGGCTCACTGCCGATTCCGGAGGAGCGCGACGTCGGCGGGCTCATCCTCAACGAGATCCATCTGGTCAAATATCCGTACATCGTCGACGTGCGCGGCGCCGGCTTGAACCCGAAGTCGCCGATCACGCGCAGCCTCGGCCAGGTGTACGCGCCGTGGGCAGGGGCGATCGACGTCGATGCGAAGGCCAACCGCGGGCGCGCAGTCACCGACCTTCTGCACTCCTCGAGCGCAAGCTGGCTCGCGGACTCCGCGAGCTTGATGCCGAACTACGCCGAGTATCCGAAGCTCGGCTTCCCCGCGAACGCGAATACGGCGCCGCATACGCTCGCGCTCATGGTCCAGGGAAGATTCGATTCGGCGTTCAAGGGCAAGCCGTCGCCGCTCGTCGCGGCCGCCGCGGCGCCCGCCGCGGGAGCGATCAGCGGCGTCATCGACCATTCGCCGGATTCGGCGCGCTTGATCCTGATCGGCTCTACAACGATGTTCAACGACCAGATCGGCAATTTGATCAGCCAGACGCTCGGCACGCGCTACATCAAAGGCCAGCAGTTCGTGCAAAACATCGTCGACTGGTCGCTCGAGGATCCGGGCCTTCTCAGCATCCGCAGCCGCGACCGCTTCGCGCGCACGCTCGCGCCGATGAGCCTCCGTTCCGAGGAGTTCTGGGAGTACCTGAACTACGGCCTCGCACTCGGCGGACTCGCGTTGATTTGGCTGCTCTCGCGGCGCCGACGCCGGCGCATGCTCGCGCATCATCTCAAGCTCCTGGCCGAGGTCTGATTTATGCAACGCGGGACATCGATATTGGCGGTGGCTTTCTGCATACAACTGGTGATCGCCGGGGCGCTGGCGATGCGCAAGGACAGGCTCGCGAGCCGTCCGCCGAACTCGGCGTTCGTGACGGCGCCGATCGCCAACGCCGACCGCATCGTCGTCGAAGGCAAGCCGCCGGCGGGGAAGCCGGCGGACTCGGCGCGCGTCGACATGGTCAAGGAGAACGGCGCGTGGGTCGTCGAGAGCGCATACGGCATGCCGGTCGCCGCAAACAAGGCGGACGAACTGCTCAAGAGGCTCGCGGCGCTGCGCCGCGGCTTGCCGATCGCGGATACCGCGGGCGCGCTGAAGCGCTTCAAGGTGAGCCGCGATGACTTCGAGCGGCGCGTCACCGTGAGTCGGGCCGGCAAGGCGCTGGCGACGATCTACCTCGGCGAAACCTCGGGGCCGCACAAGACCGACGCACGCACCGGCGGCGCGCATGCGGTCTACGCGGTCGATCTGCCGGTCTATGAACTGCCGACGGACGCAAACGGCTGGTTCGACGACGAACTGCTGCAGGTTCCGCCCGACGTGCTCGCCGGGATCAGCCTCGGCGGCGCGGGCAAGCGGACCGAAGTGTTGACGCGCCAATTCGCCGCGAACAAGGCGCCGGGGCCCTGGGAACTGAAGGGCCTGGCGAAGGCCCGGCAAGTTGACGACGCGGTCGTGTCCGCGCTGACGCGCGCGATCGCCGAACTTCGCGTCGAGGCGGCGCTCGGCGACCAGCCGAACCCCGCGTGGCGCACGAATGAGCCCGTGCTCACGCTGACGATCGAGAATACCGCCGGGAAATCGGTGACTTGGACGATAGCGAAACCGCAGAGCGGCGATTTCGACGTACTCAAGAGCTCGGATCACCCCTGGTATTTCTCGCTGACCGACGCCGAGGTGAAGCCGTTGCTCGATGCTTACGCCCCCGGCGCACTCATCGCCAAGGTCGAAAAAGCGGCGAAAATGCCAAAAACCGGCGCAAAAAAGCCGGCTACGCCAGCAAAAATGCAGCACACGGGTTCCTGATCTCGGCCCCGCCCAGAGGCTGACCCGCCGAATGCCCGTTCTAGGCCTCTGCGCACGCCGAGGGGTAGAATATGCGGCATTGCAGTTTGACGGCAGCGTCCGACGAAAATCGAAGGGCCAAGCATAGGGCCCGGACGAACGCCATCTCTGCGTCGGCTCAGGGAGTTCGTCATGTTCAAAGCATTTTCCGCCTTTGTCGTCGCGGCCGTCGCGATCGGGCTCGCGGCTTGCGGCGGGACCAGTACGCAGACCTCCGCCCATGCCACGTCGACCGCACGCGGCACGCTCGTCGAGAATCCACCGCTGCGCATCGCCTCGCTGAACGCGGCGGCGCTCACCGCCGATCTGTCGGCGAGCGCGAGCGGCGCGCAACTTCTCCAGTTGACCGGCGCACCCGCCTGCGGCGTCGACTTCTATTACGTCAAGTTCTGGACCGTCGGCGGCGCGAATGAGCCGACCGAGTCCTCCGGCGCGCTGATGGTGCCGACCGGCTCGGCGCCGGCCTGCAGCGGTGCACGGCCGATCGTCTTGTATGCCCACGGCACGCAGACAAACAAGGCGGCGAACATCGCCGACATCACCGATCCGTCGAACGCCGAGGGCGACCTGATCGCCGCGATGTTCGCCGCACAGGGCTACATCGTCGTCGCGCCGAACTACGCCGGCTACGATATTTCGACGCTCGGCTACCACCCGTACGTGGATGCCGTACAGCAGTCGGATGAAATGATCGACATCCTCGCCGCCGCGCGCAAAGCGTTGCCGAACACGCTCGCGACCGCGACCGGCGACAACGGTAAATTGTTCGTGACCGGATATTCCGAAGGCGGCTACGTCGCGATGGCGACGCAGCGCGCGCTGATCGCCGCGGGCACGCCGCCGACGGCGAGTGCGCCGATGTCGGGGCCGTACGCGTTGGAGGCGTTCGGCGACGCGATCTTCTACGGCAACGTCGACCTCGGCGCGACCGTGTTCGCGCCGCTGTTGACGACCGCCTATCAGCATGCGTACGGCAACATCTACAGCGCGACGACCGATGTCTACTCGGCCACTTATGCGAGCGGCATCGACACGCTGCTGCCCTCGACGATGCCGCTCGCGACGATTTTCTCGAGCAACCTGCTGCCCGAGACCGCGCTGTTCGACAGCGCGACGCCGACCGTGACGATCCCCGGCAATGCGGCGTTGTCGGCGCAGTTGACGGCGGCGCTCGCGGTACCTTCGAATCCGCTGTTCGCCGCCGGCTTCGGCCCGTCTTATCTGATCACCAACAACTACCGCGTGAGCTACGTGCTCGACGCGGCCGCCGATCCCGACGGCGCCGTGCCGACACCGTCCGCGGGCGTGCCGCTCGCGGCTGCGGCGCCGACCCAGACGCTGCGTAATGCGTTCTACGTCAATGATCTGCGCAACGGCGGCTGGGCGCCGACGACGCCGACCTTGTTGTGCGGCGGAGACCAGGACCCGACCGTGTTCTTCAGCGTCAATACCGGCACGATGGCCGCGTTCTGGAGCTCTCTGCCCGCGGGCCTGGTGACGGTGCTCGACGTCAATGCAGCAGCCGCCGGCCCGTTTGCCGCGGTACAGACCGCGTTCCAGACCACCCAAGCGCAAGAACTCGCCTACCTGATGTCGCCGGCGGGTGGCGGCAATACGCTCGCCGCCGCCGAACAGTTGCTGGTCGAGGGTTACCACGCGGCCGTAGCGCCGTTCTGTAGCGTCGCCGCGCGCTCGTTCTTCAGCCAGTTCTAGGGGAATCAGCCATGAAAAACATCAACGTACGCTTGCTTCCCGCCGCGCTGGCGCTGACCCTCGGCACGCTTTGCGCCGCGCTCCCGGCCCACGCCCAAGGCGTTCCCGCGAACAACCTGCGGATCGGGATCTACGCGGTGTTCTATCACACGAACGCCGATGATATCAGCGGTGCGTACGTGCCCCCGGGCGTCAACCTCAACGTCAAGGATGTGCAAACGATCTACTTTGCCTACGTGCGCCGCCTGTCGGCGCACTTCGACATGGAATTGGCGGCAGGCTCGCCGCCGGTCACCCATACCGTCGGCAAGGGCCCGGCGACGCTCGGGTCGGTGCCGTACAACGGCGCCGAAATTTCGACGGCGCGCTGGTTCGCGCCGACGCTGCTGGTCGAATACCGATTTCTCGGCGAGCATTCGCCGTTACAGCCGTTCATCGGCGTCGGCGTCAATTACACCAGCTTCTACGACCGCAACTCGACGGCGGCGGGCGATGCCGCGAACGGCGGACCGACGAAACTGTCGCTGAGCGCATCGATCGGTCCCGCGGCGACGGCCGGCGTGTCCTATGCGATCACTTCGCGCTGGAATCTGCACGCCTCGTATTCCTGGTCGCGCGTCGATTCGAAGCTGACTGCGGACACCGCCGGCGTCATCCGCACGACCCACATCCGGTTCGGGCCGCAGGCATTGGTCCTGTCGGTCGGATATTCGTTCTGACGCTGCCGCAGCCGCCGCGCGCGGCTTGCGCGGTGGTGGTGACCTACCATCCGGACGCCGGCTTGTCCTTGCGCCTGGCTGGCATCGCGCGCCAGGTCGGCGCCGTCGTCGTCGTCGACAACGGCTCGGACGAGGACGAGTCGGCGCTGCTGCAAGACGCGGCCGCCGACCCCAAAGTCACGCTGATCCGCAACCACGAAAACCTGGGCGTCGCGCGCGCGCTCAATATCGGCATCCGGCGCGCGGCGGCGCTTGGATTCGACTGGGTCTTGCTGCTCGATCAGGACAGCATCGTCGCCGACGATCTCGCGCAGGCCCTGTTCGACATCCGCGGCTCATTCCCGGATGCGGACCGTCTGGCGGTCGTCGGCGCGGGCTTCGGCGCGCACGCGGCCGCGCCCGGCGACGAGCCCTGGGAGGAGGTCGAGTCGGTGATCACCTCCGGGTCCTTGCTGCCGCTCGCGGCGTTTGCGGCGATCGGTCCGTTCCGCGAAGAGTTCTTCATCGATTACGTCGACACGGAATTCTGCCTGCGCGCGCGCTCTCTCGGCTACCGCGTCATCAACGCGCGCCGCGCGCTGATGGCGCACGAAATCGGCGCACCCACGCGCCACCGGATCCTGTGGATCGGCAAATCGACGACGAATCACTCGGCCGATCGGCGCTACTACATCGCGCGCAACGACACCGTCCTGTTGCGCGAATATGGACGTTACCGATTCGGCGCCTGGGCGCTGAAGAGCCTGAAGCGCCGCCTGCGCACCTGCAAGCGCGTGCTGCTCTACGAAGACGACAAGCTCGCCAAGATTGCGGCGATCGGCGCAGGATGGCGCGACGGGGTACGCAACCGGCTGGGTCCGCGCCCGGCGCGCCGATTGAGTAATATCAACGTTTGAACGCATCGCCGTTTGGAGAGAATCGATGAAGGAAATCCTGGCAGGCTGCATTGCTCTCACGCTCCTCCTGGTCGCCGACTCGGGTTACGCCGCGGGCGGAAAATTGCGCATCCTGACCTGGGCCGACTACGTGCCGCGCAATGTGGTCGCACAGTTCGAAAAACAGACCGGCATCGAAGTCGAGGTGACGCTGTCGAACAACGAGGAGATGATTTCGAAATTGCGCGCGACCGGCGGCGCGGGCTTCGATCTCGCGCAGCCCTCCGAGGACCGGATCGCGGGTCCGCAGAGCGAATTCGGCATCTACAAGCCGATCGACCTTTCGCGCGTCAACCTCGGCGAATTCCGGCCGTCCCTGCTCGCGATCACGCGCAAGGAAACGACGATCGGGGGCAAGGTCTACGGCTTGCCGTATCTTTGGGGCACCGACGGGCTCGTCGTCAACACGAAGTTGGCGCAGGTCGCGGACTACATGGATCTTTGCAACCCGGCGCTCAAGGGCAGGACGGCCGTGCGCCTGAAGCGGCCGACGCTGATGGCGTACGCATTCGCCGCCGGCAAGGACCCCTTCGCGCTCTACGGCAATTGGCCCGCATATACCGCGCTGATGAACCAGGTCGGCGCGACCTTGATCAAATGCAAGCCGAATTTCCGCTTCTTCTACGACAACAAGGATCAGCTGCTGAACGCTTTCCGCTCCGGCACGATCGTCGCGGCGATGATGTGGGACACCGGCGGTTGGACCCTGAACCGCGAGAATCCGAACATCAAGTTCATCGTGCCGCGTTCCGGCGCGCTCGGCTGGCTGGACACGTTCGCGCTGCCGGCGCGCGGCCGCAACGACGCGGCCGCGTACGCCTGGATCAATTTCACCATGCGTCCCGAGATCGCCGCCGAAATCGTCAAGGCCGTCGGCAGCTATTCGGCCGCCAAAGGCGTCGAACCCTTGATCGATCCGGTATTGAAGGCGCAGTTCTTGGAGGCTTTTCCGAACGAGAGCGCATTGGATCGCATCCATTGGTATCCGGCGATCCCGGCCGGCCTGGAACTCATCGAGGGGCGCGTCCTCGACCGCATCAAAGCCGCGGACTAGGGCGGCGGCATGTCGGCAGGGGCCGGCGTCGGCTCACCCTCACCCTCACCCTCGGCCTCGGCCTCGGCCGCGGGGCGCCGACGCGCGCTCCACCACCGTTTCACGAACGCCGTGGCCGGCCGCAGCGCGGGGTAGAACGCTGCCAGCTTGAGGCCGATGCGAACGAGCCGGCGCGGCCGCTTGAGGAGCAGCAGCGCGGCGCCCGCACCGAACAAGGCCTGAACCCACGGCGACCGGCCGGCCGCGATCACGCGATCGGCGAATTCGAAGCGCCGCGTCAGCGCACCGAGCTCCGCGCCCAAATCGCTGCGCAGGTGCCTGCTGCGCACCAACAGGCTGGCGCGCCGCGCGGCGGCCGCTTGCGCGCGCGTGCTCACGGCGGCGGCCCCCCGAGCGCCTCCGCGTCCTTCTTCAGTTCCGCGCTCGTCGCCGACAGGAAGCGCGGGCGCTGCCGCAGGCGGGTGCGCACCGCCAGCGCGGCGCCGGCCGCGGCCAACGCGAATGCCCCCGTCACGAGCGACGCGGCGAGCAGGCGATGCGTGTCCCAGCAGGCGATGACGATCGTCAGCGCGAGCAACAGCAGCGCGAGCGACGCGAAATAGATCGCGGCCGCGCCCCACAGCAGGATCTGCGCCGCGCATTCGATTTGCTCCTCGATCTCGACCGAGACCAACTCGAGCCGCGTGCGCGCAAGTTCGATCGCGGTCGCGCCGGCCCGCTTCAAGCTTGCGATCAGCCCCGCATCGGGGGCGCTGGTCGCCATGAGCCTAACGGCGCCCGAGCAGCACGCCGACGACGACGCCGACCGCGGCGGCGATGCCGACCGACTGCCAGGGGTTGTCATGCACGTACTGCGTCGCGTCGTCTTTCACGGCCTTCGCGCGCTTCCTCAAGTCGGCCTCCAGCTCGGCCAGACGGGCACGCGCGCTCTCGACGGAATCCGCCGCGCGCTGGCGCGCGCCCTTGGCGCGCTCGCTGACGTCTCCGGCGGTCGCCGCGACCAGCGCCTCGGCATCGGTGACGACGGCGCGCAAGTCGTCGATCAAGGTTCGGGTGGTGACTTCGCTCATGACTGAATCCCTCCGAGGTGACATCGATCCCCCCTGTATGGTAGTTCCTAAGGGCCTTGGGAGTATCCGGAATTCCACGTGCAGATGCGCAACTTCGCGGTATTATCGGCGCTTCTTGCACTGCGCAATGAGTTGAAGCGCCGATGAGCACGCCTGATCTCGCCGCCCTGGCCGTCGTCAAACGTTTCGGCGACCACACGGCCGTCGACTCGCTCTCGTTCACGGTCGAGCGCGGCAGCTTCTTTTCCATCCTGGGGCCCTCCGGCTGCGGGAAAACGACACTCCTGCGGATGATCGCGGGCTTCATCGCGCCGGACGCGGGCACGATCGCGATCGGCGGCAGAAATATGGCGGGCGTGGCGCCGAACCGCCGCCCGGTCAACATGGTTTTCCAGCAACTCGCGCTGTTTCCGATGATGTCGGTCGGCGAGAACGTCGCTTTCGGGCTTGCCCGCCGCGGAATCGCCGGCGCCGCACGGCGCGCGAAGGCCGAAGCGATGCTCGCGCGCGTCGGCCTGGGCGGCGCCGCCGGCAAGCGCGTCGACGAACTCTCCGGCGGACAGCGCCAGCGCGTCGCGATCGCGCGCAGCCTCGTGCTCGAGCCGACGCTTCTGCTGCTCGACGAGCCGCTCGGCGCCCTCGATCTGAAGCTGCGCGAACACATGAAGATCGAGCTAAAACAGCTGCAGGCCGAATTCGGCACGACGTTCGTCTATATCACGCACGACCAATCCGAGGCCCTGGTTCTCTCCGACCGCGTCGGCGTGATGAACCACGGGCGCTTCGAGCAGCTCGGCACGCCGCAGGACCTCTATTACCGGCCGCAGACGCCGTTCGTCGCGGGATTCGTCGGCGACAACAACCGCATCGTCGGGCGCGCGGCCGGCATCGACGGCGCCTCGGTTCGAATCGCGACCGATGACGGCTGGGAGATTCATGCGCGCAAGAGCGCCGCGATCGGCGTCGGCGATCCGGTCGAAGCGTTCATACGGCCCGAGGCCGCGACGCTCGGGCGCGAGACCGGCCAATTGCCGTCCGGCCAGCCGGTGCACGAAGGCGTCGTCGAGAGCCTGCTGTTCGACGGCGCGAACTCGGCCGTGCTGCTGCGCGAGACGCGCTCGCGCCGGGAATTTCGCATCGCCCTGCCGCAGACCGGACAATTCGCCGACCTGCGCGTCCAGGAAAGAGTGCTGTTTACTTTCGACCCGGAGCGCGCCACCTGCTTCGTGGCGCGCAGCGGCGCGACGGCCGGCCGTGCTTGACGCGGCGGCGATGAGGCGGCGTGCGCTGCTGCGCCAGGGCCTGTTGATGACGCCGGCGCTTCTGTGGCTCGGCTTGCTGATTTTCCTGCCGCACGTCGAACTTGCGATCCTGTCCTTTCGCGAGCAGGTCGGGCCGCGCCAATACGCGCCGAGCCTCGCGCAGTACAAGACGTTTTTCCAGGAGCCGGAATACTGGCATGTGTTCGCGCGCACCGCGTGGATGTCGGCGCTCGCGACCTTGTTGACGCTGATCGTCGCGTTCCCGATCGCCTGGGTCATCGCGAAAATCGCGCGCGGGCGCCGCGCCGCGCTGCTGTTTCTCGCCTGCCTGATCCCGTTCTGGATCAGTGAGACCGTGCGCACGCTCGGCTGGATGATCCTGTTGGGTCAATCCGGCGTGCTGCCCGCCTTGCTCGTCAAGCTCGGAGTGACGGCGACGCCGGTCGAACTGCTGTACCGAGACTCGACGATCATGGTCGGCCTCGTCTATACGTCGATGCTGTTCATGATCGTGCCGCTGGTCTCGAGCCTCGAGAGCCTCGACAACTCGCTGATCGAGGCGGCCTACGACCTCGGCGCCGGCGGCTTCACCGTGCTGCGCAAGATCGTGATCCCGCATGCCGCGCCCGGCATCACCGCCGGATGCATCATCGTGTTCATGCTGACGCTCGGCAACTACATCACGCCGACGCTGCTCGGCGGCAAGAACTCGGACTGGTTCACCGAGCAGATCTACACCCAGTTCATCACCCGCTTCAATTGGGAACAGGGGGCCGCGTTCGGCTTCCTGCTGCTCGGCCTGTCCACCGTGATGGTCATGATCGGCTTGAAGATCACCGGCCAGCGCTTCGGCGACGTGATGAAGCGCACGTGATTCCCTCGCTGCCGCGCCCCGTCTGGCTGCGCACCGCGACCGCGCTGTACGTCGCCGCCTTTCTTGCGTTCCTGTTCCTGCCGCTCGTAATAGTGTCGGTTTTCGCGTTCAACGACGCGCCCTACCCCGCGCCGCCCTGGCACGGCTTCACGCTGGATTGGTTCCTCGGCAGCGATGCGGCGGGGCGCGTCGGACTGTTTCAGGACGGCGAACTGCTGCGCAGCATTTGGACGAGCTGCGTCGTCGCGGCCTGGGTCACGCTGTTGTCCGTGCTCGTCGGCCTCGCGAATGCGCTCCTGATCGAGCGCTGCGATTTTCGCGGCAAGCAGGCATTGTCGGTCATGATGATGGTTCCGCTCGTCATTCCCGGCGTGATTCTCGGCATTTCGATCCTCTCGTTCGCGAGCCGGATCGCGCAGTTCGCCGACGATCACTTCGGGTTGGACCTCGGCTTTCTGCGGCCGGGGCTGCCGCTGGTCGTGTTGGGACAGTTTTCCTACATTGCGACCATCGCGACCTTGACGCTGCGCGCCCGCTTGAGCCGCTTCGACCGGACGCTCGAGGACGCCGCGCTCAATCTCGGCGCGACCACGGCGGCCGCGTTCCGCACGATCCTGCTGCCATACCTGCGCCCGGCGCTGATCGGCACCGCCGCGATCTCGTTCCTGATGTCGTTCGCGGATTTCAACACGACGCTGATGCTCGTCGGCGGCAAGTCGCCGCTCACGGTGCTGATGTACGGGCGCATGCACGAGGGCGCGACGCCGGTCTTGAACGCGGTCAGCCTGTTCCTGATGATCGCCTCGGCGCTGCTCGCGCTCGCGCTGATGCGCGGCCGGCCGCAGCGACGCTGACGGCGGCAGAGCGCGGCGCGGGCGCGGCCCGGCGCAGCTCGAGGCCGATCGCGTGCCGGCGCTGGAACCCTTTCCACACCGTGATGTCGCCGCTGTCCGGGCTGTAGGCATCGTACGGCGAGTGATCGCTCGCCGGCCAGACGCCGCCGTCCGACTGCGCGACGCGCACGTTCAGATAGGCGGCGCGGCTTTTCTCGCCCTTCAGGTACAAATCGAGGAACGCAGTGATGAAGTGCGCGTTGATCGCGTTCATGCGCTCCTTGTTCCATACCGGATCCTGGAACCAATCCTGGTCCCACAGGCGGCCGCGCATCTGCGGCGGCGTCGGGTTCAGGCCGACGTTGTGGCCGCCTTGCCGGAAGGTCAGTAGGTAGCGCCGTGAGTTCGTCGCCTCGTCGAAGAACGCGCGCGCGCCGTGTACGTAGCCCACCGTCTGATCCGCATCGCCGTTGATCAACAGGAGCGGCGCGCTGATGCCCTTGAGTCCGTCGCGGCCCCAGGCATCGAACGATCCGCCGCCCGCGGGCGCGATCGCGACGACCGCGCGCAAATTCGCCACCTTGACTTCAGCTTGCCGCGCGCCGCCGCGCGCGTACGGCGCAAGCTGTGCGCCGGGCACGCTTTTCGCGACCGGACTTGCAGGGTCCAGCACGGCGCCGGCCGACGTCAAGACGCCGTATCCGCCCATCGAGTAGCCGATCAGCGCGGTGCGCGCCGGATCGATCCAGTGCTTGGCCGCGAGAGTGCGCTGCAGAGTCGCGGCGACGAACGCGATGTCGAGCGGCCGGCGCACGACCGGTTCGGGAAACGCGGCCTTGTCGGTTATCGGGGGATCGTCGTGATGGATCGCCGCGACCACGTAGCCCTTGGACGCGAGGTTCTCGGTGATCCAGGTCATCGCGGCCGGTTGGTTGCTGTAGCCGTGCGAGACGACGACCAGCGGGTAGTCGGAACCGGAAAATGGCGCGTTGCGCACGGCGATTCCCTGAACCTTGAAGCGCGCCGGCGGCGCCGGCGGTTCGGACGGAAATGCCGCCGCGTACACGACCCGCGGCGCCTGCGCGGCGGCGGTCGCCGGGTACCAGATGTCGACGGCGAGCGCGCGGTCGCGCCGCGGCGCGGTCTTGGACACCGGGTCATACGCGAGCACGTCGGCCTGCGCGCGCTCGACCAGCCTAACCGTCTTCACACCGACCGCATGCGGCCCGAGCGGCGCAAGTTCGGGCGCGTCGACGCCGAAGACGCTCGGCGCGCGCGCCGCGAGCGCGGGGACCGCAACCTGCGAGGCGAGCGCGAGCGCGGCGCAGGCACGCAAAACGTGGCGTGCGCCCGGTGCCCGCGCCGGTTCTGCGGCCGTTCGCATCAGTGGTAGCGCCGTGCGAGCGCCTCGAGCGGGATCGGCTTGATTTTGGGCGCCCGGCCGGCGCAGCCAAACGCCTCGAAGCGCGCCTTGCAGATGCCGCGCGCGGCCGCACGCGCCTCGCCGAGCACTTTGCGCGGATCGAATTCGCCCGGTTGTTCGACGAACACCCTGCGGATCGCGCCCGTCATCGCGAGCCGAATGTCGGTGTCGATGTTGATCTTGCGCACGCCGTGCTTGATGCCTCGCTGGATCTCCTCGACCGGCACGCCATAGGTTTCCTTGATGTCACCGCCGTATTTGCGGATGATCGCGAGCCACTCCTGCGGCACGCTCGAGGAGCCGTGCATCACCAAATGCGTGGACGGCACCGCGGCATGAATTTCGGCGATGCGGCCGATCGCGAGAATGTCGCCGGTCGGCTTGCGCGTGAACTTGTACGCGCCGTGGCTCGTGCCGATCGCTATGGCGAGCGCATCGACACCGGTGCGTTCGACGAAATCTTTCGCCTGCCGCGGGTCCGTCAGAAGCATCTCATGGCTGAGTTTTCCCTCGGCGCCGACCCCATCCTCCTTGCCGGCGGTGCCGGTTTCGAGCGAGCCCAAGCAGCCGAGCTCGCCTTCCACCGAGACCCCGATCGAGTGCGCGATGCCGCAGACTTCACGCGTGATGTCGACGTTGTATTCGTAGGTCGACGGAGTCTTCGCATCCTCCATCAAGGAGCCGTCCATCATCACGCTCGTGAATCCGGAGCGCATCGCCTGCAGGCAGACCGCCTCCGAGGGCCCGTGGTCCTGGTGCATGACGACCGGTATGTCGGGATGGGTTTCGACCGCGGCCTGCACCATGTGCCGCAGGTAGGCCTCGCCCGCGTATTTGCGCGCGCCCGCCGAGGCCTGCAGGATCACCGGCGACTGGGTTTCCTGCGCGGCTTCCATGATGGCCTGAATCTGCTCGAGGTTGTTGATGTTGAACGCCGGCAAGCCGTAATCGTTTTCGGCGGCGTGATCGAGCAGTTGGCGCAGCGATACGAGTGCCATGGAATTCCTCCTGGTGGATCTTGGTTTCTGCGCACATGGCGCTGCCCGGATTATGCACCAAGCGCCGCCTCCTGCACGAGCGCCGAGTCCACCGCCTCCACCCAATGGCGCACCGGGATCGCGCTGCCGCTCTGCAAATGCTGGATGCAGCCGATGTTCGCGGAAACGATGCATTCGGCGTCGATGCCGCCGAGCGCCTGGAGCTTGCGATCGCGCAATGCGCGCGCGATCGACGGCAGCAACACCGAGTAGGCGCCGGCCGACCCGCAGCACAGGTCCGCGTCGACCTGCGCCGTTTCGACGCGAAAGCCGAGCGCGCGCAGATGCGGCTCCACGGCGCCCTGCAAAGCCTGGCCGTGCCGCAGCGTGCAGGGGGCGTGATAGGCGAGCGGCCGCGCCGCCACGTTGCGCACGCGCTTTTGCAGCGCCGGCAGCATGTCGGGCAGAAGTTCGCTCAAATCGCGTGCCAGCTGCGCGATCGCAGATGCTTTGGCCGCGTACGCCGCATCGGCCGCAAGCGCGCGGCCGTAGTCCTTGAGCGCGAGGCCGCAGGCGGACGCGTTGACGACGATCGCATCGACCTCGCCCGCCGCAACCGCGGGCCACCACGCATCGATATTGCGGCGCATGTCCGCGAGCGCCCCGCCGGGATCGGACAGATGGGCGCGCATGGCGCCGCAACAGCCCGCGTTCGGCGCATAAACGCCGTCGATGCCGGCCGCCGCAAGCACACGCACCGTCGCCGCGTCGATGTTCGGCGCGAGCGTCGGCTGTACACAGCCCTTGAGCAGCCATACGCGGCGCCGCGGCGGCACGCGCAGCGCCGCGCGCGGCGGCGCGCATGCGGCCGCGACTTCGGTCTTGCGCGGCAGCTTGTCGCGCAGCACGCGCGGCACCAGCGGCGCAAGCCGCCGGCCGAGCGCTGCGGCCGGCGCGAACCAGCGCGACGTCAATCCCTCGCGCAGCAGCCAGCGCGCCGCGCGTTCGCGCAGCGGCCGCGGCACGCGCTCATCGACGATGCGGCGCCCGATCTCGAGCAAGCGGCCGTAGCGGACCGCGCTCGGGCACGTCGTCTCGCAGTTCAGGCAGGTCAGACAGCGGTCCAAGTGAAGCTGCGTGAGGCGCGTGACGGGAGCGCCCTCGAGCGCCTGCTTGATCAGATAGATGCGGCCGCGCGGCCCGTCGAGTTCGTCGCCGAGCAAGCGGTACGTCGGGCAGGTCGCGTTGCATAGTCCGCAATGCACGCAGCTGCGCAGGATCGCGTTCGCTTGCTCGCCGGCGGCGTCGCGCTGAAACTCGGGACTCAATCGGGTGCGCATGAACCGCGGCTACCAGCCGGCGTACAGCCGGCCGGGATTGAAAATCCCGTCCGGATCGAACGCCTCTTTCAAGCGGCGGTGAATGCGCATCAGCGGCTCGGCCGGCACGGCAAACGCGCCCGCGGACTTGTCGGCGGCGCGCACGAGCGTCGCGTGCCCGCCCGCCGCGGCGGCGGCGGTTCGCAGGTCCGCAGGCGCCGCGCTGCCGCGCCACCAGCGCAAGGCGCCGTTCCATTCGATGCATTGTTCACCGCCCAACACCGCCAATGCGGCGGTCGAGGGCACCGACAGGCGCCACAGAGACTCGCCGCGCGCGAGCGCCGCCGCATCCGGCCGGAAGAACTCGAGGCCGTGGTCGCGCAAATCCGCCCACCAGGCATCCGCGGCATCGGGGTCGAGCGCCGCTCCGCCCAAATTGCGCCGCGCGAGCTCGACGGCGGCGCGCGCGCCGGCGAACCGCAAATACAGCCGCCCGCGAAACCAGGCGCTCGCGGTCAACGGCAACGGCTTCACGCCCAAGCGCTTGAGCCGCTCGTGCGCCTCATCCGCACCGCAATCGAAGCACAGCGTCGCCGTCGCCGGACGGCTCGGCACGACCTTCAAGGAAACTTCGAGAAGCACGCCGAGCACGCCCCAGGAGCCCGCGAGAACCCGCGCGACGTCGTAGCCCGCGACGTTCTTGATGACCTGGCCGCCGAATGTCTGGATTTCGCCGCGGCCGGTCAAGATCGTCGCGCCGAGCAAGTAATCGCGCACCGCGCCGGCCGCCGCGCGCGCGGGTCCCGACAGCCCGGCGGCGACCATGCCGCCGACCGTGCCGCCCGGCGCAAAGCGCGGCGGCTCGAACGCGAGCGTCTGGCCGCGCTCGGCGAGCGCCGCCTCGAGTTCGGCGAGCGGCGTGCCGGCGCGCGCCGTGACGACGAGTTCGCTGCTCTCGTAACTGCTGATGCCGCGCAAGGCGCCGAGCTCGAGCGGACGGCCGCGCGGCGCCTCGCCGTAGAACGCCTTGGTGGCGCCGCCGCGGATCTCGAGCGGAGCGCGCCGCGCACGCGCAGCGGCGACCGCGTCGATCACCCGCAGGAGCGCCGCGTCGCGGCCGTCGGCGTCGCGCGCTTGCATCAAAACCTCGGCAGGTCCGGAAACGCAAGCAGGCCGCGGTGCACGTGCATCTTGCCGTATTCGGCGCAGCGCGCGAGCGTCGGAATCACTTTGCCGGGATTCAAGAGCTCCTCGGGGTCGAACGCGCGCTTGACGGCGAAGAATTGCGCGCGCTCCGCGGGCGAGAATTGCACGCAAATCGAGTTCAATTTCTCGACGCCGACGCCGTGCTCGCCGGTGACCGTGCCGCCCATGCGCACGCTCGTCTCCAGGATATCGGCGCCGAACGCCTCCGCGCGGCGCATTTCATCGGCATCGGCCGCGTCGAACAGGATCAGCGGATGGAGATTGCCGTCGCCGGCGTGAAACACGTTGACGCAGGCGAGGCCGTAGGTCGACTCCATCGCCTGGATCGAGCGCAACATCTCGGCCAGGCGCTTGCGCGGGATCGTCGAGTCCATGCAAAGGTAGTCGGGACTGATTCCGCCCGATGCGGGGAACGCGTTCTTGCGGCCGCTCCAGAACCTGAGCCGCTCCGCCTCGTCGCGGCTCGCCGCGATGCGCGTCGCGCCGCTCGCCTCGAGAACCGCCGTCATTCGGCCGATTTCCTCGTCGACCTCCTCCGGCGTACCGTCGCTCTCGCACAGGAGGATCGCGGCGGCGTCGAGATCGTAGCCCGCGTGCACGTAGTCTTCCGCGACGGCCGTCATGCGCTGATCCATGAGTTCAAGGCCCGCCGGAATGATCCCGTGCGCGATGATGTCGGCGACCGCGTTGCCCGCCGACTCGATGTCGGCGAAGCTCGCGATGATGCAGCGTGCAAGGATCGGCCTCGGCACGAGCTTGACCGTCACTTCGGTGATCACGGCGAGCATGCCTTCGCTGCCGACGATCAGCGTCAGCAAGTCGAGCCCCGCGGCATCGAGCGCGCTCGAGCCGAACTCGACGGCTTCGCCGTCGGCCGTGAAACCGCGCACGCCGAGCACGTTGTGCAGCGTGAGGCCGTACTTCAGGCAATGCACGCCGCCGGAGTTTTCCGCGACGTTGCCGCCGATCGTGCAGGCGAGCTGGCTGCTCGGGTCGGGGGCGTAGTAAAGGCCGAACGGCGCCGCCGCCTCGCTGATCGCAAGGTTGCGCACGCCCGCTTGAACCGTCGCCGTGCACGCCTCGGGATCGAGCGCGACGATCTGCGTGAACTTCGCGAGCACCATCAGCACGCCGAGCGGGTGCGGCAACGCGCCGCCCGAAAGGCCGGTGCCGGCGCCGCGCGCGACCACCGGCACTCGCTGCGCATGGCATGCCTTCAAGGTCGCGGCAACCTCGGCGTCCGAGGACGGCAGCACGACAATGAGCGGCGCTTGCCGATATGCGGTCAGACCGTCGCACTCGAACGGCGCGGTCGCCTCGCGGCTCGAGAGTATCGCCTCGCGCGGCAGGATCGGCGCGAGCAGCGCGCGGATTTCGGTCCGGCGCCGTGCTCGCTCGCGCTCATCGACGCTCGGCTGTTGGTTCATCGCTGCGACATTAACAGCATCGCCGGCAATTGCGCGAGCGACTCGATCAGCGCGTCGCCGGGCAGGAGGCGCGGGTCGCGCCCCTCGTCGTAGCCGTAAGGCACGCAGATGACCGGTATCCCGGCCGCGCGCGCCGCCTCGACGTCGTTGCTCGAATCGCCGACCATCAGCGCCGCCGCCAGCGGCGCCTCGAGCGCCGCGCACGCGTACAACAGGGGCTCCGGATGGGGCTTGCGGCGCTCGCAGGTGTCGCCGCCGACGATCAAATCGACGCTCGCGCAAAGCCCGCCGCTGCGCACCAGGGCATCGGCAAAGCGGCGCTGTTTGTTGGTGACGACCGCGATCTTCAGGCCCGCCGCATGAAGTTGGCGCACGGCCTCGAGCGCGCCTTGGAACGGCGGCGCCGTGCTCTCTGCGCGCCGTTCAAGCTCGGCGTAATGGTGAAAGAACCGCTCGAGCATCGCCGCATACGTCGCCGCATCGGCGTCGCGCCCCAGGACTTGCGCCGCGCGGCGCAGCAACTGCGGCGCGCCGCGTCCGATCAGGCGGCGCACGACGCCGGCAGCGATCGGCTCCCAGCCGAAGTCCGCGGTCGCGCGGTTGAGCGCGAGTGCGATGTCATCCGCGGTGTCGAACAGCGTGCCGTCGAGATCGAACAGCACCGCCGCGAGCCTTTGTCCACGCCAATGCGCCGGCGCGCTCATTTGACCGTCGACAACAACAGGCTCGTCTCGGTGCGCGCGATGCTCTCGAGCGTGCGGATGCGGTTGATCACGCGATCCACCTCCGCCAAGCTGTCGGCGCGCAATTCCGCGATCAGATCCCAGCGCCCGTTGGTCGAATGCAGCGCCTCGACGGCCGGATCCCCGCGCAGCGTGCGCGACACCTGGTCGAGCGTATTGCCTTCGACCTCGATCGTCATCAGCGCCGTGATCCGGTGCATGTCCGTTTGCGGCCTCAGGCGCACCGTGTAGCCCGCGATCGTACCGTCCGCCTCCAATTTCGCCATGCGGTTTTGCACGGTGCCGCGCGCGATACCGAGTTCTTTCGCCAGATTGGCGACCGATTCGCGCGCATCGGCGCGCAGCAGCGCGATCAAGCGCCGGTCCAAGTCATCCATTGCCGCAGCTCACAATTGACCAAAACGCCAATTATTATTGCCTATATGTGCAATATATATCAAGTTTAGAGCACTTTTGATGCTTCCTGTTGGCCGCAAAACGTCGAATGATAGGCTCCTCAACCGGGAGTTTACGATCATGGTCGACTATATCGGCGTCGTCGACGTCGCGCGTTTGATAGCTGCCGTGGGTCCGGGCGAATTCATCGCGCGCCTCGCCGACGAGATCCTCGCCGACTACCGCCGCTGGGGCGACTTCGAAAAATCCGCGCGCCTCGCGAGCCATTCGGCGGTCGGCGTCATCGAACTGATGCCGACGAGCGACGGGCGCTTGTTCTCGTTCAAGTATGTCAACGGCCATCCCAAGAACACGGCCGCGGGCCTGCTGACCGTGACCGCGTTCGGCGTGCTCGCCGACGTCGCGACCGGCTATCCGTTGCTGCTGTCGGAACTCACGGTGACGACGGCGCTGCGCACCGCGGCGATGTCCGCGCTCGCCGCGCGCTGGCTCGCGCGCGCGGACAGCCGCGTCATGGCGCTGATCGGCAACGGCGCGCAAAGCGAATTCCAGGCGATCGGCTTTCAGCGCATGTTGGGCTTGCGCGAATTGCGCTTGTTCGACCTCGACCCGGCCGCGACCGCCAAACTGGAACGCAATCTGCGCGCGCTGCCGGAATTCCAGGGCGTACGCTTGACTCGCACGGCGAGCGCCGCCGAGGCGTGCCGCGGCGCCGACATCGTCACGACCGTGACCGCGGACAAGCGCAACGCCGTGATCCTGACGCCGCCGATGGTGAAGCCCGGCATGCACCTCAACGCGGTCGGCGGCGACTGTCCCGGCAAGACCGAGCTGCACGCCGACGTGTTGCGCATGCCGGACACGCGCGTCGTCGTCGAATACGAACCGCAATCGCGGATCGAGGGCGAGATTCAGCAGATGGAGCCCGACTATCCGGTGACCGAA
>VFSW01003886.1_pt1 | contig 22357 bp, 24 predicted proteins | sample 5358111 | NCBI WGS metagenome assembly VFSW01 (sample SAMN11554181, study PRJNA540505) | mine drainage metagenome | isolation source: sediment from site ElyBrook_90M | place: USA: Ely Copper Mine, Vershire, VT | collected 2017 | reverse complement strand
GTCAGGGATGATCGCGCCTTCGACGGCCGGCCGGCGCCGCGTCGTTCTCCTCACCACCAGCCTCGCCCCCTACGATGCCATCGGCAACGATGTGCTCGGCATGCGGGAGTCTCTGGCTCACGCCGGCTATCCGGTCGAGTTGTACGCGGGCGAAGTACATCCGCGGCTGGCTAACCTTGCCCGCAAGCTCGATCTCGACACCCAGACGTTCTGGGAAGACCGCGAAGCGCTGCTGATTTACCACCATTCGATGGGTTGGCCCGAGGGCCAGGACCTGCTCGAATCCGCACGCGGGCGCATCGCGGTGAAGTATCACAACATCACGCCGCCGCGATTTTTCCAGCCCTATTCCGACATCTATTCCGGAGCGTGCCGCGCCGGAGAATGCGCCAACTTCCGCGTCGCCAATCATCGCCGGGCGATCTTCTGGGGCGATTCCACATTCAACTGCGACGACCTCGCGCGATACGGAGCAAAACTCCCTCGCTGCCGCGTTCTGCCACCGTTTCACTACGCCGAAGATTCAGTCCGGACACCGCACGACCGCGACGTAATTGAACGCTACGGTTCTCGCCCGGGCGCCAAACTACTCTTCGTCGGAGGCATCAAGCCCAACAAGGGCCACATTCAACTGCTTCGCGTCGCCGCTGAGTACAAACGCGCCTACGATCCCGACGTGACCCTGTTCCTTCCCGGCGCGATCGATCCGCGGTTGAAAGCGTATCAGAGCCATCTCGAAGACGTCATCGACGCCCACGCCCTCCGCGAGAACGTCGTATTTCCCGGCTCGGTCAGCGGAGCCGCGCTGCGCAGCTACTATCTTCTCTGTGACGTGTTCCTTTGTCTGAGCGAGCACGAAGGTTTCTGCGTCCCTCTGATCGAAGCGATGATTCACCGCATGCCCATCGTCGCGGCGGCGAAGACGGCCGTCGGAGAAACCGTCGACGGCGCCGGCTTTCTCTGGGAGGAAGACGCAGCGGGCTATTACGTAGAGAGCATCGCGGCATGCATGGACTCGGCCCGAGTTCGGCAGACGCTGCAAACCGCCGGTTTCCGCCGCTTCGAGACACATTTCCGGCGAGAGGTGCTCGGCGAGCGGCTTCTGCGGCTGGTGGAGGAGGCGTTCGAGCAGCCGCCGGCTTACTGAGACAGCTTCTTATGGAGGACAACCTCAGGCAACCCGCTCCGGATCCCATCAAGGTGATGGCGGACATCCGCAACGCCGCGGCCTCCCGCCAGGAAAGCAATCGTGCCGATTCGCTCGTCGACATCGCGCGCCCCGCCGAGGCGCGGCGCGAAACCGGCCGGAACATCGAGCAGATCCCCGCGCAGTTGGGCCGCCCGCCCGCGGCGCCACCCACGCTGCGCGGCCGCCTTGGCGGCCTGCTCATCCGGTGGCTGGATCGCCTGTTCTGGTGGCACTCCGCGTCGCTGCGCGAGCTCGGCGAAGCATTGGCCGAGCGGCAGAAGAAAGAAACGGCGCTTTGGAACGCCCTGGCGCGCGCCGTCGAAACGCTCGGACATCCCGAACGCCGCCGGCGCAGCACAAGCAGCGAATAGACGCCGTCTTACGCCGGGCTGTGCTTGATCGCGTACTCCATGCACTCGGGCGGCACTTCAAACTTCGCCACCGCTTTGTTGCCCAGGTAACCAAGTTCCTGGATGCCGGCCGGACTCGTATAGTAAGCGTCCACCACCATCTTTCGCGTCCAGGCGAAAAAGCGGATTCCCGCGCCCAGCTCCGCACTCTCGTTCTTCTTATAGGCGATCAGGTCAAGCAACTCGCGCTGATTCGCCTCGGCCGCATCGGCGAAATTCTTCGCGTGCATCCGCCGCATGGCCGCATCGAGCCAGGCAAGGCCGCCGGTGTAGATTGCCAGCATCTCGTCACTCTCGCTCGACATCAGGTCGATCCAATCGGCCGCGCCGGCCTTGAGCGCGCCTTGCGCATGTGCCCCGCCCGGAATGATCCAGTCCGCCAACCGCTGCAGGGTCCGGTACTCGTGGTCCGTCAGCGCCTTGGGCTGATAGCCGCCCGAAGCCGCCCGTTCGGCTTCCCCCTTCGCTCTCGCCAGCTGCGCCATCGCCGGCGTCACGCCGCTCACCGCCGCCGCCGTAACCGCCATCCCCCGCAACAAATTCCGCCGTGAAACCGCGCCTCGCTTCGCCGAATAATCAGACATTGCCCTTCCTCATTTCCTCCGCCAGGTATTCCGCCGTGCGCCAGGCGAGCGCACAGATGGTCAGCGTCGGGTTCTTGTCCGCGTTACTGACAAAGGGCCCGCCATCGGCGGCAAACAAATTCTTCACCTCATGTGCCTGCGCATACTTGTTCAACACCGAGTTGCCGGGCCGGTCGCCCATGCGCGTGGTGCCCACTTCGTGGATGATCGCACCGCCGGTCGAAATCGCTTTCGTGGGATCTTCCAGATGCTTCGGCCCGTCGACGACACCGCCCATCGTCTCGAGAATAGAGCGGAAGGTCTCGTGCATGTGGTTCACCTGCTTATATTCGTAGTCGCTCCATTGGAAGTGGAAGCGCAGCACGGGAATGCCGAAGCGGTCCACCACGTCGGGGTCGATCTCGCAGTAGGTCTTCTCGTTCGGGATCATCTCACCGCGCCCGCTCAGGCCCGCCCAGACACCGTAATCTTTTTGGATGGCGTCCATGAGGCCCGGCCCATAGCCTTGGCGCTGGTCGCACACATCATGAAAATCGCCCCACTCCGGCATGCCGAATCCACCGCCGATTTCTATGTGATAGCCGCGCGGAAAATCGAGGCCTTTCTTTTCCCAATTCCACCACGGCACGAACATGTGCATCCCGCCCATGCCGTCGGAATTGTACTTCGGCATGCCCTCGAGCGCGGGAATGCGGGCGCCGAGGTCGTAGCCGACCGAATCAGTCAGATTCCGTCCCACCATGCCGGATCCATTGGCCAGTCCGTTCGGGAAGCGGGGAGACTTGGAGTTGAGCAGCAAACGGGCCGACTCGCACGCACTTGCCGCCAACACGACGGTGCGGCAGCGGATCACGCGTTCCTGGCGCGTGTCTTTGTCAATGTAGGAGACGCCCGTGACCTTCCCTTCGTCGTCCGAGATCAACTCGCGCGCCATGGCGTTGGTAAACAGTTTCAAACGCCCGGTCTTCAGCGCCGGAAGCACCTGCACGTAGCTCGAGGCGTAGTTGGACGCGGTCATGCAGCCGCGCCCGCACTGCCCGCAATAGTGGCACGGAGGGCGGCCGTGGGTGGCGTGGGTAATCACCGCCATCCGGTTGGGAATACAAGGAATATTCAATTTGTCGCAGGCCCGCTTCACCAGCGCCTCATGCACGCGCGGCGGCGGAGGGGTTTGAAAAATCCCGTCCGGCGTGCTGCGGATGTTCTCCTTCGTGCCCGTGACGCCGATGAACGCCTCCGCTTTGTCGTAGTAAGGTGCGATGTCATCGTAAGAAATCGGCCAGTCGGTTCCCAACCCGTCGCGCGAATACGGTTTGAAATCATAGTCGGAAAAACGGAAAGAAAAACGGCCGTAATGGTTGGTGCGCCCACCGAGGACGCGCGAACGGAACCAGTCGAACTTACTTCCCGGCGCCACTGTGTAGGGCTCGCCTTCGAGTTTCCAATCGCCGAACGACGCCGCGAAGTAGCCAAACGGATAAGGGTCGCGGCCGAAATACGCTGCGCCGCCCGGCCCGGCGCCGCGATGGCTCACCTCGTACGGCCACATGTGTTCCTTCAGGTCCTTGGCGGGATTCAACATCGGCCCCGCTTCGAGCAATGCGACGGAAACGCCCATATTCGTGAGCACTTGCGTCACAGTTCCGCCGCCGGCGCCTGAACCGATAACGACGACGTCATAAATAGGCGAAGCACGCTGGATCTGAAACATGGTGGCTCTCCCAGCTTATCAATGCGGAAACAATACGGGAAGCCCCCTTTGGGGAGCCATCTGGCGCCGCCGGACGTTGAAAATACACGACATATCTGTTGGATAGAAGATATTTATTGGACGGGAGTATCTAACTCGTTTATCCTGAAAATGTAGTAAATAACGCCGGCGAAAAAAGCAAAGAAGAATTTGCTTTGAGAGACCGGCAAGTCCCCGCAGACTTCCTGTAGGTTCTTCGCAGAAGCCCCCGTAGAATCTGCCGCTCTCTGAAGCCCGAGGCTCATTTCGATCCCCGGCGCCGTAGCGGTCCACCGGAGATTTCCGCGCAGGAGTTCCGTGTCACCGGAACGGGCGCAAATCGATTTCCAACAACACAAAAAGGAGAAATAGAAAATGACTCGAATGCAGAAATTGTGTGCGATGGCGGTTCTTATGCTCGGTGCGGGCAGCGTGGCGCTGCACGCGGCGGGAGAGGAGACGCTCGTTGTTAAGGTTCCGTTCGCATTCGTGGCGGGTTCACAGACGCTGCCCGCCGGCGAGTACCGGGTACAGCCGTACTCGGAAACCGGTTTGCTGATGATCCAGGGATATGGCAGCCACACGACCGCCATGGTGTTCAGCACGCCAACCTCGCTCACCAGCCGCCACTCCGATGCTGCGTTGCTCTTCAGTGAGAAGGGCGGCGTCCATGTGCTCTCCGGCGTCCAGTTCCTCGGTCTGCCGGCGCGCTCCGTTCAGGTGAAGTAGGTCCCGAAGTCCCCGCTGGAGCGAGTGCGCTATCATCGCGGCTGATGCCAGCCCAGGAAGATAGCGCACCGCCCACCGGGCGTCCTGATTCCCCCTCCGAACAAAACCTCAAGATCGTGGAAGAGTTGTCGCTTCGCCTGCGAGTGCTCAGCAAACGTCTTCCCTCCGATGCGCCGATTGCACTCGTATATCGCGCCAACGGAGGGCCCGAATGACGATCGTGGAAGCGGGCGCGGCCCTGCGCCGGCACGAACTCACCTGCCTCGACCTCGCGCGGCGCTGCCTGGACCGGATCGAGGAAGCAAACCCCAAGCTGAACGCTTTCCTCACCGTCACCGCGACACAGGCCCTGGAACGTGCGGCCGAGTTGGATTCTGAGTTAGCCACGGGACGCGATCGAGGCCCCCTTCACGGGATCCCCATTGCCCATAAGGACCTGATCCGGACCCCCGGCGTTCGCACCACCTGTGGCTCGCCGCTGTTTGCGGACACTCCCGTGGACACAAACGCCGCCGTGGCCGAACGCCTGGAGGCCGCGGGCACGGTTCTCCTCGGCAAGACCGGCCTTCACGAGTTGGCCTACGGCATCAGCAGCACTAATCCGCACTTCGGCGCGGTGCGCAACCCGCACGACCCGCGCTGCATCCCGGGCGGCTCAAGCGGCGGCTCCGGCGCAGCCATCGCCTCCGGTATGGTGCTCGGCGCCACCGGCACCGACACCGGCGGGTCCATTCGCATTCCCGCTTCGTTTTGCGGCATCACCGGCCTGAAGCCGACCTACGGCCTGGTCAGCACTTACTGTATCCAGCCGCTCGGCCTCACCCTGGACCACGCCGGCCCGATGGCTCAAACCGCCGCCGACGTCGCACTGATGCTCGATGCGCTGGCCGGCTTCGACCCGCGGGACCCCGCTTCCGTGAACCGGCCGCGCACTTCCTTCACGCCCCGCCCGCTCGATCTTCGCGCGCTGCGCATCGGCATTCCGAGGAATTTCTACTTCGACCAAATCAGCCCGGAGACGCAGTCCGCCGTCCTTGATGCGGTCCAGCGGGTGGCCCGCCTCGGCGCAAAGATCGTCTCGGTGAACCTGCCAGATATGGACGCGCTGAACACCGTCGGCCGAACGATCCTGCTCGCCGAAGCCTCGGCGGTCTACCGTAGCCGAATGGCCCGCCGGGAGATGTTCGGAAGCGATGTATTTGCGTTGCTGGAACAAGGACTGTTCGTCTCCGCGGCGGATTATGTCGACGCGCAGCGGCTGCGCCGGCCCTTGTGTCGGGAATTCCGCGCGGTCTTCGACCAGGCCGACTTCCTGTTCACCCCGACCATTCCCATGCCCGCTCCACGCATCGGCCAGAGCGAGGTGGAGCTCGGCGGGAAACGCGGGGACACGCGGTTGGCCACAACGCGACTGGTGCGGGCCATCAACGTCACCGGCCTGCCCGCGATTTCCCTGCCCTGCCCGGTTTCTAAAGGCGTGCTGCCGATCGGCCTGCAAATCGTGGGCAATGCGTTCGACGAGGCACGGCTGCTTTCGCTTGCCGTCGCGGTCGAGAACGCGTTCGCGAGCTAATCCTCAGCGGGAAAGGAGGAAGATCCCGAAGGCCACCAGCGATGCACCCATCCAACGGCGCGCGTCGATGTGCTCCTTCAGCAACGTCCGGGCCAGAATCGTGTCCAGCACATAGCTTCCAGCCGTCGCGGGCGAGGCGAAGCTCACGTCGGCCACCGACAACAGCGCCATGAAGCCAAAAAACGCCACCGTCATAGCGAACACGGCGCCGGCAATCGCCGGATTCCGGATCACCAGCAGCGCCTGCCGCCCGAGACTATCCGGCCGGAAGTCGTCAATCTCTCCGTGCCGCCGCATGCCGAGAGCCTGCAGGACGTCGCCAAACGTCGTCGAGACGATGACCACCGCCAGGATCAGCCACTTCATGCGTGCTTCTTCTCCGGCCTCGCGCGCGGATCGGTCCCGCCGACAAGGCTGACGCCGCAGACAATGAACGCGATGCCGCCCCAGCGGACCAGCGAAACGGATTCATGCAGGAATACACGGCCGCCAAGCGCGATCAACGCGTAGCCGATTGCCGTCACCGGCAGCACATAGCTCAAGTCCGCCCAACTCAGCAGAGTCATGTGCGAAATGAACCAGACGATGAGGAACACGACACCGACCGCGACCCACGGATTGAACAGCACCGTGATATAGCCGAATGCCGGACCGCCGACGAGGCTTCCAGTGTTATGCAGGCCGTGGCTGAGCGCGAGATTGCCGATCACGTTACTCACGATGACGATGAGCGTGAACAGCCGCGTTTTGAACGCGAGAGACAGCGCGCGTGCCGGCTTCGTGGGTACGGAAGAAGGCATGAACGGACAGCTCTACTGCGCAGTGGCCGGCGCGCTCGCCCCAGGCCCCTGATGCCGCGCGCGCACCGCCCGCCGCCGTTCGCGCAAATACCCGAAGAACTCCCGGCCCTCACGCAGCCGGCGGCGCAGCATCTGCGCGTCTTTCGACATCTCCCAAACAAAGCGAAGAATCGGCCGCGGCCGGAAGTAGAAGCGCCGGTACATCCGTTCCACCGCATCCTCAATCGCCTCGGGCGATAGATGCGGGTAACGCAGCGTGGAGATCTGGATGCCATTGCTGGCAATCAGCGCGCTGCTGTCCAACCACCCGTTGTCCATCGCCTGCCGGTACAACTCCGTGCCCGGATACGGCGCGGCGATCGAAACCTGAATTGAAAACGGGTCCAACTCCTCGGCGAAGCGAATTGTCTCCTCGATCGTCTCCTCGGTTTCAATCGGCAGCCCGATCATAAACGTGCCATGCACGCGAATTCCGAGCCGGTTGCAATTCTTCATGAACTCCCGCGCGGTGGCGACGGTGAGCCCTTTTTTCATTCGGTTCAGGATCTCCTGGTTGCCCGACTCAAAACCCACCAGAAGCAAACGCAGTCCGTTGTCGCGCAACTGGCGCAGCGTCTCATAGTCCAGATGCGCGCGCGCATTGCAGGACCAGGTGAGCTTCAGCTTCTTCATCCCCTTGGCGATCTCGACGGCGCGCGGCTTGTTGATCGTGAACGTATCGTCGTCGAACATCCACTCCCGCACGCGGTTGCCGAACAGTTCCTTTCCCTTCTCGACCTCGCGCAGAACCGCCTCGGGCGACTTCGTGCGGTAAACGTGGCCGCCGATCGTCTGCGGCCATAAACAGAAACTGCACTTCGCCGGACAGCCACGCCCTGTGTAGAAAGATACGTAGGGATGAAGCAAATATCCGATGAAGTATTTCTCAATCTGCAGATCGCGATGATAGACCGGCAGAACACTCGGCATCAAATCCCAGTCGTGAATCAGCTCACGCTCGGGGTTGTGCCGGATATGTCCTCCTTCATCGCGATAGCTGAGACCCGCAATGTCATTCCAGGGTTTGTCTTGAGCCAGCTCAAGACATGTGTAGTCGAACTCGTTGCGGCAGACGAAGTCGATCCCCGGCGCCTGGCGAAGTGTGTCGTGCGGCAGAACCGCGACATGCGCGCCGATGAAGCCGACTTTCGCCCTCGGGTTCTTCGCCTTAATCGCCTCGGCGCACTGGATATCGTTGTTGAGAGTCGGCGTGCTGGTGTGAAGAATGAACAACTCGTAGTTGCTCACTACCGAAAGCACGTCCTGCAGACTCTGGTGGTGTGGTGGCGCGTCGATCAGCCTGCTCCCGGGCACTAATGCCGCCGGCTGGGCGAGCCAGGTCGGGAACCAGTAAGAGGTGATCTCACGTTTAGCTTGATAACGCGCGCCGGCCCCCCCATCAAAGCCCTCAAGGGAAGGCGGGCTCAAGAACAGCGTTTGTCTCACTCTATTTAGAATAACTCACTCGGCCCTAACCGGCTTGCATTTGGCCGGCTTCGGAAGGCTCAAACCCGCATGAACAGGGGCTCGCAAGAGCGATGCCCGAGCCGCGTTAGAATAAGAAATATGGCGAACACTAGCACGCCCGCCGGAGGGCCCGCGCCGCCTCTTCGCGCCTGGCTTCCCGTGGTGGCCCTCGGCTGGCTCGTCCCCGGCGGCGGCCACTTCCTGTTGCACCGGCGCGGCCGTGGCGCACTCATCAGCCTCAGCGTTCTCACGATGTTCGTTCTCGGACTCATGATGCGGGGACCGATGTTCCAGCCCCAAACCGGGGACCTGTTGACCACGATCATCTACACCGGCGGCTTCATCGGCGACCTTTGCTCCGGCATTCTCTATCTGCTCGCCGTCTGGCTCGGCTACGCCCAGCCCGATGTCGCCGGCCATGTGCATGACTACGGCGCCAAGTTCCTCGTCGCCGCCGGACTTCTCAACGTGCTCGCCATGACCGATGCCTACGAAATCGCCGTAGGGAAGAAGGACTGATGCCCAAACTGAACCTGGTTTCCCATTTCGAAGCGGCCCTGTTGTTCGCGCTGTTCAGCTCGATCGTGCTCGGCATCGTCACCAAGAAATCCGACCGCGAGCGGCTTCAATACGGCCTGCGATGCTTTGCTTATTTCGTCGGCTCCGTGTTCGTCATCGGCTGGCTGATGTACTTCGGCCACCGCTAGGCTCTTACGTTCCAGGGCCGCTCTTCATGAAGACGTTTTACATTGAGACCTTCGGCTGTCAGATGAATGCCCATGACTCGGAGAAGGTCACGGGCACGCTGCTAGCGCGCGGCTATACGCAGGTCGAAGGTCCCGAGGCCGCCGACCTCGTGCTCTACAACACGTGCAGCATCCGTGACAAGGCCGAGCAGAAGGTCTTCCACCGTCTCCAGCAGTTCAAACGCGAGGCCGGCAAGGGGAAAGTGTTCGGCGTGCTCGGCTGCGTCGCACAGCAGGAAGGCGAGCGCATCTTCGAGCGCGCTCCGCACGTCAGCCTGGTGGCCGGCTCGGCCAGCTATACCCGCCTCCCGGAACTGCTCGTGCAGATTGAATCTGGCGGGCGGCGCGTCACCGGCTTGAGCCTCGACACAGAGGAAACCTTCGACACGCCCTACACCCGCCGCGACAATCCGCACCGCGCCTACATCACCATCATCGAGGGCTGCGACAAGAGCTGCTCTTACTGCGTCGTGCCCTTCACGCGCGGCCCGGAGCGCAGCCGCACCAGCGCGAGCGTCACGGCCGAAGCCCGCCGCTTGGCCGAGGCGGGCTACACCGAAGTCCAGTTGCTCGGCCAGAACGTCAACAGCTACCGCGACCCCTCGGAGGCCGCCTGGGACTTCGCCCGCCTGCTCCGGGAAATCGCGCAGGTCGACGGCATCCGCCGCGTGCGCTTCACCACCTCCCATCCGCGGGACTTCGTGCGCGAAATTATCGACGCGATCGACGAGTTCCCCGCGCTCTGCAACCACGTTCATCTTCCGGTGCAGTCCGGCTCGAGCCAGGTGCTATCGCGCATGCGCCGCCAATACACGCGCGACGACTACATGCGCCGCATCGAGTGGATGAAGCGCGCCAACCGCGACATCGCCATCACCACCGACATCATTACCGGCTTCCCCGGCGAAACCGAAGCGGACTTCAATGAGACGCTGGCGCTGCTCGAGGAAGTGGAATACGACTCCGTGTTCAGCTTCAAATACTCCCCGCGGCCGAACACACACGCCCTGGCGCTCGAGGATCAACTCAGCGAAGAGGAAAAAGGCCGCCGGCTCACCATCCTGCAGGAGAGGCAGCGCTCCATCCAGATCCGGCGCAATACCCGGCTGGTGGGCACGCTGGAGGAATGTCTCGTGGAAGGGTATAATCGGGCCACCGGACAATGGATCGGACGAACAACGCAAAACCGGACCCTGAACTTCACGCATCCAACGCTCAACGAGCCGCGCGAGGGCACGACGCTCGCCGGAACGTACCTGCCCGTGCGCGTGACGCGGTCCGGTCCGAATTCGCTGGCGGGAGAAGCCATCGCCGCAACGCCGGCGGCGTGAAGGGAGGAATCTCATGGAAGTGGAAATGAAGATTCGGGGCCTCATGATGGACCCCGTTACCAATACGCCGATCGTTGTTCTCAAGGACGTCAACGGAACCGCGATCCTCCCGATCTGGGTGGGCATCTTCGAAGCGAATGCCATCGCGCTCGAGATTGAAAAAGTGGCTACGCCCCGCCCGATGACGCACGACCTTATCCGCCAGGTCCTGTTCGGGCTGAACACGGGCATGCGGAAAGTCGTCGTCAGTGAACTCAAGGACGACACCTTTTACGCCGTCATCTGGCTGGAAAAGGACGGCGAGCTGATCAGCGTCGATTCCCGCCCGAGCGATGCACTCGCGCTCGCCCTGCGTCTGGATTGCCCGATCTACGTCGAAGAGTCGGTCATCCGCAGCGCCAAGGTCAACAATGCCTCGGCCGAAAAGGTCAACAACGAAGAGCTGCGGCGCTGGCTCGAAAGCCTCAGCGACGAAGACCTCGGCCGCTACAAAATGTAGGGTCCGCGCCTGTGGACGAAATCTTCGAACGGCTCGTCTCCGCCGGCATTCAGTTGCTTCCGCTGGCAGAGGTAACCAACCACTTCGTCTTTGAGCGCGATGGTTTCGTCGCGCTCGTGGAACGTACACAAGGCGGCTTCGGGCAGATCGGCTCCAGCGGCCTGCTCGTTTCCGGGGGCTTTGCCGCGCTGGTCCGGCGCCAAGGGCGGGACTGGTTTGTCGCGCGGGGATTCCAACGGGAAGCAACGATGGCTGAAGCAGCCGCTCTTCGCCGCTTCAGCCAGGATCTTCGTCACGCCCTGACAAGCACCTGAGCGCCGCGGTTACTGTTTGGTGCTGCGGCGGTGTACGGGCCGGCGCACCGGCTCCGCCTTCACCGGCCAGCCGTCGACGTTCTTCTTCTCCACCGCAAACGTCACGTTGAACGGCGATGCCGTGAACGCCTTCGCCACACCGCTGAAGGAAATCGGAGTTCCCGGATCGGCCTTGCCCGGCAGCGGCGCGTCCAGTTCCAACGTCACCTCCGGGGTGGTCGAATCGGTAAGGGCCAGCACCAGTTTCTTCGGCCGCGTTTCCGGTTCCGACGAAACCAGCTTCCCACTGAATTTCTCCACGCCGCCGGCGCCACCGGGGAGCGCGGCATCCTTCATGCTCGAGTCGAAGTAGCTCTGCCCGTTGGCGGCCGTCAACTGGTCCTTAATCGACTTCCACAGCGCCAGCGACGGGTTCGCTGCGCGTTCCTTGTTCTCCTGCTCGATCTTCGCCTTCTCGATATCCACCTGGCTCAGAATCTTGAAGCCGGCCGGAGGATTCGCCGAGGTCTTGGCCGTAGCCAGAAGCTGGTCGAGCCCGTCCGCGCTGCCGTGGAATGTCGCGTAAGCCTTCGCCAGATACGCCTTCACCTGATCGCGGCCGCCGGGGTTCAACGATCCCGTTCCGTCGAAGGCGGCGGCGCGGGCGAAGTCGAAGAGCGCGGCGCCTTGCTTGTCGGGATTCTTCTCGGCCAGAATCGTCGTACCGCGCCAGTAAGACACCTGCCCCGCGTTGGGGTTCGCCGCCAGGCTGGCCGTGAACTCCTTCTCCGCGGTGTCGTTGTCCTTCTTCTGCATCGCCACCCATCCGAGCGTCGTGTGCGCGGTGGCCGTGAAAGAAAGCTGTACCTTCGTCTTTTCCCAATCCGCATCGCTCATCTGCGCCGGCTTCTTCGCATCGAGCAACCCTTGCGCCGCCTTCTGGCCGAAGTCGAGATTGTCCGGCGTCGGCGACGCTAGCGGCGTCTCGATCGTGGCCCAGTACAGCGCGGTCACGTTCCCAGGATCGGCCGCAAGAAGATCCTTGGCCGCGTTAATCGCATCCTGCGGCTTGCCTGCCTGCGCATAGGTCGTCACGAACAAGGTACTGCGTTGGCTCTTGTAATCGGAAGTGGGATACTTCTCAGCCCAAGTCTTCAGGAGGTCGACCCGCTTGCCGGGATCGGTCTCCTTCGTGATCGAGACGTAAAGGTCATACTCGGCCCGATCCTTCCATTGCGGTCCACTTTGCGCCTGGCCGAACACACTGCCCGCGCCCGTTGTGAGCAGCAGGGCCAGAACGGCGCCCGCCGCACTCCATCTCACCGCCACATTCCGTTTCGTCAAGAAAAACACCAGCCCCTCCCCATCACTCTTAATTATTCGCTTCTTCCGTCCGGCGGCCGCGCAACACGCGCCTGATTCGGGCTTTCGTGGCCGGATGGTTTTCGATGCAATTGCGGAGTATATCGGAACGCCTCCGTCTGCCGCAACACATCGTCTGCTTTCCTCCGCGCCCTCCGCCGTCCACACCTCTCCACCATCGCAGCCCCGCTCATGCTGATAGATGCCGCCCAGCCAAAACTTGTTCCCATGACAGGCTCGCTTCAGCGTACTGCTTCCGCAGACCTTACTTCAGACTCTTCAAATACGCGACCACGGCCTCGGCATCGTCCTCCGTCAGCCTGTAAGCCGGCATAGGCGCATCCGCCGCGTGACCCCTTGGCCCGATTCCCGTGGTCATGAACTTCACAAAATTCTCATCTCCCCAGCGCTTCCATATCCGGCCGGTCGAACTCAGGTCCGGCGTCGTCTTGTGCCAGCCCTCCACCGGCTGCCTCGGCTGGAAGCTCAGTTCCCCGCCCTTCATCCACTTCGCCGCATCCGGCTCGCCCTTCTCATTCCTCGGCGTGTGGCAATCCTGGCACTTCGCTACCTCTTCCACCAGGTACTTCCCCCGGACCTCGAGGCCCTGCTGGCCCAGCACCGGAATCGTTCCGATCATCAGCCACGGCAACACGGTCAGCAGATGCGAAATTCGCATAGGCATATGCTACCGCGAACGCCCGCCGGGCGTACGACGCCTTCTTCCCACTGCACGCCCGCCTTCCTCATTCCGTCAATTTAGGTAGCTCACGGCCAGGCTGCCACAGACCCGCCGTGAAAAGGAGCGACATGCAAAAAACAGGACTTTCCTTGATCTTCGTCCTTCTGTCCACCCTGCCGGTGTTCGGCCAGGCCGTTCGTGAAACCCATGGAGCGGACAAACCAGAGGCCGCCCCGCACGAATATAAACTCCCCGGCGGCGGAGACGACACCGTCCGCGTGTTTTACCTCAAACACGCCGACACGCCGGAACAACTCCAGGAAATCGTCACGTTGGTCCGTTCCATCGCGGACGTGCGCCGCATGTTCACTTACAACGCGCTTCGCGCCTTCGCCGCCCGTGGAACCGCCGACCAGTTGGCGCTGGTATCATGGCTGGTCGAACAGTTGGATCAACCGGCCAAGTTCAGCGCGCCTCCGAGGCCGCCGCACGCGCCGGAAGCCAGACCGCACCCGCCCGCCCAATAGATCTCCGTCCGGCCTCACTTTGGGCGTACCATACAAACAAATCCTATGGCCCAAACTTCGGAAACCTGTCGCGTCGCCCTACTGGAAGGCGCCTTCGGCATCGAAAATCTTCACATCGTCCAACGCCCGAAAGCGTCGCCCGGCCCCCGCCAGGCGCTCGTCCGCATCCACGCCACTTCGCTCAACTTCCGCGATTATCTCGTCGCCACCGGGCGCTACAACCCCAAAATGCCCCTGCCGCGTGTGCCGCTGAGCGACGGCGCCGGCGTCGTCGAAGCAATTGGCGAAGGCGTCACACGTGTCAAACCAGGCGACCGTGTGGCCGGCATCTTCATGCAAACCTGGCTCGACGGACCAAACCGCGCCGAGCACGGGGCCTCCGCGCTCGGCGGCGCCATCGACGGCGTCTTGGCCGACTACGTCGTCTTCCACGAAGACGGCCTCGTGAACATCCCCGAGCACTTGTCATTCGCCGAAGCCGCCACGCTGCCCTGCGCCGCCGTCACCGCCTGGAACGCGATCGTCGAGCAGTGCCGCGTCAAGGCCGGCGACGTTGTCCTCGTGCTGGGCACCGGCGGCGTCTCGCTCTTCTCCCTCCAGTTCGCCGCCATGCACGGCGCGCGCGTCATCGCTACCTCCGGCAGCGACGAGAAACTCGCCCGCGCGATCCATCTCGGCGCCTCTGACGGCGTCAATTACAAGACCACCGCGGCCTGGGACAAACATGTTCGCGAACTTACCGGCGGGCTTGGCGCCGACCACGTCATCGAAGTCGGCGGCGCCGGCACGCTCGCCCGTTCGCTTGGCGCCGCGCGCACCGCGGGCCATCTGGCGATCATCGGCGTCCTGTCAGGCATCTCGAGCGAACTCAACATCGCGCCGATCCTCCACAAGCACCTCACCCTCCACGGCATCTACGTCGGCTCCCGCGCCATGTTCGAGGACATGAACCGGGCCATCGCCCAACATCAGCTCCGCCCCATCATCGATCGCGTCTTTCCGATCGAAGAAATTCAGGCCGCGCTCCGCCACATGGAATCCGCGGCGCACTTCGGCAAAATCGTCGTTTCGCTCGAGCGTTGAACCCGAGCCCCGCGCCTTGATAGTGTAGTTCGCGGATACGTTGCCCCCGAGGAGATACAAACTCATGAGCGATCCTTCAGAACGCGGCGCCTCACGCCGGGATTGGTTTAAGGCGGGCGTAGCCGGACTCGCCGGTCTGTCGGCCCTCAAGCCGGCGGCCGGCCAGACCTCCACGCCAGCGGCCGAATCCGTCATCGGCATGAAGTTCAAACCTTCGCCCGAGGTCCGCCTCGGCATGATCGGCGTCGGCGGACGTGGCGGCGGCATGGTGCGTAACTATCTCGCCGTCGACAACCTGCGCATCACCGCGGTCTGTGATACGGACCAGCCCAAGGCCCTCGCCGCCCAGGCCGAAGTCGAACGCGCCGGCCAGCACCCGCCCGCCATCTACGGCAAAACCGAGCGCGACTTCGAAAACCTCGTGCGCCGCGACGACGTCGACTTCGTCTACATCGCCACGCCCTGGAACTGGCACGTCCCCATGGCCGTCGAAGCCATGAAACAAGGCAAGCACGCCTGCATCGAAGTACCCGCCGCAACCACCATCGAGGACTGCTGGAAACTCGTCGACACCGCCGAGCAGACCCGCCGCCACTGCCTCATGATGGAGAACTGCTGCTACGGCTACACCGAACTCCTCGTGCTCAACATGGTTCGCGCCGGCCTGTTCGGCGAACTGCTCCACGCCGAAGGCGGCTACCTCCATGACCTGCGCGAAATTCTCTTCGAGGACCGTAGCGAGGGCCTCTGGCGGCGCTTCCCGCACACTAAGCTAAACGGCAACCTGTATCCCACCCACGGCCTCGGTCCGCTCGCCAATTACCTCGGCGTCAACCGCGGCGACCGCTTCGATTACCTCGTCTCGATGAGCTCCCCCGAACGCGGCCTCGACGCCTGGCGCGAGCACCACGTGCCCCGCGACAGCCCGAAATGGCACGAGCGCTACATCTGCGGCGACATCAACACCTCGCTCATCAAAACCGCCAACGGCCGGACCATCACCCTCAGCCACGAGGTCGTCAATCCCCGCCCCTATAGCCGCGTCAACGCCCTCCACGGCGAAAAAGGCCTGTTCCGCGACTACCCGCCGCGCATCTACTTCGACGGCCAACCGGGCGGGGAAAACTACTCGGGCATCGAACGCTACAGGGGCGGCTATGAGCACCCGCTGTGGAAGCACGAAGGCGAACTGGCCCGTAAGCTCGGCGGTCACGGCGGCATGGACTTCGTCATGGTGTACCGCCTCGTCGAGTGCATGCGCCAGGGCCTCGCCCCCGACATGGACGTCTACGACGCCGCCGCCTGGTCCGCTCCGGGCCCGCTCAGCCAGATGTCGGTGGCCCAGGGCAGCGCACCGGTCAAATTCCCGGATTTCACCCGGGGCCGCTGGAAAGAAAAGCGCGGCTGGCTGGTGAATTCCTAACTGGATTCCCCGATTCCGTCCCGCCCCCTGCCTCATCGAACAGGAGGAGTTAACTATGCCGGATCAAGCCACCAAAGTATTAGTCGCCTTCTATTCCCGCGATGGCGCCGTCGAGGCGCTCGCCAACGCAATCGCCGAAGGAGCCCGCCAGGCGGGCGCCGAGGTACGTCTCCGCCGCGTACCGGACATCGTGAAGGAATCCGTCATGGCCAAGGTGCCCGGCTGGAAGGAGCGTAGCGAACGGATGCTCGCTGAATACGGCGCCACCACCACGGAAGACGCCGACTGGGCCGACGCCGTTCTCTTCGGCACCCCCACCCGCTTCGGCAACGTCTCCGCCGAACTGAAGGCCTACATCGACTCCCTCGGCGGTCTGTGGTTTCAAGGCAAGCTCAACGGCAAGGCCGCCGGCGTCTTCGTCTCTACCGCCGGCCCGCACGGCGGCAACGAAAGCACCCTCACTACGATGTTCGTTCCGCTCTCGCACCTGGGCTTCATCATCGTGCCCAACGGCTACACGCACGCCAAAATCTTCGCCGGAATCGGCACTCCCTACGGTTCCTCGATGGTGTCCGGCCCGGCGAACAATCCGCCCACCGAGGATGACCTCGAAGTCGCGCGGCACCAGGGCAAGCGTGTGGCGCAGGTCGCCGCCGCCCTCAGACCCCTTCGCGCCTGAAGTCTCAGCCCGCTGGCGTTCGGTCCGCGTTCAACGCCGCGCCCACAATCGCGATCTCGTCCGTCGACGGGACCACCTCGAAAACGTAGCCCTGAAACGGGCTCATCTTCACCATGTCGTTCAGGAACCGGCCCAGCAACTCCAAATCGACGTGCCTCGAGTTCGCACCGCTAATGAAAAACTTCCCCGGCCCGCTTAAATGGATCATCGAGGCCGTCGCCGCAGCCAGGGCGCGGTGCCAGTAGCTGACAAAATCCGCGCAGCGCGAATCCCCTTGCGCCGCCTGAGCAAAAACTTCCTCCGGCTCCAGATCCAGGAACCGCAGCCGCATCGCCCGGTGGCCCATGATCCCTTCCAGATGCCCGACCCCGCCGCAGCCGCAGAACCGCTCCTTCGGGTCGAGCGATACCACCATGTGGCCGCCCTCCCACATGCCCTCGGTCCACGGATACTGCCCATACCCGATCCCGTTTCCCAGCGTCCAGACCCTAATCACACGGTCAAGCTGCCCGCGGGTCCCCGCCAGCCCCGCCGCAACAATGTCGGCGTCGTTGTAAACCGACACAGGCGCATCGATCCCGCGCGCATGCAGAACGTCCGACAGCAGGCGCCGCATGTTCGTCCCCTTCACTTGTTGCAGATTCGGAGACTCTTCCACTACCCCATGCCGGATCACACCGGGAAATCCGGCGCCCACGGCCGCAACAGGCCGCCCGCCCGCCACCTTCACCGCCATATCCCCGATGCACTCGGCAATCTTCTCCGCCGGCAACGAGAGCAGTTCGTCAGCCGGACAGCCCACTTCCGGGTGCGTGATCGGCGGACCCGCCAGCCGATTGTCTTCCACCACACCGGCCACCAACCTGTCGGACACCGAAACGCCAATTGCGCGCCGCATGTTCTATTGCCTCGTCAGTTTGTTCAGGCCGTTAAACGCCGCCGCCTTGTAACATTCGGCCAAAGTCGGGTAATTAAAGACGGTGTTGATAAAATATTCTACCGTTCCGCCCAGAATCATAACCGCTTGCCCGATGTGAATCAACTCCGACGCGCCTTCGCCGATGATGTGTACGCCAAGCAGTTCCCGTGACTCCCGGTGAAAGATGATCTTCAAACGGCCGGCCGTATCGCCGCGGATCTGCCCGCGTGCGATCTCCCGATAATACGATACCCCCACTTCGTAGGGAACGTCCTCGTCGGTAAGCTGTTCCTCGGTCTTGCCCACAAACGAGATCTCGGGAATCGTGTAAATCCCATATGGGTAATTCGCCGGATTCGACTGCATCTGCTTGCCCACCGCGTGCGCCGCGGCAAGCCGCCCCTGCTCCATCGCCACCGAAGCCAGACTCGGAAACCCAATCACGTCGCCAACTGCGTAAATATGCGGCTGCACAGTCTGATAATCCGCGTTCACCTTGATGCGTCCGCGAGAGTCGGCCTCAATGCCCGCCGCCGCCAGGTTCATCTCGTCCACGTTCCCCTGCCGGCCGACCGCGTACAGCAGCGAGTCACCCGAGATTTTTTTCTTGCTCTCGAGCATCGCCACCACACCACCCTCCGGCGTCTCCTCCACCGAGGAAACCTCTTCGTTCAGCCGCATCGTCACCCGGCTGTCCCGAAGGTGATAACTGAGCGCCTCGACGATCTCGGCATCCGCGAACTCGAGCAGCCGCGGCCGCCGCTCCACCAGAATCACCCGCACGCCCAGCGTCGCGAACATGCAGGTATATTCCACCCCGATCACACCGCCGCCCACCACGATCATCGTCTTCGGCAGATCGGACATCTGCAGAATCTGATCGCTGTTGATGATCGTCCGCCCGTTGATCGGTACTTTCGCCGAAACCGCCGGCTTGGTGCCGCTGGCGATTACGATCGTCGTGGCCTCATACTCCTGAATCCCCTTCGGCCCGTCCACCCGAATCCGGTGCGGATCGACGAAGGTCGCGGTTCCGGTGAGCAAATCGATGTTGTTGCGCGAAAGCTGCGCCTGCGTGACATCGACCTCCGTCTTGATCACGTGCTGGACCCGGAAAGCCAGGTCGCCCATCGTGATCTTCTCCTTCACCCGGTAATTAATGCCGTAAATGCTCTGATATTGATACCCGGAAAGATGCAGCACCGCCTCTCGAAACGTCTTGCTGGGGATGGTCCCGGTGTTAATGCAAACACCGCCAATCACGCTGCTTTTCTCGACGAGTGCTACCTTCTTCCCCGACTTAGAAGCCTGAATCGCCGCGCGCTGCCCAGACGGACCCGAACCGATCACAATCACATCGAAGGTTTCCACGACTCCCCCAATTTAGCAGCACCGCGGCGAGAGAGAGAAGAAAAAAGTGTGCGCGTCGTACCGTTCCGCTCGCCGATCAGCTTTGCGGACCTTGCTTGCGGTTCTTCACCACCAGCGCGTTAAAGTGTCCGGGGAAATTTTCTTCGGCCTGAATCGTTACGTCATCGCCGCGCTGGAACGCTTTCCATTTCACTTCCTTGCCGTCCTTCACAAACCGCGTCTTCCGCGTGATCGAAAACGGCATCACGTTCTCATCGCCGCGGTTGAGCGTGATCTCTTTCTTCGAGATCGTGTGAATCGAGCCGTGCAGCTCAGCCGGAATCTTCGGCCCGTTGAGCGGCATCGGCTCGTCGTACTGCGCGAAAGCGCAGAGCGTGAGCGCAAAGACGAAAACCAGTCGCTTCATGGCTGGGATAAGGTATTGACCGCCGGCCGGTGGCCTGCCTCGAACGCCGTGATCGCATCCGCCTGCTGCAGGATGTAGCCAAGCTCGTCCACGCCCTCCAGCAGACAGTGGCGCGCGAACTCATCCACCGGAAACTTCACCACACGCCCATCTTCCAAATGCAGCGCGCACCCCTCCAGATCCACCTTCACCGGACTCTCGGTGTGCGCGAACAGCCACGCCTGCACCTCGGCCGGCGCCACGATCGGCAGCAGCGAATTCTTCAGCGAATTCTGCTTGAAAATATCAGCGAACGACGTGCTGATCACCGCCCGGAACCCATACTGCGTCAGCGCCCACGGAGCGTGCTCGCGCGAACTGCCGCAGCCGAAGTTATCGCCAGCCAGCAGAATCTGCCGGCCCTTGTAAGCTGCCTGATTCAGAACAAACTCCGGATTCGGCGTGCCGTCGCTCAGGTAGCGCCAGTCGCAGAAAAGCTGGTCGCCAAGCCCGTCCTTCGACGTCGTCTTGAGAAACCGCGCCGGGATGATCTGGTCCGTATCGATATTATCGGTCGCCAGCGGAACCAGCCGGCTTTCAAATGCAGTGAACTTGTCCATGTCGGCCTGTCTCTCTCTTAAACCAGATACCGCGCGTCGGTCACCACGCCGGTCACCGCCGTCGCCGCCGCCGTCAGCGGGCTCGCCAGGAATGTACGCCCGCCCTTGCCCTGCCGCCCTTCGAAATTGCGGTTGCTCGTCGAAACGCTGTACTCGCCCGGTTGAAGCTGATCGCCGTTCATGGCAATGCACATCGAGCATCCGGCTTCGCGCCAGTCGGCCCCCGCGTCGCGGAACACCCGGTCCAGCCCTTCGGCCTGTGCCTGTTCCTTAATGCGTTGCGAACCCGGCACCACCATCACCCGCACGCCCGGATGCACCTTCCGCCCCCGCAGAACCGCCGCCGCGCTGCGCAAATCCGTAATGCGCGAGTTCGTGCAGCTTCCAATAAACACCACGTTCACCTTGTGCCCCAGCAGCGGCTTGCCAGGCTCGAGATCCATGTAGCGCAGCGCCTTGGCCAGCGACTCCCGCTCCAGCGGATCGCTCACCCCGCTCGGATCCGGCACCGGAGCGCTGATCGGAATCCCCATCCCCGGGTTCGTCCCAAAGGTGATCATCGGCTCCAGCGCGGACGCGTCGAGCGTGATGCTCTTGTCATACGTCGCGCCGTCGTCGGTCGGCAACTGCTTCCAGCGCGCCACGGCCGCGTCCCACTCCTCGCCCTTCGGCGCGAATGGACGCCCCGCGATGTACTCATACGTCGTATCGTCCGGCGCAACCATCCCGGCTCGCGCACCGCCTTCAATCGACATGTTGCAAACCGTCATCCGCTCGTCCATCTCGAGCGACCGGATCGCCGAACCGCTGTACTCCAACACGCAGCCCGTGCCGCCGCCGATCCCGATCCGCGCAATCAGCGCGAGAATGATGTCCTTCGCCGTCACGCCCGGCCGCAATTTCCCGTCCACCAGAACCTGGTACGTCTTCGAGCGCCGCTGCAGCAGGCATTGCGTGGCCAGCACATGCTCCACTTCGCTCGTGCCGATCCCGAAGGCCAGCGCCCCGAAAGCGCCATGCGTCGCCGTGTGGCTGTCGCCGCAAACCACCGTCATCCCAGGCTGCGTCAGGCCCTGCTCCGGCCCGATGACGTGCACAATACCTTGCTTATCGCTGTGAAAACCGAAACACGGAATGCCGAACTCGCGGCAGTTCGCCTCCAGACGCTCCACCTGCTTGGCCGCGATCGGATCCACAATCGGCAGCGAACGCGGTGTCGTCGGCGTGCTGTGGTCCGTGGTCGCCTGCGTCAGGTCCGGCCGCCGCACTTTCAGCCCGCGCCGCCGCAGCCCGTCGAAGGCCTGCGGCGATGTCACTTCGTGCACCAGGTGTAAATCGATATACAGCAGTGACGGCGCACCCGCGCGTTCGGCCACCACGTGGTTGTCCCAGACTTTCTCGATGATCGTCCGAGGTTTCATCCCATCACCTCTCACTTCCCGCCCCGAATCCGGTCCGCGATCGCCGATCCCACCTCCGCCGTCGTCGCCGGCGCACCCGCGGGCTTGAGATCCGCCGTCACACGGCCCGAGTTCAGCACTTCTTCGATCGCGGCGTTCACCGCCGCCGCTTCCTCCGTCAAACCAAAACTGTACTCGAGCATCGCCGCCACCGAACCGATCGCCCCCAACGGATTGGCTTTGTTCTGGCCCGCGATGTCCGGCGCCGAGCCGTGCACCGGCTCATACAGCCCCGTCCACGCGCCCGAAGGACGCCGGTCACCGAGCGACGCCGATGGCAGCATGCCGATCGAGCCGGCCAGCACCGCTCCTTCATCGCTCAGAATATCGCCAAACAAATTCTCCGTCAGCAGTACGTCGAACCGCCGCGGGTTCAGCACCAACTGCATCGCACAGTTGTCCACCAGCAGGTGATCCAGTTCAACCTCCGGAAATTCCTTCGCCACCTCGATCACCA
>VFSW01003885.1_pt1 | contig 22360 bp, 34 predicted proteins | sample 5358111 | NCBI WGS metagenome assembly VFSW01 (sample SAMN11554181, study PRJNA540505) | mine drainage metagenome | isolation source: sediment from site ElyBrook_90M | place: USA: Ely Copper Mine, Vershire, VT | collected 2017 | reverse complement strand
GCATCAGGGTGGGGCCGGACGAGCGCGATGCGGCGATCAACAATACGGCAGCGCGAGACGGTCGATCGGTGCGTATCAGTATCCCGCAAGACCCCGGGCAAGCTGGCAAAACCCAAGTGCTGTATCTCACGCGAGGACTCGCTGGATACAACGTCCACTCGTCGCCGGAATCTGGCGACAAAATCACTCGCTCCGAGCCGCTGGCCGCGCAGGTCAATGTGGGCAACGTATTGATGCTGCGAGGCGACTGGAACGATGCGTTATTGGCGGAAATGCGCATGTTCCCGAACGGCTCGTTTGACGATCAAATAGACGCGCTCAGTCGGGCATTTTCAGAACTGATCTCGCCAGCAGCCCCAGCCAAGAGCGTATTTTTGCCGCACATGAATCGCTAGTCTGTTTACAATTCTGGAGACCTGTGTTAATTTTGCGCGCAAATTGACTGGAGGTTGCAAAATGGCACTCATCAAACCGTCTCACCGTGGATTATTGCATGATGCACTGGGTGTGCCTCAAGGTCATAAAATCCCGCTGGCCAAAATAGAGCATGCGCTCACCTCAACCTCGCCGAAATTGCGCAAAGAGGCGCAGTTTGCCGAAAATGCGCGTAAGTGGAAAAAATAAATGTTCCGCACCCTGCAATCAACGTGGCCCAAAGATAAAGACTTTCCCGAGCGCACATTCCGACTGGGGATACTAACGCGGGTGCTACGCGGCACGATTTACGATAATCTGCGCCACGCTTTCCACGATGAAAAAAATGGGGCTGGCGAATATATCCCCATTCGCGAACGACGACCATCCGTGCGTTATGGGCTGTGCAAACTGGTCGTGGACGATTCGGTCGCGTTGCTATTTTCCGAGGGACATTTCCCTAAAATTGATTGCGACGAGGCGGCTCGTGAAACTCTGCAACGGATTGTCAAAGAGTCAAATTTTAACGAGTTGATGATTGATGCCGCAACGCGCGGAAGCGTGGGATCCATTGCGATTTTATTCCGCGTGCTGGAAAGCCGAGTATTTTTTGATGTGATGGAAACCGCATTGCTCACACCGACATGGAATCCATCCGCTCCGGACATGCTGCTGAAAGTCACCGAGAAATACAAAGTCAAAGGGCGCGAACTGCACGAGAGTGGCTACGCAATCATCGAGGATGATCTGGACGCTACTTTCTGGTTTTGCCGCGAATGGGATGATTCCGCAGAGACGTGGTTCTTGCCTCAAAAAACTGGCGAAACGAAACCGCCTGCAATCGACAAAACGCGCACGGTTGAACATGAACTCGGGTTTGTGCCGATGGTGTGGGTAAAAAATCTACCCGGCGGCGACAGTATTGATGGCGCGTGCACTTTCCCAATGGAATCCATCGACACAGGCATAGAGATCGACTATCAGCTCTCCCAAGCTGGACGTGGGCTGAAATACTCAAGTGATCCAACGCTATTGATCAAAGAGCCGTCCACTACCGATGGCACACTGGTCAGATCGGCCAGCAATGCGATCGTCGTGGACAAAGACGGCGATGCCAAAATGCTGGAAATCAACGGCACAGCCGTCGAGGCGGTTATGAATTACGTGCGGATGCTGCGCGAACTGGCAATCGAGACCATGCACGGCAACCGGGCGAACGCCGACAAAATCAGTGCGGCACAATCTGGACGGGCGATGGAACTGATGAATGCCGCGCTGATCATGCTGGCTGACAAGTTGCGCATCTCCTACGGTGAGGGCGCGATGCTGGATTTGCTCAATATGATTGTTGCCGCATCTGATAAAATGCCGCTTGTTTTCAAAAACGGCGAAAAGGTCGGCAAGATTGCCACTCAAAAGCCGATATCTTTGCGCTGGTCGGCTTGGTATCAGCCAACAGCCGCCGATTTGCAAGCCACGGCGGTGACGCTTGGTTTGCTGGTGGATAAGGGCATTATCAGCCGCGAGACCGCGATCAAGGTTATCGCCGCCGATTACGACATCGAGGATACCGATGCCGAGCTGGCGTTGATAAAAGTGGAAATGGCGGAGCGCGAAGCGAATGCTAAGAAACAGATCACTATTCAGGAGTGAAGTTAGCACTTACTATCATTTGTTGGTATGATTCAGGAATAATTTTTACGGCTAGATGCCGGATTTTAAGGGGTGGTTAGATGCCAAAGTTCAAACAGTACTCGTACCACGACGAAACGCCAGTAGTGGCCGCGTCAGTAAAACCAGAACCAGAAACTTTTTCGCGCGAATACGTTTCTGAATTGCGCAGCGAGAACGAAACCTATCGCAATAAGGTGAAAGACGCGCTAACAAAGGCCGAGGAGGCCGCAAAAAAAGCAACTGACGACGCGGCTGTGAAAATCACGGAGGCCAATACTAGGGCCGCTGACCGCATTATCCGTGCCGAACTCAAGGCGGTTGCCATTTCGCATGGGATGGTTGATCTGGATGGGCTTAAACTGGCTGATCTGACCAAAATAAAACTCGATGATGATGGTGAAGTGGTCGGCGCGGAAGATTTGATGAAGGCGCTAAAAGAGTCCAAGCCTTATCTTTTCAAGGAAGGTAAAAGCTCAAGCAGCACTGAGGTTCCTCCGAAGAAAAAAGACGATTCAAAAAAAGGCGCGCGCGATATGACGCCGGAAGAGTGGAAGGCAGAAAAAAAGAAACTTGGCATGTAATCAAAAAAGAAGTAGTATCAGGCAATAAGTAACCGTTTCAAAAGTCGCATCGGGAGCTGACCTCCAGGCGGATGAAGTTAACACTAATTTACCGAAAGGAAAGCTATCATGGCTATCAATAATCTCCCGGCTTCGATTCAAAGTGTCATTCAGCAAAACTTCTTGGAACGTGCGTTCCAAGAATCTCTCCGTGCAAAACTAGGCTTCCGCAGTATTGCCGACCGTGAACCATTCGCGGCTGGCATTGGCGAAACTATCACCAAAACTCGGACAGGGTTGCTGCCTGCAATAACAACCCCGATGTCCCCCGCTGCCAATAGTGACTTCACCAGCGGCCTGACCGCGCAGAATTACGCAGTCGAGCAATACTCACTGGCGATTGCACAATATCCCGGAGTGCTGCAACTCAATCTGGCAACCGCTCGCGTGGCGATTGCGTCTCTGTTCCTGCGCAACGTTGTGACACTGGGTGAGCAAGCCTTTCGCTCGGTTGATGTGCTGGCACAGCAAGCTCTGTTCAACACGTACCTCGGCGGCAATAGCCGGGTGCGCACGACATTGGGCGCGGCTGGTGTGACTATCTCCGTGGATGATATTCGCGGATTTCAAAATACACTGAACGCTGCTGGGCAAGTGGTTCCGATTTCTACAGCGTTTCCGGTAAATGTGACGGTTGGCGCGGATGTCTACAGTCTGACCGGTTCGGCAGCCGATGGCACTAACGTGTCAACTGCACCAGGCGGTATCTCCGGGACATTGACCTTCGCATCTAATGTAACAGTCGCTGATGGCACTGCATTGCAGCCCGTTGTATCCGCTGTCGCACCGTATGTCATCCGCCCTTCTACGAGCGCGGGAAATGTCATGGCATCGGCCACTACCGGCATCGCGGCAGCTAATGATTACAACGCAGGCAAGATCACGATGGATATGATCCTGACTGCGAAAGCCACGATGTCAGCCAACGGTGTGCAGCCGGTTGACGAAAGCGGGATGTTCCATTTCTACGCCGACCCGATGCAGATCAAAGGTCTATTTTCGGATTCCGCCTTCCAGCTGTTGTTCCGTGGTGGTGCGAATACCGAGGAATATCGCAAAGGCGTGGTCGCCGACATTCTTGGCGTGCAGTTGATCGAAACTAATCTGAATCCAGTGCAGTCATTGGCTGGTGTAGGAACAGTTCGACGCGGCATTCTGGTTGGACAAGGCGCGCTTGTTGAGGGTGTGTTCACGAACGAGGCATATTCTGCCGCAAACGGGGGCAAAGAGGATGATGGCTCGGTCGTCGTGGTTGATGGCATCGCCATGATTACTCGCGAGCCTCTGGACGCGTTGCAACAGGTAATCACTCAGTCATGGAGCTACATAGGCGGATTTGCTGTGCCGAGCGACACTACTGCGAATCCAAACACCATCCCAACAGCGAACAATTCCGCATTCAAGCGCGGCATTATGCTCGAAAGCCTGTAATCAACGATGGCGGCGAAATGCCGCCTTATTGGGAGAATCGCATGGCAGAAATTAAAACTGAAAAGGTAAAATCCGAAAAGTCAGAAAGCGATTATGTGCTGATGAAAAACTTCGGTGCAACAATCGACGGAAGTCATAAATTTTGGCCTAAAGGAAGCGCGTTCACGATCGAGAAAGATGGCGAGCTGATCTCGCTATTGCATCGTCTTGGCGCGCCGATTGAACTGAAAGGTTAAAAATGCCTTTCGTCGCCTACACTTTCACATCGGCGCAATTAGTGGATGTCCGCAGATTTTGCGGATACCCAGCTTATGGTGACGGTGCGGTCGTGTATCCGTACCCGTGGATCATGAAACAATATCTCGCGCTCGAATATCGCTTGCAGCATATAAGCTCGGATGAGGGGGCGGTTGTTGTCAATACGTATCTGGCTAATCTGTACACGTTGGAGACCGCTGTGCCTGGTGCTGGCGCGAATCTCGATACAGATGCGGCGGCGGTTTGGACGCATAATAAAAACGAGGTGCGCGACCGATTCGCGCTCCTCGATTCATGGCGGCGCAGGCTGTGCCAGTTTCTCGGCGTTCCGCCAGGGCCGCAGATGTCCAGTGGAGGCGGCTAAATAGAGCTGGTTGTATGAACGGCGCAACTATTCAGGCACGAATCAATACTGGGCTGGCCACAGCTTCGCGCTTTATCGGGCTGCCGCATAACCAATATCGCCCACTTGGTATAAGTAATCCGATTGCTATTGGAAATCTGCTCGGCTCGATGCTGTGCAGCTTCAATATCAGAGGATCATATTCTGGGCAAGCAATGCAAAACCAGCTATTTTGGCAAGGAATTTTACCACGCGGACTATTGCAGCTTGGTGATTATTTGGTTGGACAGTACACATATTGCATCGTAGGGCTAGATGCCCTGTTGCCGCCGATCGCATTGCGCTGCACCCAGTCGTTGAGTTTTAGCCGAGTTGCGATACAGCAAGGCGCAGGATTGCAAGCATATCAAGACCTGAAGGCAACAACGGTTTACGCCGCAAATGTTCTTGGAGTACTGACGCAGAAAAAAGAGTCTGGTGCGCCACGGACTGGATTGCCCGGCGATGCGGCATTGCGTGCATTTTTTGAGGCTAACTTTTACCTGCCGGATGGCACGGTTCAGATGCGCGATTTTGTGACCGACGAGAACGGGCAGAAATATCAGGTAGTGTCATGCAGTTTTGGACTGCTTGGCTATCAAGCCCTTCTTGAAATCGTGGAGGCATAATGGCTGACCTGTCGGATGTCGTTCAAGTTCTGGCGCAACTCGCTGCGAATGCCGCTTATCCAAACGGGATGGCACAGCCAAGCGTTACGGGTGGTGTCGTGACGGTGGTTCCCGGCTGGCCTGTGCCCGACCAGCTTGATGCGATCATGGCTGCGGGAAATGCAATGGTGTCGGTATATCCAATGCCCGGAATGGATGCGAATACAAAGCGTTTCCCGACTGCAATGCAACCTCAAACAGGAATTCAACACGCAGGATTGACGATGACGGTTTCAGGGCTGACCGTGACGATAGGCGGCGTAATTAATGCGGGTGAAGCGGCTGCCGTGTCAGTCAACTACAACACTTACAGCTACGGCGTTTTATCCAATAGCACTACAGCAAGTATCGCAGCAGGACTAGCTGCACTGATTCCGGGAGCCACTGTATCGGGTTCTGTTCTCACGCTTCCATTCGGCACATACAGTCTTTCTGTTGCCGTATCTGTGCCGGTATTGATGCAAGCTGAAATCGGTCGTCAGACACGCGTATTCCAGATTATCGGATGGTGCGCATCGGCAACGATTCGTAACGCATTAATGAAGGCTATCGACTTGGCGTTCAGGCAGCAACCGAGAATCACAATGCCCGATAACGTATGGGCGCGCCTGATTTATCGGGGCACGCTTGAAAGTGATGAGCTTGGAAAAATGACCATTTATCGACGCGATCTACGCTACGAAGTCGAGTATGCAACCATGATTACCGAAACAGATAACACCGTTGTTTCCCTGACCACGACTACAACAATTCAATGAAAGGCGCAAAAATGACCTACAAACTGACCGTTATACATGCCTTCGCAGCCTATAAAAAAGGCGACGAAATAACTGACGCAACCATCATTGCGGAAATCCTTGCAGGAGAAAACGCATCATGCGTAGTCAAGACGGCAGCGTGAGATTGATCGCTGGGCGCGTGATCTTTGCGCTGACGCAGCGATATGCTGGACGCAGATTGTCGCCGTCTGTGCTCGATAAATTCAAGCGCGATTTTATCGCTGCGATGAAAGAAAAAGGCTTTGACTGGCACGCATTGAAGGATGAAATCAGCTTCGATTTTAGTGCCAACGGCGATGTCAATTTGATTATGCCCGAACAACACTTAAACACTTTTCACTAAGAGGAAAACGCCATGCCAGTCTATCAAGCAGGTTCGCTCAATACCACATCGCTACAGGCTCCCGACCTTTATGTCATTATTCAGCCGCCCGGACAGACGTATATCAACGGCGTGCCGACTGACGGTCTCGGTCTCATCGGGGTAGGTTCATGGGGTCCGGTCAATTCGCCCATTATGGGCATTGGCGGGAATGCGCAAGCGCAACAATTCGTGGGTGGCATAACTAACCGAGCACACGATCTCGCCACAGCCGTAGCGGTAGGGACTCAGAACAGCGTGCACAATTTCATTATGGTGCGTGTGACGGACGGCACAGATGCGGCGGCGACGGTTAATCTGATGGATACCGCCTCAACACCTGCAATCGGCATGAAGCTGACCGGGTTTTATACCGGCGTGGTCGGCAATACGATCTCGGCGATCATCCAGACCGGAACTGCGAACGGAACTTACAAGCTGGCAATAATGCGCGCTGGGTTCACGCCTGAGGTGTTTGACAACATCGGTGGCACAGGCGCGGCATTCTGGGCGAATGCGGTCGCGGCGGTGAATAGCGGCCAATCTGGATTGCGCGGCCCTTCGCAAATCGTTGTTGCAACAATCGGGACCGGAACCGGATTGCCAAATACCGCTACAACCTACACGCTTGCCGGTGGGCTGGATGGCACGACGACCATCACCGATACACTGTTGGTTGGTACGGATGGATTAACGCGCACTGGAATGTATGCGCTGCGCAAATCTGGCGCGGCTGTCGGTAACTTGGTCGATTGCCAGACCTCTACCACTTGGACGGCTCAGCTTGCTTTCGGGTTGCAAGAAGGCATCTACTTCCACACAGCAAACCCGCCCGGCACGAGCATCACAGCGAGCGCAGCGGCCTTGGTTACTGCTGGCGTGGATGGATACGGTCTAGCGTGTTTGGTCGGCGACTGGTGCTACTGGATGGATGTGGCGAACGGCGTTCAACGATTCTTGTCTCCGGCCACGTTCACAAGTGCGGAGCAAGCGGCATTAAGCCCCGAACAATCAGTTTTGAACAAGCCGATCAAAGGGATTATTTCAACCTCGCGCTCAATTCAAAACCTGCCTTATTCTGATGCAGAAATCGGCAATGCGGCACAGGGACGCTTGGAAGTCATCACGTTGGGCGCACCCGGAGGAAGCTATTTCTCATGCCGTACAGGCCGGAACACTTCCAGCAACCAAGGAACCAACGGCGATAACTATTCGCGCATGACGAACTATATCGCTTTCACGATAGCAGCATCTTATGGATATGTCGTAGGTAAAGTGCAGACTATCGATCTACGCCGCACCACTAAAGGCTCGATGGATGCGTTTTTCTCTAACCTGCAATTGAACGGCATGATAGGCAATGTCAACCAGCCAACAAAGCCAGCATGGTCGGTTGAAATTGATGCGGCGAATAACCCATTTTCTCAAGTCGCACTGGGTTACATGACGGCCACGGTGGCCGTGACTTATCTTTCGATTGTTCGCTACTTCTTGGTTAATATCCAAGGTGGTCAAACTGTAACCGTAACCCCACTTTAAGGAGATAGATCATGCCACAAGCAGGCTTAACAATAGGCAGTGATGCCAGATTTGACATATTGACTCCACAGGGACTTATCAGCCTGCCGACTTTGACGCGGTTCGATGCGAAAAAGATTAACCAGAAAATGACCGTCAAACCGCTGAATGGATTCCCGATTCAGTTGGTATTCCTCGAAGGAGGGTGGCAAGGTTCGTTCAGCGTCTCGCGTGCTGACAATACGCTTGATGCGTATTTCGCGGCATACGAAGCGGCTTATTACGCGGGTGCGAATCTCGGGGCTGGTGTGATCCAGCAGACAATCAATGAGATTAGCGGCGTTCCGTCCGTCTTCCAGTTCCAAGGCGTAGTGTTGGAATACGCTGACGCAGGCGACTATGAAGCTGAAAAGAACGTCATGCAATCCGTTTCGTTCTTTGCTTCTACGAGGATTCAGCTATGAGCGACATTATTGTCACTACTCAAGCTGGACGTAGGATTACGCTGAAGCGTCCTAACGTCCTTGCTCAATACAAACTCGTGGAAGCGTTGGGCGACGCGGCAGAAAACCGCATCTATCTCGGCATGTGCATTCCGCTGATTTACGTCTCGGCTATTGATGATAACCCAGTTGTTCTTCCCGTGACGAAACTGGAAATTGAAGGGCTGATCGGTCGATTGGATGAGGATGGATTGGAGGCGGTTTCCAAGGGTATCGCCGATAATTTCCAAAACAAAGATGCGGTCAAGTCGGCAAAAAAATCTCAAGGGACGCAGGACTCCGACAAGTCTTAATTCTTGCGAAGTCTGGCGTTCCATGGGAGGTGGCAATTGGGCTAAACGAGGTTGAATTAACGGCTTACTGTGTCGCAATCGGTGAGCTTGACGGTGGCAAATTCAACTGGGCGCGCATGGATTGGGAAAAGGTCAAGCCGTGAAAACTTACAAATCTTTTGGTGCATTGGCACGAGAGTTTGAGCAAAACTTGCGCGATATAGATGCTGGATTCGCAGTCGCCATGAACAAGTGTGCAGTAGCTGTTGAGGCGACTGCAAAGAGCGAGTTCGGGCATTATCAAAACGATTCTGCGAATGGATGGGAAGAATGGGCGCAGTTAAAAGCATCCACACAATCGGAGCGCGTCCGCAAGGGTTTCACTGAAAACGATCCATTGTTACGCACTGGAAAATTGCGGGATAGCGTCCATCATACGGCTGGTGAGCGGACCTTCGTTGTCGGTAGTGCTGATCCGGTTATGCTTTATCAGGAACTTGGTACACAGGATATTCCGCCACGCGCTGTATTGGCGCCCGCGCTACATCGCAATATCCCGGTTATTTTGAATATCGTCGGCAATACCGTTGAAAGCGCGGTTTCCGGGCAATTGAGGAACGGAATATGATTGAAGCCTACGCAATCGGGGTGGTCGCAAAACTTGAGGACGGCGTAACGCCAGCCCTCCTCAAGATAATCGATACACTGAAGACTACGAATGCGCTGATGCTCAATTTCGTGGAGAGCGTGCGTCTGGCCAGCAAAGCATCCGATTCATTCGCGGTAAACATGAACCGCGCTGCTGCCGCATCGGTGAAGATGGGCGAATCATCCAGTGGATTAACCCGCGCAAGCTACATCCTCGACACGATGGTAGTAAGCAGCGGCGCGGTGGCGCGCAACATGGTCGCCGCATCCGGTGGCATCGCTGTAGGTAGTGGTCGTAGTGGTGGCAGCAATTATGGTTCGGCGGGTAGTGCGGCTGGACGTGCGGCTGGCTATGCGAGTGCGGATGTGTTGGTCGGCGGCATTGTTGGCAATGCGAGAATCCAAGACGAAAATATTAAATCGGTGGCGACAAGCCAGCTCGATGTTGGAAAATGGGCATCTGGTGCAGATGATTTACGCACGCGTGAAATGGCCTATGCGTCTAAATATGGATGGGCAACGCATGGCGATATTATGCCATTCGGAGAAGCAATGCTTGAAAGTTCGCGTTTGCTTCGCACGCTATCGCCAAGCGAACAGCGAACTATGACTGATGCTACGATGCCATACGCGGCACTTGAGGCAAAGCTTAAGGGAGTGTCACTTCCTGAAGCCATGCAAGCATTTGTAGGGCTAGCACACCAAGCTAACGCATATACTACCGCGCAAGCCACCCCATTATTCGAATCTATGTTGCAAGCATCCTTGACAACACATGCGAGTCTGGGGCAAATAACGCGTGCATCCAGCTATGTACTTCCCGGACTTCATGCGGCAGGGGGAGACCCATCACAGGTATTGGCCGTGCTTTCCACTATGATGCAAGCGGGCATTTTGAATACAAAGTCGGGAACATGGATAAATAATCTTGCGATGAATGCGCTTCCTAATTCCCTTGGAAGTGGCTTATTCTCCAATAAAAAACAGAATGAGGCTTTACATATTCTGGGTCTATACAAGGGCAATGAGGCGCAGTTCTACAAGGACGGGAAGTTTGATCTATTGAAAGAAATTTCAATCATTGCGGAAGCTGCGAAGAAGCTGAAACCGTTAGAATTTACCGCCGCCACGCGCAGCGCATTCGGCATTCAGGGGCAACGAGCCGCCGCATTATTTTCTCAATCCGCTGTGCTGCACAATCTGGACGCATTGATCGAGTTAGGAACACAATCAACCGCACCTATTGATGTAGGGAATGCAATCAAATCGCTAAGCACGATAAGTGCTGCCGATCAGACTATCGCCAACGCCAAAATAACGGTAATGAATGCCACAAACATGCTGCAATCTACTGTCGGGAGCGGCGTAAATATGTTGCAAGGCGCATCCGAGTGGGGAACGACTCATCCGGTGGCCGGAACTGCTGCGGTGGTCGGTGCAGTATTCGGCACGGTCGTTCTTGGAAAGCTGGCTCTTGCTGCTGTCGCATCTGTTTCGACCGCATTGATTGCTGGATTAAGTTCTGCCGCATTTATCACCGTAATGGCCACAGGAGTTGCATTTGCCTTGGCAGCTGCGGGTGGCGCAGCTATTGGTATGCTGATAAATAATGCAATCGAGGCAACTTCTGGAAAGCCATTGGGTATCAGATTGTACGATTGGGTGCACGGTGAATATAATCCTGCCGCTATTCCGCCACCGCCCAGTAAGAGTGAAGATAATCACATTTCGGTGCATCTTGATGGCAAGAAAATTTCTGAGCATGTTATAAAGAGATGGTTCACCCCGCATGCAAATGGTTCGTCAACCTTCAATCCTTCCGCCGTTCGCCAAGGATTTGCACAATGACCGCCGCATCTGATATTGCGCTGACACTGACAAGCCCTGCCGGTATTTTTGAATTCTCTGGCGCGGAAGTGCCGGAACAAATCGCGTTCGGCGGGAAACAACTCCTGAGCATCCACAAGCTAATCGGTGGTCGCCGTATCATCAATTCTCTTGGTGCGGATGATGCGCCGTTGTCATGGTCGGGGATATTCGTACCGAATGTTCACACGGTCGCACCTGGCAAAGTTGACGCGACATATCCGCTTGCCCGTTCGCGCTTCCGCGATTCAGTGCGCCGTCATGGTACCGTTTGCCCGCTGGCTTTGGATGAATTTTCCTATCAAGTAATCATCTCGGATTTTGTAGCACCTTATCAAAAGCCATTCCGTGTCTCATATACCATCACCTTCGCGGTTATCCAAGACCAAACCGCGCTAATAACCAGTATTCCAGTGGTTTCACCAATAGATGCGGTGCAGTTCGACATGCACCGAGTGAGCGCGCTTGCAGCGTGCGGCGGCGATTCAAATACGCCCGGCCTAGCCTCATCCTTGTCATCGTCTTTGGACTCGTTAAAATCGGCTGTTGCCCCTGTTGCTAATGGCCTCATAAAGATAAATGCGGCTATCGGACAAGCATCGGCATGTGCAAGCGAAGTGGGCAATCTTGTAACTTCATCGGTCGCGGCACTAACTGCACCATTCGCACAATTGCAAGCCAATGTAACCGCATTGATTGCCAATTCTGAAGGGGCGATTACTTCCTTCGTCACGCTCGGAGGACTGGTTCCAGTATCTGGGCCAGCAAAAGCAGTTGCTGGATTGATATCCGTGACCAACGCACACATGCAATTGATGCCGCTGTATGAAATACGCAGTGTGGCAACACGGATGCAGCTAAATACGGCCTTGATCGGTGCGCCTACCTCCAACGCCAGCATCACGCAGGGCGGCGGAAATCTGATGGCAGTTGCCGCGACACATTACGGTGACGCATCGCAATGGCCTAAAATCGCTGCCGCAAACAATATCACCGATCCGTTCCTGACCGGAAACAACACTTTGAAACTGCCAGCATGAATATCAACACCATAAATCCGGTCGGTGAAAGTTTGCAGCCACGAGCTATCCTGCAAGTCGGCGGAACGGTTATCGACTGGACGACATGGAAGACATCGCATAACGGGATATTTGAAGCGGGAACAGCACACATCACCATCCCCGCAACTCCTGACAAGTGGTCATGGTGGACGCAACAAGTTGAAATTGTGGTGGATATTTATGCAGGATTTCCTATCGATCCGGTGAACTACACCACAAACGACTTGACGAACCTTTTCACCTTGCGTGTAGACCTGATTGAGATTGACGCAAAGATGCAGATTATCACCTTGTCGGGGCGTGACCTGACATCCTTACTTATCGACAAAAAAACTTCAGCGAAATATCAGAATCAGACCTCTAGCCAGATTGCCGCGATTCTGGCCGCTCAGGCTGGACTTCAAACGCAAATCACGCCTACGACATCACTGGTGAGCGGTTACTATTCGACCGATCACGTGCTGATGCAAAGCGAGCAAACGCCTTGGGCGTTATTGCAATTCCTCGCCCAGCGCGAAGGAATGCAATGCTTCGTACAAGGTCGCACGCTGTATTTCGGGCATTATGGGCCGCAAACGCAAGGCTCCTATCTCATAAAGTATGAACCGCCTACTGCTGCCGTGCCGTATGCCGTATGCAATGCGGTAGAGCTTGCCTTGAGCCATGATCTCACTCTATCGCCAGACATCAACGTCCGCGTGCGTAGTTTTCATGGCACTAAAAATCAAGCCTATTCGTTTACTGCAACCGCGCAAAAAGGTGTAAAAAGGATTGAGCGTGATGCCAAACTCGCGCAGACAATTCCGTCTCAATACGATGTGATATTGTCGCCCGGAAAAACGCTTCAAGAGGTGACAGACAAGGCATACGAAGTATTGGGCGAATTGAGCAAGCATGAATTCAAGCTCAATGCCACATTGCCGGGTGACGTGCTGATTTACCCGTGGACGGTCTTGGAACTGCAAGGAACTGGAACAGATTTTGATACCCGATATACGTGTGCTAGAGTAGACCGCGAAATGACTATTGATGCACCCAAGTTTGAGGTTAGCGTCACCTGCAAATCAATTCCAATTTCGCAAACGGTGAGCCTATGATCAACCACATCAAAAAAATAATTGCCGAATATCTGGCTTCGATTATGCATCCGAAGTTCGGGACGATTACGGCCTACAATCCGCAGACTTACACCGTCAAAGTGATGATTCAGCCGGAGGGTGTAGAGACGGGATTTATTCAGATAGCGACACCGTGGGCTGGCAGCAATTTCGGCGCGGTGTTCGGTCCCGCTATCGGCGACTTAGTGCGGCTAGACTTCATCGAAGGGTCGGTGCAAGCCGGGCTGATGGGTGGAAGATTTTTCAATAACGCGAATCCGCCACCAGTTGTACAATCTGGGCAGTGCGCTATCGTGGATAAGGCTGGCAGTTCTATCAAATTGAATGGCGACGGAACTGCAACACTTACAACCAGTGGCAAAACCACAATCACAGCGTCCGAGATTGATTCTGTTGGAGGTGGTGGCACGGCAAAAGGGATCGTTCAAGCAGATTGTCTCTGTGCTTTCACCGGGCAAGTACACGCGATGATTTCGGCTACCGTGAAGGGAACTCTATAATGGCAATGACAGCGGCGAGTATGTGGGCGCGAATTAAGGCAAACATTGCCGGAGTGACCCCGACGCAGGGGCAAGACCCAGCGGCGGCGAATGCCTATAGGGATGCGGTAGGGCAAGCCATGTGCCAAGGGATTATCAGTGAAATCGTGGCTGATGCCGTTGTAAATGTACCGGGTGTTCAAACCGGCACAAGTACCGTTACGGGCACAATTTCAGCATGAGCGCGCTCGCACATTATTTCAAGCAGGATTTATCATGGTCATCGAACGGTGATCTGGCGGTCGCGACTGATATTCAAGAACTTGAACAGCGCGTACTGCGCGGACTGATGACGAGTCCCGGAAACTACATCTTTGCGCCGTTATATGGCGCGGGTCTCGGGCGGTATGTCGGCATAGCATTGTCTGGATCGCTGAAAAATCAGATCATCGGACTGATAAAATCGGTGCTGGTTTTAGAGCCAGATATTCAAAAATCCCCCGCGCCGATCATCAACCTAAACTCGGATGCTAACGGATTTACGGGGGTGATGATAAACTACATCTACACGCCGACCGGACAGGCGCAAACCATCGTCTACGGAGGATAAATGGCAAATCTCACAACAAATACATTCATCGGGATTGTGCGGCAGCAAGTCGCGGCAGTTCAAGCCTTCGCCGCTGTTTCGCTATCGTTCGTAACCGGATCAATAGAGTTGGCATTTGTGCAGTCGATTGCAACGCTAGGGATATGGATTCAGTCTTTGGCATTCCAAGTTTTGAGCCTAACCCGCGCATCGACATCGGTCGGAACCGATCTTGATACATGGCTTGCCGATTATGGCATTACGGTCAGACTTCCGGCGGTATCATCACAAGGAACGGCCACGCTATCGCGCTATAATTCCGCCATGCAAGCCATTGTTCCGGTCATAACTTCTACTGGTGGTCAAACAATCATTCAAACGGCTGACGGTGTTCAATTCGCCGTTATTGCTGATATATCACAGCCCTATTACAACTTGGCGACGAACTCCTACATCCTGCCAATCGGCATTGCATCGGGCGGTGTAACGGTTCAAGCGGTTGTCGCTGGCGTTTCAGGAAATGTCAACGCGAATACAATAAATGTGATTGCGCCTGCCATACCAAACATCGATACCTGCAACAATGCTTTAGCCTTCGCCAATGGTATTGCTCAAGAAACTGACGCGGCTGTTTTGGCGAGATTTCAACTGGATTTACAAGCCTTGAAGCAAGGCATCCCCGCCGCTGTTGGCGCATCTATAACGGGGATTGCGCAAGGAATCCAATATACGCTAACGCTCAATCAAACGTTGGGCGGCGTGACGCAATATGGTTACTGGTATGTCATTATTTATCCGTCGAGTTTCATTTCCATCGTGCAAAATGCGCTGGCATTGATTAACCCGCTCGGTGTAACTTTTGGCGTATTTCCCGCTACTAGCCTATCGGCAAATGTTGCAATGACAGTAACAGCACAATCCGGTTACACGCATGCGAACATTGCTGCATCGGTGCAAACGGCCATTCAGAATTACATCGCTACCCTGAACTTGGGACAGACTCTTCCGATCACGAAGTTATACTCCATCGCATACGGTGTTACAGGAGTTTTAGAATGCTCGGCTTTGACTGTCAATAGCGGCACGGTTGATATTGTTCCGACTGCCCAACAAATCGTAATAGCCGGGACTGTGATCATATCGTGATAGGCGACCAATCCGACTTCTTCGGGCGGATTAAAGCCCTTCTGCCCAGCGAGTGGTTCGGGGATGTTTCGCCCGTGCGAGATGCTTTCATCCAAGCCCCCGCGAGCATGTTTTCTACGGCTTACGGGCAGATTGCATACGCTAGGCAGCAAACGCGCATCAAGACTGCTACAGGGGCATTCCTTGACATTATCGGACTAGACTTTTTCGGTGGTGCATTGCCGCGCCTACCGAACGAATTAGACCCTGCATATTTAAGCCGAATTCAAGCTAATCTATTTGCGAATGGTCCGACACGGGCGGACATGAGTGATGTGCTGACGCTGATAACGGGTCGAGTTCCGGTTATATTTGAGCCGCAAATCAACAACAGCTCATGGGATGCACCAAGTTCTGGATGGGATATAACGGCATGGGGAGACACGCTGGTATGTCAAGCATTCGTTACCGCTTTTCGTCCGCCAAATTCAACGCTGGGCGGTATCGTTGGATGGGATTCGACGGCTGGTGGGTGGGACGTTGCAGGTGCGCAACAAGAATGGGTTGACATGTACATGATCGCATCTGCCATATCGGACGCGGCGATTCTGGCCGCGATTGCTGTAACAACGCCACTTGGCATCAAAGTTTGGGCTACAATAACGGATAATTCCGCGCCGTATACATTACCGCTGTTAGGCTCAACATTCGTTCTTGGAACGTCACAATTAAGCTAGGAGAATATTTTGGATCGTCCCATAATTTATACGCAGGAAAATCAGCGGTCGCAAGACTTCCTATTTTCTCAACGTGCCACGCTAATCGCAATTGGCAAACTTGCGAAAGTGGCACTCGGAAGTTCAACAATTGCGGAAAATTTAGCCTGCGCGCCGACCGCGCCCGCATCCTTGCAAGTCAGTGTCGCAATGGGGCAGATTTACTCATTAGCCGAAGTCGATGCAACACCTTATGGTGTCTTGCCAGCAGATACCACGGACATGATCGTCAAGCAGGGAATCAATCTTGCCGCGACCTGGTTGACTTGTGACGCACCGGGAACAGCCGGATATTCGATCAATTATCTGATAGAGGCGCAATACCAAGACGTTGACACCAACGCCGTCGTGCTACCTTATTACAACGGACTATCTGGGCCCGGTGGTAATGGCATGGCACAAAACACGGAACGTCAAGGTATTGTCGGATTGCAATTAAAAGCGGGTGTCGCTGCAACAACCGGGACACAAGTTACACCGTCTACCGATGCCGGATGGGTTCCGCTCTGGGTTGTCACTGTCGCGAACGGACAAACGCAAATCACATCTGCGAATATCGTTCAGGCAATCGGTGCGCCGTTCATTTCGTCATTGCTGCAAACAATACAGGCAGGCACAGCAAGCTACGCGATTGACACGGGCGCGGTCAATGCGATAGCCGTCGCGCTTAATCCTGTTCCTGCCGCGCTCACCGATGGGATGCAAATTCGCATTAAAGTTGCGGTGACAAATACTTCAACGGCTGTAACGCTCAATCTAAACGGATTGGGCGCACAATCAGTTTCAAGTGTTTTCGGCGCACCGGGTATTGGAAGTCTCGTTGCCGGTCAGATTTATGAGTTTATTTGGAGTGCATCATCTGTTGCGTGGATGCTTTCTTCAAATGTCATCGGTGCATCTACCCCAATTGCCTACACACAATTCGGGGGAGTAATAAATGGAAATGTCACACTAACAGCCGCGCAGTCTGGGGAAACTTTTGAAATTGTTTCCGGGACAGTTACTCTTCCCGCTGTGGCTGCTGGTTTGAGATTTAGATTCATTGGCACGGGTGGGGGGACTGGAGTACTCGCAGCACCTGCCGGAGGTATAAACTATCCCGACGGTACGGCTGTTATTAGTGCAAATACAGTGCCAATAACCGCACTTACCACATGGGAGATTATTAGTGATGGCACAACCTGGTTGATTACTAACACCAGTGGGCAAGTGATTACAAAGGCAGCAACTGCAAACAATCAAGCTGTGAATCGTGGGCAATTTACTTTACTAAATACTAACCCAACTAACTTAACTTTGCCGCAAGCAGCCGGAGTTTCTGCCGGTGGTATCTTTAAATCGGGTATTGTTTCCGGTGTGACTACTGGCGCCTTCAGTGTTGTCTTTCAAACCGCCTTCCCAACAACGGTAATCTATGTCAATTTCATCCTGTCAGCCTTTAATAACAGCACTAACGGAAACAATACGTTAACGGCGCTTTCTACAACTGGTTTCTCTGGGACAAATGAGAATGGTGCTACGGCTACTTTATACTGGTTTGCCTTTGGCTCTTAACACTAAAAGGATAAATATATATGTATGCACTCTATGACCCAACCGCGCCGCAACCAGCCCCTGTAACAGGGTGGATTGAAGCTGGGACAGCTACTTTTGCAGCACAACCTGCAAGCAATCTACTCCAATTGACACAAGCTGAGTGGGACAACCGCGAGAGTACCCCCTATGTACAGAATGGAGTATTAGTACCAGCGCCTATACCCACCACCGCGCAACTACTATCCGCCGCTCAGTCTGCGCAGATCGCCACACTACAATGCGCCTACTCCGCCGCCATTGTCGCACCTGTCACTGTGACACTCGCAAGCGGAACAGTCGCTACCTTTGCAACGGATGCGCAGACCGTGAGTAATCTATCAAACGTGTTGGTCACCAACGCGAAGTTAGGCACATGGAAGCCGAATTACTGGCTTGATGTAAATGGTGCGGTTGTGACCCCTGTGACCTATGCCGATCTGCAAAACATTACTGCTGCGATACAAAATGTAGTTGTGCCGGACAATCAAAGCTTGCATACGAAAATCGGGCAGGTGATCGCGGCAACGACTGTTGCGGCAGTTCAGAAAATTACTTTTTAAGGTGAAAAAATGAAAAAGATTCTCTCGATATTTCTGCTGGCATTCTCCGGTCTCGTTCAAGCTGCCTGCCCTAATTTTGTCGATGGGACGGTGCTCACTTCTGCCGCGCTGAATTCGGCGTTTGCCGCACCTTGCATCACGGGTGGGCAAATAAATGGTGCACAGATCGGAAATGTTGCACCTGCATCCGGTGCGTTTAGCAGCATAGCAAACTCCGGCGGCTACAACAAACTGGAATTGCGCGGTAGTCAATCCATTGTCCGGTGCCGGTACTCTGACCCAGCAATCAGCACATAGCTCGACAAGCGTGACGCTGACAAATTACACAATATCGACCGATGTTGCTGTAGCTTGGACTGCATCGTATGTGATCGAGCTTAACTGCGTAGCGAAATAACTAACAACTTAACCAGCAAGGAAAAACAAAGTGGATATGCACGCAGTCATTGAATTTGCGCTCGGATTATTGAGCATTATTCTTGGATTTTTCTTGAATGCACTCCGTGATTCTGGAAACGACCTTAGAAAAGAAATCGCCGAAGCGAAAACCGCGCATACTACGCTAGAGCTTGAGGTCGCGAAACAGTATGTACGGCGCGAACATTATGATGAATTTCAGCGAGATATTTTCAAATCGCTGGACGAGATCAAAGAGCTGTTACACACCAAAGCGAATCGGAAGGACGATTGATGAATGCCCAGCAACTCGCCAAGGCCGCATCGTGTAGCATTTCCGTTTCCACATCATGGATTGATTTTCTGAATGCAGCCATGATGCGCTACGACATCACTACACCATATCGACAAGCTGGATTCATCGGGCAGGTTACGGAAGAAACAGGTGACTTCTTGCGGCTCTCCGAGAATCTTAATTATTCCGGCCCTAGGCTGGCGGCGATATTCCCCACGCACTTTCACAACGACACAGAACAATATGCGCATCGCCCACAGATGATCGCGAACCGTGTCTACGCTAACCGTTTCGGCAATGGTGATGAGGCGAGCGGCGATGGTTGGCGGTATCGTGGCAGTGGCTTAATCATGCTGACATTCAAAGACAATTATTTGAAATACGGAACGCTGGCTGGGCATGATCTGGTTGCACAACCGGACGCGCTCCGCACCGTTTCCCAAATCTCGGCGGATGTTGCAGCGTGCTATTGGCAAACGCACGGATGCAATGAGCTGGCCGATAAGGCGAACTGGATTACAATCACGCGGGAGGTCAATGGCGGTACGAACGGTCTGGCCGAGCGCATCGCAAATACGCATAGAGCATTGGAGGTGTTGAATGGCTGACCAGTTCGAGGATGCTGCAAGAATCGAAGAGCTTTACACCGATATCGCGCGCAAGGTTCGCAAGCCCACATTGATCGCATGTGGCGCATGCTGGAATTGCGAATCTATATTGATGGATGGTAAATTGTTCTGCGATGCTACGTGCCGCGAGGATTATGAAATGATCGAAGCGGCAAAAAAGAGGAACGGGAAATTATGAGCGATGTTAAAAACGAGCACGAAGACAAGCGCACGCTGAAAGAGGACATCTTTTACCCTGACCACGTGCGCACAGAATCGCCAACTTTTCGCGCAACAAAACTTGCAGGACATAAAGCCAACAAGTGCTGCATGATTAGCGGACATACGGAAAAGGTCGAATATCATCATTCGTTTTGCGAATATGCTTTTATGCTCGGAGTAGACTGGGCAATTATAAAAGGAGTGGCGACCGGAACGATAACCGAGCTGCCAAAACTCGATTTACACACTGACCAGCCAACTAGCGAAACTTTCCCTGCCAAGGATTCTATGTTATGGTTGCTCTGCAAAATGGCGGAAATCAGAGGATTCGACTGGTCAACTTTTGATCCGGCAAAGCCCGAAGAGTTCGTCGATTGCATGGCGCACATGTGGCCATTGCATGAAAAGTTTCACCGTGCAAGTGGTCACGGCATTCACATGGAAACTTTCCCTGTGTGGAGTTTTCAAGCTCTCCCGCGAATTGCGGGTTTTATTTATACGGCAGACGAAGAATAAAGGAGACGCACCATGAATAAAGCATACATTGGACACTGGGTTATTGGCGTATTGTGCGCAGTGATATGGTTTTGGGGCGACAAGCTGGGTATCCCCACCGCCGCGATTACTTTGTGCAGCTCGATTGTGCCGGGATTGCTGGGACACGCGCTGGCATATAGTCCGGCTGATCCAACTGTCAAGGACTTGTTGACAATTGACAATTCCTTACCACCACCAGCAGAGCCGCCCGCGCCATGATTCTCGTTCTGGCGATAATGCTCGGCATAACCGGACTTGTAGCGCACGATGTCGAGTGCGTACCGAGTGCCGTGCCGACCACGGTCGCCAGTCCGCCAATGACAATGGGCGTAAAATGTAACTACGACGATGTACCTACTGCGAAGGAAATAAAATGAAAACTATCCAAATTATGCTGGTGATGTGCGTGCTGGCCATTGTGAACTTGTCCGGCTGTGCGTCCGTGAATCAGGCTTATAGCGCGTTCGGTGCGTCTGCCTTGGTATCGGCTCAAGGGGCTGAAGATAACGTGCTGGCCACGCTCAAGGTTGGCATTTGTGCAACGCCATATTCCGCGATCGTGCGGCATCCTGAAGTCGTTCCGGGCATTGAGGCAATGTGTTTGCCTGGCGGACAGGCAACAAATCCAGCCGCATTGCTGACTGCCGTTTCGGGCGTTCCGGCAAAATGATTTCAGACCTCTACGCTGCGCAACTTTGCCAAGCGATCTATTCGCCATCCGCTGGAGCATTTAATCACATCCTCGACGTGTCTGGTGTAGTCGGCGGCATAAAGTATGTCGGGGGTGATACTGTAGTCGCGCTGCGTGGCTCGATCACGGTTCAAGACTGGCTGCGCGACCTGAAAATCTGGCCGGAATACGATGCGCAGCTCGGCTTCGTTGCTGATGGATTTACGGACGGCGTGGCGGCATTCATCGTCGCGCTCAAGCCGCTCATCAAGGGCAATCTGATTCTGTGCGGACACTCACTCGGCGCGGCGCGTGCTTGCATCATTGCGGCAATGATTCCATCGGTGCAGCTCGTTTTGTTCGGTTGTCCACGGGTTTCAATTGGCAATAAAATACGCAAATTGATTGCCTTTAGCGGTACGAAATCATCAAGTTATCGAAACTGGTCAGACCTTGTTATAGCCGTTCCTAGCCGCTGGTTAATGTATCGGCATTCTGTGTGTGTAACGCAAGTCAGATGCAACCCTGAACCAGAAAACGATATAGTGGCGCATGAGATTGCGCTGTATGTTGAGGCGTTGATGGTTGGTTAGGTGTCTAGCTCTACGTTAGGCACTGCACAATCCCACGCTTTATTAAATGCCCAGATCGCTTTGCGCGGAGTGTCACCGAATCCGCAAATACCAGACTGAAGATCATCGCCATGCAAAACACACCATTGATTCCCATCCTGAAAAAGTTTCGGCTTTAGCATGGCAAATAGATTCATTTCTTCCGCTTCTACCGCAGCACTAAGTTTGCTTTGTCCTATCTGGTCTTCCCAATGGATTTTTCTAATTTCGCTTTCGTTCACGTTTTTCTCCTTGTTGAAAAAGCCTAACCCATCGTTCCACGCGGACTGGCGAAAAGCCGCCAGCCGGTGAACTACACGTTATGCCCCATCAATAGGGACAAT
>VFSW01003884.1_pt1 | contig 22365 bp, 25 predicted proteins | sample 5358111 | NCBI WGS metagenome assembly VFSW01 (sample SAMN11554181, study PRJNA540505) | mine drainage metagenome | isolation source: sediment from site ElyBrook_90M | place: USA: Ely Copper Mine, Vershire, VT | collected 2017 | reverse complement strand
CAACCCGGCGCTTCAGGATCGACAAAGGCGCGCTTGCGCTGTGCCCGAACCGGACCGCGGTCATTTCCGAATTTACTCCCTGACCGGAGATGCCACGGAGGTGTCGAACTCGACGCGAATGAGCCCATTTGAGACATCGAGGCTCATCAATATTTGAACCGGTTGGGTGCAATTTCTCGCTCGCCGCAGCCTCATCAAAAGTGAGTCAAAGCCATTTGCACGCCGATTGACAACAAGCTGCCGGAATAGCCAATCAAGCCGAGGGCAAGATCAAGCAAGAAGAGAGGACACTTGCGCTGCGTTCCGATAGGCTTATACGGAGTCGTTCCCAGAAACCCCCCGCACCGCCTGTCAGAACTTAGGGCTTTTTCTAGAATAATCGGATTTTTTTCCAGCCATGAAAAATCCTCACCCGCGCGACGTGCCGGTCGTTCGAGACTTGCCGCCCAATCTCATGGGTGAGATCGGACGCGTCATTTTCTCCCACGCATACGTGGAATGGCGGCTCAATTTGATCGTCTATGACTTCTTGCACGTGACTAAAATCTTAGGCCGCCTGGTGGGCAGAGATATCCGCCCCATGGACCAGTTTGATCTCATATGTGATCTCATCAGCCTGAAAGACGTCAGGACGGGTGTCGATCTAATTCGTCTACGGAAGTCCCTGCTTTCAGCAACGACCCAGCGGGACCTGCTCGCCCACGGCACATGGGTGAGACACCCTCAAACCAAGGCCTTCCTTCTTCACCTCGCTAGCAGCTCGAAACCGGGAACAATCAAAAAGGGGCAAACTAAATGGTCAACAAGACGGGAAGTCCCAAAATACGGGATAGAGGAATGTCGGTCCCTCAGTCAGCTCATCAAGGAGATCATTCTGACCGTCGATGAGTTGTATTCGGAGACCGTGAGTCCCGCCCCATCTCAACCAAAATCGCCCTGACCGCATCTTCGGCCAAATCCACACCTAAACTGGCTATTCGGGCGCAGCATGCACACTTTAGGGACATCACCGGCCAAGGCGTTACCCACAGGCGTCGGACTGCTCGCTCTCACGCCAGTAGCCGAAAGGTAGGAACCGAATGTTCACCGAGAAGCACGTCCAATACTTCATTGGAAAGGCAAAGCGTGTTTTCGGCCTCGCAAAAACGCAACGCGAGGGCGCCGATAAATTGGAGGCACTCGGTCACGAGCTGGAGGCCAAGGCGGACGAGATCGAGACTCAGATTCAACAAGACAAGCGGAAATAGCTCTCAGTTGAGGGCCTCCTGTAGCAAGATTTGCTATTTCAGGTGAAGCCAACTTTTCCTTTATAATTGATCGTAGTGGATGCGAGGCACAAGCAACACGCAGTCGTGATCGGCCAGCGTGCGGCCTCCGACAATCCTGTAAGGCGCGCTCAATCGGCTCAGCGCGATGTTACCCAGTGTGCCTGGAGGTCAAGCGTAGAGGTCTTGTTGTGGCAAGCGAAGCAGATCGAATGAAGCACTGACTTCCGATCTTGGCACTTTCCCGACATCGCCGATCTAACTGACAATATCGGTTCGCAGCGACGAAGCAATCCAACCTTTCTTGTTGATCTATGAATTGCTTCGCGGAGCCTGTCATCGGGCGCGCAATGACGGGACAGCGGCGTTCGAACCTCGTGTCCCGGACGCCGTGCGGCGCGCAGCGCAGCTCCGCAGAGCCGGGACCCACGGCGTTATCGCTTGGACCCCGGATCAGCAGCGCACCGCTCTCGCGCTGCGCAGCATCCGGGGAACGCAAGCTCACAGCACCTGATGCACGTCGATCACGACATGGTCGGCGTGACGGGCGACGGACCCGACAAACAGGCTTTCCATCAGCCAGCGGTATTTTGCAGCTCCGGTTTCGAATTTCGGCACAGTGCGGCAATAGATCAGCTCGGGATCGACGGCCTCGCCGCGCTTGAGCCGCTGCAGGAGTTCGACGGGCCCGAAGCGTATCCCCCTGTTCTCGACATAGACCACCGCGCCATCGTCGGTCTGAAACGCGTATTTCGCCTCGAGCTCGATCAGCTCGTTGGGCCGGATGATCTGGAAGTCTGCGCCGAACCCGCAGACCTTGCCGTTGACGTCCTTGCCCTTCACCTCGCCGCCGACGATCGGAATGATCCGGCGGACGCCGGTGCCGATGTCGCCTGCGGAAGTCACGCTGCCGATGCGTGCGGTAATGGTGAAGACATATCTGGTGTGAAGCGCAGGTTCCATGGATCAGCCGAACCTTCTTGTTCGCGGGCTGGATTTAACGAGCCATCATCTGTTGCGGCAACCAGGTCGCCAGCAACGGAAATGCGATCAGAATGACCAGGCGTATGATATCCGTCGCCACGAACGGGATCACGCCCTTGAAGATCGTGGTGAAGGAGACGTCCTTGACCACGCTTTTGATGACGAAGACGTTCATTCCGACCGGCGGATGGATGAGGCCGAGTTCAACCGTCATCACGATGATCACGCCGAACCAGATCGGATCGAAGCCGAGATGGGAGATGACCGGAAAGATGATCGGCACCGTCAGGATGATCATCGCCATCGCGTCCATCAGGCAGCCGAGCACCAGATACATCACCATGATGACGGCGAGGACGCCGTAGCTGCCCAACCCAAGCCCGGTGAGGAATTCCGTGACCTTTTGCGGGGTCTGCGTCACCGTGAGGAAATATCCGAAGATCAGGGCGCCGATCAGCACCGTGAACACGGCGGCCGCCGTGCGGGTCGCCTGCAGCAGCGAGGCGAGGATCTTGTCCTTGTCCAATCGCCCGGTGAGCACGCCGATCAGAAACGCGCCGGTGGCGCCGACGCCGCCCGCCTCCGTCGGCGTGAAGCGCGGCAGGAATGGCAGGCCGTAGAGTCCGCCAATGACAAACACGAACAGCAACACCGGCGCCCAGATGTCCTTCAGGCCGGCGAACCGCTCGCGCCATGTCGTATACGCGCCCTTGGGCAGGAAGCCCGGCCGGAAATAGCCGATCAGCGCGATGGTGATCATGTACATGGTCATCGCGAGCAGGCCGGGAACGATGCCGGCGATGAACAGCTTGCCGATGTCCTGCTCGGTGATGATACCGTATACCGCGAGCACCGTCGAAGGCGGCAGCATGGCCCCTAACGTGCCGCCGGCCGCGATCACGCCGGTGGCGAAGGATTGCGGATAGCCGAAGCGGCGCATTTCCGGATAGGCAACGGCCGAAAAAGTCGCCGCCGTCGCCACCGACGAACCGCAGATCGCGGCAAAGCCGCCGCAAGCCGCGACGGTGGCGATCCCGAGGCCGCCGCGCAGATGGCCGACGAAGCCGTTGGCGGCGCGGAACAGATCCCGGCTCATGCCGGAATTGCTGACAAAGGTTCCCATCAGCAGGAACATCGGAATGACGCCGAAGGTGTAGTCGGTCACCGTGCGCATCGAGGTCTGGCCGACCAGTTTGAGCGCCGGCGTGCCGCCGACCAGATAGCCGAAGCCCGAGACTCCGACGAGGCCCATCGCCATGCCTACCGGCACGCGCAGCAACATCAGCGCAAACAGCGCCACGAAGCCCAGGACGGCGACGGCATCGGTGCTCATGTCGCGCTCACTCCGTGGCCTTCAGCTTGGGGTCGTGCATCTCTTCCGGATGGAAGATCAGGCGGTAAGTCCGGATCGCTATCAGAAGCACCGCGGAGACGTCGCCGGCCCACGCGACCGCGAAGAACGGCCAGGTCGGCATGTGCATGTCGAATGTCGTGACATTGTCGTTATAGGTGCCGCGCACCTTGTCGAACAGCGTCCAGGTCTGCACCGACACCACGAACAACAGAACCAGCGTCGCGAACACGTCGATCCAGCGCTGGTATCTCGGACCGACGTTGCCCCACACCAGATCGACGGTGATATGGGTCCCGCGATAGCTCGTGGCGGCGATGCCCCAGAAAATCAGGATGCCGAGCAAGAGACGCCCGATGTCGAAGGAGTCCGGTATCGAATAGCTGAACAGATTGCGCAGCAGGACCGCGATGAAGATGTTGGCGGCGACAATGCCGACAAATCCGGCCGCAATCCATTCGATCGTATCGATGAACCGATCCATAGACGCGCGCTTCATTTCCGCTCCACACGGCTTTCGGGAATGCGAGGGGAGAGAGCACGGCGGCGAGAGGGATTCTCTGCCGCCGTGGCAATATTCCGGGGGTTGTTACTGCGTCAAGGCGTTGTACTTCGCGAGAGAGGCCCGCAGTTCGGCCATCGCCGCGTCCGGATCGGTCCCCGCCTTCCTGACGCTGTCGGCCCAGGTCTTGACCAGCGGCTCGGACGCCTTCTTCCACAGCGCGGTCTGCCCCGGTGTCAGCGTGTAGACTTCCTGACCCGGCTCCGCCTTCACCTTGTCGAGGCCGGCGTCCTCGAACTTGCCCCAGGGTTCGCCGACGCGGCCGGCGGCCTCGGTATTGCAGTTGTCGTCGATCGCCTTCTTCTGCCGCTCGGACATCTGGTCGTACTTGTCCTTGTTCATGACGAAAGCGAACGTCGTGACATAGAGCGGCGCGTCCATATGATATTTCGTTACCTTGTCGATGCCGAACAAAACCAGCGATCCCCACGGGAATGTAACGGCATCGGCAACGCCGCGCTCGATGATGTCGCGAACCTCCGGCGCCGAGGACTGCACGTTGGTGCCGCCGAGCAGCGTCACGAAATTGGCGATGGTGGCGTCGGCGGGACGGATCTTCATGCCCTTGATGTCGTCGGGAACCACGATTTTTTTCGTGCGCGAGTGGAACGACGACGGCGCATGGATGAAGGCCAGGCAGAACTTGACGTCCTTCATCTCCTTCCCGGCGTATTTGCGGTACCAGGCATCCAGCCCCATCGAGCCGCCCTTGGCGTCCGACATCAGGAAGGGAAGTTCGCCGGCGCCGATGATCGGGAAACGGCCGGGCTGATAGCCCGGGTTGATGTAGGTGACGTCGGCGATGCCATCGCGCGCCATATCGTAATGGTCGAAGGCCTTGCCAAGCTGTTGCGCCGGAAAAACCTTGTATTTGATCGTGCCGCCGGATGCCTTCTCGACCGCGGCGCCCCAATCCTCGAGCGCCTTTTGCAGCGGATGCGAGGCCGGCACCCAGTGCGACAGTTTCAGTTCGAAGGTTTTTTCCTGCGCCAACGCTGGCGTCACGCTGGCGGCCAGCAGCAACGCCAGGAACGTCTTCCTCATCGACATCGTCTCCCCTCCAGGCAGCAGGGCTTCAATGGCCCTTTGCAGATATTGTTATATGATATAATTATCATGACAAGTCACGCGCGGCCACTTCCCGCGAGCGATCTAGTTCAAGCCTATAATAATCGAGGGAGCAAGTGTTGCGGACAAAAGTAGCAATCATTGGCGCGGGGCCGGCGGGATTGCTGCTGGGACAACTGCTTCACACCTACGGAATCGACACCGTTATTCTGGAACGCCACACGCCGGACTATGTGCTCGGCCGCATCCGCGCCGGCCTGCTTGAAGAAGGAACGGTAGCGCTGCTCGACGAAGCAGGCGCCGGCGCACGCGCGCACCGCGAGGGCCTGGTCCATGGCGGCATCGAACTCGCCTTCGGCGGGCAACGCCACCGGATCGATCTGAAGGCGGCCACCGGCAAGACGATGATGATCTACGGCCAGACCGAAGTGACGCTCGACCTGATGGATGCGCGGCGCGCGGCCGGTCTGACCACGATCTATGAAGCCGCCGACGTCAAGCCGCATGATTTCGACAGCGATCATCCGCGCGTGTCCTATGTCAGGGACGGCGCGGCGCACGAGATCGCCTGCGACTTCATCGCCGGGTGCGACGGCTTCCATGGCGTCAGCCGCGCCAGCGTGAAGCCATCCGCGATCGAGACATTCGAACGGGTCTATCCGTTCGGCTGGCTCGGGATTCTGTCGGAAACCGCGCCGGTCAGCCCGGAACTGATCTATTCCAACCATGCGCGGGGATTTGCGCTTTGTACCATGCGCTCGATGCGCCGCAGCCGCTACTACGTGCAATGCAGCCTCGACGATCACATCGATCAATGGCCGGATGACCGGTTCTGGGAGGAACTGAAGCTAAGGCTCGATCAGGAGGCGGCGGACAAACTCATTACCGGCCCCTCGATCGAAAAGAGCATCGCGCCCCTGCGCAGCTTCGTCGCCGAGCCGATGCGGTTCGGACGGATGTTTCTGGCCGGCGACGCCGCCCATATCGTGCCGCCGACCGGCGCCAAGGGACTGAACCTCGCTGCCAGCGACGCACATTATCTGGCGGCCGCCTTGCGCGAATTTTACGATGAGAAATCCGCAGCCGGAATCGACGCCTATTCCGAAAGAGCGCTGGCGCGGGTGTGGAAGGCGGTGCGCTTTTCCTGGTGGATGACATCGATCCTGCACAAGTTTCCGGACACCGGAACCATCGGCGCGCGCATTCAGCTCGCCGAACTGGAATACGTCGTCAACTCCAAGGCAGCTTCCGCCTCGCTGGCGGAGAATTACGTCGGCCTGCCGTTTTAGATTTCGTCGACATCGTCGTCATTGCAGGGAGCCAACGGGGCGCAATGACGGTGCGGCAATCGTCTCGTCACAGGCATCCTGTTTTAAACTTTGTAAGCGGTGATTTCGGCGCGCGCATCGCGTTTAATGACGGCTGCATCGGAAACCAGCGAGCCGCGCATGACCACGACCGATATCCCCGAAGGTTTCGAGCCTCACTTCCGCAAGAGTCCGTTCACCGATCCCTGGGAACCGCTCTATTCGAACAAGACGCAGAAGGCCGTGATCCTCGGATTGCGGCTCGCCAAGCCGCATACCAATGCGCGCGGGCTCATCCATGGCGGGTTGATCGCAAGCCTTGCCGACAACGCGATGGGCTATAGCTGCGCGCAGGCGATGGACCGGTCGGCTTCGCTGGTGACGGTCGGCCTGGCGGTCGATTTCGTCGGTTCCGCCGAGATCGGACAGTGGCTCGCGGTCGAGAGCGAGGTGATCCGGACCGGCGGCACGCTGTGTTTCGCGCAAAGCCTGATCAAGGCCGACGATGCCGTCATCGCACGGGCGAATGGGACGTTCCGGGTGGTGAAGAAGGAGGGGTAGAGCGCTCATGTCGCGGACGCGGCGCGGCGTCTTTTAGGCCGCTCCACAGCGCCCGGACATACCTACCCAAAATGCCAGTCGCTGATCTCGACCACGAGATCGATGAAGGTGCGCACCTTCGCGGACAACAGCCGCGAGGTCGGATAGACGATGTGGATTGGCAACGCCGGCGGTTCGAACTTCGCGAGCAGGATTTTCAGCCGACCGGCCTTGATCGCTTCCGCCGCCTGGTAGGCCAGCACCCGCGTCAAGCCGCCATCCAGCGCCGCATATTGGATCGCGGCATCGGCACTGTTGGTGGTCAAGCGGGGCGCCGGCATAACGCGAATCTCGCGTCCATCCCTGACAAAGCGCCAGTCCGGCCCTGCGGTCATCGCGCCGAACTGGATGGTTTGGTGCGAGGCGATGGCCTCGGGCGCCCTCGGCTCGCCATGGGCTTTGAGGTATCGGGGCGAGGCAACCACGATGCGCCGCATCTCGCCGACATGACGCGCCACCAGGCTTGAATCGGCGAGGTGGCCAATCCTGACCGCGAGGTCGACGCCCTCTTCCACCAGATTGATCATGCGGTCCGACAACCGCAGATCGCAGGAAACCTCGGGATAGCGCTTCAGATATTCCGACGCGACCGGACTGACGTGGAGACGGCCGAATCCGACCGGCGCCGAAACCACCAACCGTCCGCGCGGCAGCAAACGTTCGCCCTCGGCCGCGCCTTCGGCTTCCTCGACGTCGGCGAGGATCCGCCTGGCGCGCTCCAGATAGCGTGCGCCGACATCCGTCAACGCCACCGACCGCGTGGTCCGCTGCAAGAGCCGCGCGCCGAGCCGATCCTCCAGCGCCGCGATCAGCCGCGTCACGCCCGACGGCGAAAGCCCGAGTTTGCGCGCCGCCGGCGCAAACCCATGGAGGTCCGCAACCGCGACAAAGGCCTGCATGGCATCGATACGATCCATAACACTATTTCATATATTGCAATTATCCACTGTCAATTCGGCAGATTGTTTAAGTCCGGGAAAGGTCCATTTTATGCCGCGAGAGGGCGGATCCTCGCCCAGGGACCGAAACCGAGATCCTGGAGATTTCCGATGTCAGATCTTTACGCCTGTTCCAGCGACATCGCGTTCACCCCGGCCGTGAAGGCCATTCAGACCCGCAAGGGATCGCGCGAGGCGTATGCCCGTGTCGAGGCGCGCGGCGGCTGGCGCAGCGAGATCGACGAGAACCTGGCCGCGTTTCTGGGCGATACCGACAGCCTGTATTTCGCAACCGCCTCCGCCGATGGCCAACCCTATATCCAGCATCGCGGCGGGCCAAAGGGCTTCGTCAAGGTGCTGGACAAGAACACGCTGGCCTTTGCGGATTACAGCGGCAACCGGCAATATATCACGCAAGGCAACCTGTCTGAAAATCGCAAGGCGCATCTCTTCCTGATGGATTATACCCATCGCCGCCGGGTGAAGATCTGGGGCGAGGCGCGCGTGGTGGATGACGATCCCGCGCTGCTACAATCCCTGATGCCGCAAGGCTACAAGGCCCGCCCCGAACAGGCGATCCTGTTCCGGATGGCCGCATGGGATACCAACTGCCCGCAGCATATTCCGCAGAAGTTCGACGCCGCCGATGTCGCTGCCGCGCTTGCTTCCCGCGACGGGCGCATCGCGGAACTGGAGGCGGAGCTGGCGGCGCTGAAGGGGAAGCCCGCTTCCCCCAATTGAAACTCACGCGGCCTGTCGCAGCGGCGTCCAGGCGAAATCCGGATAATATTGCAGCATCATCCGGTCGACATAGGCCGTGAGGTTTCCGAATTGCTCGGTTCGCTCCCGCAGTGGCGAGGCGAAATAGGGCGTCAGGATTCCGGCTAACGCGCCGAATGCGGTGGCATCGGTGCCGCACGGCGCCTCTCCCATCAAATACGGCTTGTCCCCGAGTTGGACCGACAGCGCGAACAACGAGCGCGCCGCAAGATCAATGTCCTCGTCCGGGGCGTGACGCCCGAGCCCGCTCAAGAGATAGTTCTCGGCAACGCGAAACTGCGCATCTTCACGAAGTTTTTCGCGCAAATGCTCCGGCGCCGCATCGAAGAAATGCGCCGGTCCTTTGGCAAAATTCTCAGGATCGACCCAGCGCGCGCCGACCATGGCCCAATAGAGATGGTGTTCGATCATGCGCTCGAACGCCCAGGCTTGCGCGCGCGCCTGCAAGCTGAGCGGGGCATCGAAATCGAAGCCATACTTGCCCTCAAGGTGCGCCCGAATGAACGTGGAATCGGCAATCGTCTCGCCATCATCGTCGATGTAGGGCAGTTGCCCCTTGGGAGAGGCCGTCGGCTTTGCCTTTTGCTTGCGATAGGGCAGGCCCGCCATCTTCAGCTGGACCTCGGTCTTGGTCACAAAAGGGCTGATTTCCGGCAAGCCGAAGCCGGGGCCAAAGCCATAGATGACGATCACGAGAGCGCTCCCGATTTCTTGAGCAGGCGCTTCAGGCTAGCCACCCCCTGCTGCCACCGTGGTGTCAGCAGCGGCGACATCGTCGTCCAGAGGTCGAGGCTGTAGAGAATGATCATGGATAAAATCCTCCAGGTTTGGGTGTTGTCCCGGTATACTTGCCACCTGCTGCCAACATGCTGTCAGCATCGGATGGCGGCCTCGAAAAAAGACACGAGAGGCGCCCATGCGACGTGCCGACCGTCTGTTCCAGATCATTCAGGTGCTCCGGCGCAGCCGAAAGCCGCTGACGGCGGATGCGATCGCCGCCGAACTCGAAACCTCGAAGCGGACGATTTACCGCGATATCGCCACCCTGATGGAACAGCGCGTGCCGATCCGCGGCGAGGCCGGCATGGGCTATATTCTGGAGAAAGGATTCGACCTGCCGCCCTTGATGCTGACCCCCGACGAGATCGAAGCGGCGGTGCTCGGCGCGCAGTGGGTTGCCGGCCATGCCGATGCCGTCTTGTCCCGCGCCGCAGCCGACCTCATCGCGAAAATCGCCGAAACCGTCCCCGAACGCTTGCGGCCTTTTGTGCTGGAGCCCGCCAGCCGCGCCCGGCCGGGCTGGAAGAGGGAACCCGACCGCATCGACATGGCGCGGACACGCGCCCAGATTCACGAAGGCAAGAAGATCGCACTGAACTATCGCGACGAACACGGCCGTGACAGCGAGCGCACGATCTGGCCGATCGCGATCGGCTATCACGAAGCGGTGCGAATCCTGGCGGCATGGTGCGAGCTGCGGCGCGATTTTCGCAGCTTCCGAACCGACCGCGTCGTCGACGCCGTCTATCTCGACGAGAAATACCCGGAGCGGCGCGACCTGCTCCGGGCGAAATGGCGGCGAAGCCTGGTTTGGGAGCATCCGAGCGATATCTGATGCACATAGCCCGGCCCAAACTGGCCGACCATGTCTTTCCGCGCTAGACCCGTAAATATGGAAGCCAACGATCCAGCCACCACGATCGAAAGCCCCTGCCAGGCGTGCGGGGCCTGCTGTTCGTATTCGCCGAACTGGCCGCGCTTCACCACCGAGGACGACGCCGCGCTCGATCTCATTCCGGGAAAATTCGTCAACGAAAGACAATCGGGGATGCGCTGCGACGGCGACCGCTGCTCGGCGCTGTCAGGCCGGATCGGAGTCAAGACCTCGTGCGCCATTTACGCCGTTCGCCCCGAGGTGTGCCGAACCTGCATGCCCGGCGATGTCGAATGCGGCATGGCGCGGCGACGGCACGGGCTATCGCCTCTGACGTGAGTCCGCCAAGCGTCGCCGCTTGCGAACGCTGACAAGGACGACGGCTTTGGATGGTTACGCCGTTACCGCTTCAGCCAAATCTTCATCAAGCTCGTCGTCGACAGGCGCGAACGTGGAGAGCGGCTTGGTGGACAGCGTGATCGGCTTGCGGTTGCCGTAGGACGATGACGGCACGGCACGCGCGGCCGGTTCGCGCGAGAGCCCGTAAAGGTTTGAGCCGACGCGTCCGCCGAACTGGACCAATTCCTGCTCGCTGCAGCTTGCGGCGATCGAGAGCGCCAGCGAATAGAGGTGGCTTCTGCGATAGCAGAACAGCGCCAGCATCGCCCGGACGTCGGAGGAAACGTTCGCCACCAGCAGGGGTAAGCCGTTTTCGTTGGCGCGGTACATCTCACCGAGCAATTCATCTCGAATCGGGCAGAAATCGTTCTCGAAGGCGTCGCGGCTTGAAAACATTTGCATATCCCCCGATGCGCAGGATGCAATGCGACTCTCTAACGAAAGGTTAACCACGGTAGCCGGTAGTGATACGGTAATGATACGGACGGCTTGAACGTGAGAGCTTGATCAGACAGGCGCGGACCGCGCGATTTGATTCGGCTTGGAATTCGCTTGCCTTCATCCAGGCGCCGAATACTTCCGCGGACGTTTTGCCGAGCGGTTGGTCTGTCATAGACTTGCCTCAGCGATATGGGGAACATGCCCCGCGACTGCGCCGGACGCAAATCAATGTCTTTGCCCTTCAGCATCTCCGACCTGAGGCAGCGCCCGGAATTTCTAGAAACCGTCGCCGACCGCATATGGCAAGCGTGGTGGAAGGATTCCGGCCGCCCCCTCGACTTCATCGCCGACCGCCTCGGTGATGAGAATCTCAACGTGGATCCGATTCCATTTGCGCTGATCGCCCACGACGGCATGGATTTTCTCGGTACCGCCTCCGTCATCGCGTCGGACCTCGCCGAGCGGCCGCAATTGACGCCATGGGTCGCAGCCGTGTGGGTCGAACCGAGCGCGCGCCAGCGCGGCGTTGGCGGCGCGCTGGTCAACCGAGCCGCACAGGGCTGCTTCGACCTCGGCTTTGGCCGCGCCTATCTTTGCGCGCGGCCGCAACGCGCGGTCTATTACGAAAGGCTGGGCTGGAGCCCGATAGAACGGGATGTCGGACCACGCCATTTGAGCGTGTTGGTCAACGACGCCATTCGCGAATGAGGCCGATCAGCCGTTCGCCGCCATGAAAATCGACAGACCGAAACCAGTCAGGTGATGCAGCGCCTGGTCCACCCCGATCAGCGTCCAGAACCAGGGATGCTGATGCTCCTGGGTCACGCCAAATCTCGATGCAATAAACCCCTTGGCACGATCGACCGTGATGTGAATGGCAAAATCGATCAAAGCGACAAACCAGAACCGCGGCGCGACGATCAGGATCAGCGCCATTGCAACCGCAAGATGCACGAGGCAATGAGCCAAGAGCGGCAGCGCCCATCCGGTCCTCTGGTCCTTGCCGATCGCCATCCAGGAAGTCTGCAGGACAAAATCGGCGATGAGGTGCTTGACCGTAAGCAGCAGCATCCATCCGATCAGCGCACCAACCGGAACCGACGCGGGCATGGGGAGAAACGACAAGCTGACGCCCTCGCTAGACTGACTTCGAACGGGAAAGGACAGGAGGCGTTCAGCGCAACTTCTTCTTAAAGTCCGGACAAATCGGCCGGTATTGGCCTTTTATGACATCTCCCGGCCTGGAATGCACCAGCAGGGAACTAAAAAAACGCCAAGAAAAACGCCAGTGTGGCACAACCGAACCAGTTCGCCGCAATCCGGAGCCGGTTGCGTCCGGGACCCGCCGGATAGCCCGCCGGTGGCGCCATTTTTCGGATCCGCGATGGCGCTGTTTTCCGCATTGCGTTGACGGCCTGCCCCCGCGCGGGCACTTTGTCGGCTCATGCCGAGCATGACCGGATCAGGCATTTTCCAGCGACAGGCGCCCGCCTCCCAATGTCCAAGCCGCTTGTTTTCCCAGCCCTCGCGCAATTTGTGGCCGCAACCGCCGGCCGCAACATGACCACGCCGGCCTATGTCGCCGTCGCCTCCGGCGTCGCGATGACCGTTCTGCTCACGGTCGATCCCGCCTACGAGGCGGCACATCACTATGTCGATGCCGTGCTGTGGGCGTGCCTGGCTTTCTTTGTGTTCGAATGGGTGGTCAGGCTTCGACATGCCTTTGCGGCGGGTCGCGGATGGGCTTACGCACTATCCTTCCGAGGGCTGGTGGACGCCGTCGCAGCGCTCGCCGTGCCGCTCGCCATGACGGCTGGCGTGAACCCCAAATCCGCATGGCTGTTTGGCGTGCTTTGGCTGCTCAAGGTGGTGCCGGGGGTTCCGGGCTTGCGGCAATTGCGCCGGGTGCTGGTACTTGAATCCGGGCCGCTCTTGAGCGTGCTGGTGATCTTCCTGATGGTGCTGTTCCTGGCCTCGGTAGCGGAGCATCTTCTGGAGCGCGACGTTCAGCCGGCCGAATTCGGCAGCGTGCCCGCGGCATTGTGGTGGGCGGTCGCGACCCTGACCACGACCGGATATGGCGACGTGGTGCCGATTACCCCGCTCGGCCGGATCATCGCGGCGGTCGTCATGATCTGCGGCCTTGGCGTGTTCGGGCTCTGGACCGGCATCCTCGCCACCGGCTTTGCGGCGGAGACCCGCCGCGACAATTTCCTGAAGACTTGGGAGTCGGTGAGCAAGGTGCCGTTCTTTGCCGCGCTGGGACCTGCAGCGATCGCCGACGTCACGGGCATGCTGCGCACCATAGACCTGCCGGCGCGCACCATGATCATCCGCAAGGGGCAGGTCGGCGACTGCATGTATTTCATCGCCGCCGGCGAGGTCGAGGTCGATTTGCCGGGCAAGAAGGTGACGCTCGGAGACGGCGCGTTCTTCGGCGAAATGGCGCTGCTCGGCAACAATCTGCGCTCGGCCAACATCACCACGACGCGGGTGTCGAAGCTGCTGGTGCTCGATCTCGTCGATTTCCGCTTGCTGATGGCGCGGCATCCCGATCTCGCCGAGACGATCGATACCGAAGCCAGGCGGCGCGCACTGGAAAACAAATAATGCGTGGTCCGGATCGGTGGAAACCGGTTTTCCGAACACACTATGCCTAAGAACGTTGGAGAAAATCATGTCGGAAACCGAAGCCACGGCGAGCCCGCCGGTGCTCGAACTCAACGGCGCTCGCGCCACCATCCGTCTCAATCGGCCGAAACATCTAAACCGGCTGCAGGCCGATGATCTCGATGCTCTGCTCAGACTGTTCGATCGGATCGAGACCGATTCCGCGATCCGGGTTCTGGTGCTCACCGGTACCGGCCGGGCTTTCAGCGCCGGCTACGATCTCAATTCAGTCGCCGAGCGCGCGGTCAGCGCCATCGAGGAGCGAAACGCCGGATCGGCGTTCGAAATCGTCGTCGACCGGCTTGAGGATATCGGCGTTCCCACCATCTGCCGCCTCAACGGCGGCGTCTATGGCGGCTCGACCGACCTGGCACTGGCCTGCGACTTCCGCATCGGCATCGACACCTGTGAGATGTTCATGCCGGCGGCGCGCCTCGGCTTGCACTATTACAAGAGCGGCATCGCGCGCTACGTGGCGCGCCTCGGTGTCGACAATGCCAAGAAACTGTTCCTGACCGCCGAAAAGATCGGCGCAGGGGAGATGCTGCGGATCGGCTATCTCACCGCGGTGGTGCCGGCCGAGGCACTCGACGAAGAGGTCGACAGGCTTGCCGCCATTCTTGCCGGCAACGCGCCGGTCGCAATGCGCGGCATGAAACGGACCATCAACGAATTCGCCCGCGGCAAGCTCGACGAGGAAGCCGCCGACCGCCGCCATCGCGAAAGCATGCGCGGCGAGGAGATCAAGGAAGGCATCAAGGCGTTTTCTGAAAAGCGCCCGCCGCGGTTTTGATGGCAGCGGGGCGGCGCAAGACTTCTCAGACCTCATCCTGAGGAGCGCGTTCTTACGCGCGTCTCGAAGGATGACTGCCAAAGGTGCATGTGGCCATCCTTCGAGACGCGGCCTGCCGGCCGCCCCTCTGGATGAGGGCGGAGTCGAGCGCGCGACGATCCGTCCTACTCGTCAACGAAGGTGACGGTTTCCGCGATGCCGGCGCGCGAGGTGCGGTAGCTGTTGATCCGGTGATCATGATCCGGAAAGCCAAACGATATCCCGCAGACCACCCGGCGGTCGCCGCCGAGATTGAAATGACGCCGGATCAGGCCGGACTGACGCGCCAGCGCCGCTTGCGCAATGGTGCCGAGGCCAAGCGCCTGTGCGGCCAGCATGAAGTTGCCGACATAGGCTCCGCAGTCGATCGCGCCATAAACGCCGAGCGCTTCGTCGGTATGAATGACGGCGACGTGCGGCGCACCGAAGAAATTGTAATTCTCGAGCGCCTGCTTCGCATAGGCCATCTTGTCGCCGCGCGCGATGCCGAGCGTGTTGTAAAGCTGGAAGCCGCTTTCCCGGCGGCGCTCCAGATAGACGCCGCGATATTCCCGCGGAAACGGAAAGTCGCCATCCTCCGGCGCACCGGAACTGACTTTGCCGTAGATTTCCTTGCGGAAGCGTTCCTTCGCCTGGCCACTTGCAATCACGACCTGCCACGGCTGGCTGTTGCACCAGGACGCGGTGCGCTGCGCCACCTTCAATATCCGCTCGATGGTCGGGCGCGGCACCGGATCGGGCCGGAACGCGCGGCACGAATAGCGTTCGCCCAGCAATTCCTCGAGCACACCGATCCGTTCCTCGATGCGGTGCCGGCCGGCCCGTGGATTGGCAATGCTATCGGTCATGCTCACCGCCCTCTGGTCGGGATCTTGTTGAACGGCACATCCTTGTCGACGCGGATGTCGCCGGGCAACCCCAGCACGCGTTCGGCGATGATGTTGCGCAGGATTTCGTCGGTGCCGCCGGCAATACGCGTTGAAGGCGACGACATCAGCATGGCCTGGAACCGACCGGCGGCTTCGGCAACTTCAGGATCGGTCAGCACGCCGCTCGCGCCTTGCAGATCCATCGCATACATAGCGATATCCTGCAGCATCGAGCCCGCGACGAGTTTGCCGATCGAATTTTCCGGTCCCGGCCGCTCGCCTTTGGAGAGCGCCGTGATCGAACGCATGCTGGTGTATTTGAGGCCGCTGTTCTTCACCGCCCAGTTGGCGAGCTTCGAGCGCGTGGCGCGATCGTCGATCGCGGGCCCGTCCTCGGTCACCAGGTTGCAGCAGAAATCGAACATCTCGGCGAACCCGGTCGCGAGCCTGGCGCCGATGGTCATCCGCTCGTTCATCAGCGTGGTCAGCGACACGTTCCAGCCGTCGCCGACCGCGCCAAGCCGCTGCTTGTCCGGAATCCGCAGGTTCGTGAAGAACACCTCGTTGAATTCCTGCATCCCGTTGGCCTGCTTGATCGGCCTGACCTCGACGCCCGGGCTTCTCATGTCGATGTAGAACATGGTCAGGCCCTTGTGCTTGGGCACGGTGGGATCGGTGCGGGTGATGAGAATGCCGTAATCGGAGTAATGCGCGCCCGAGGTCCAGATCTTCTGGCCGTTGATGATCCAGTGGTCGCCGTCGGCTTCGGCGCGGGTGCGCAAGCCGGCCACGTCGGATCCGCCTGATGGCTCCGAGAACAGCTGGCACCAGATTTCCTCGCCCGAGGCGATCTTCGGCAGATAACGCTTTTTGCCGGCTTCGCTGCCATAGGCCATCAGCGTCGGCCCGCACATGCCTTCGCCGATCTGGAACGGACTTGTGAGCTTGAAGTAGACGCCCTCCTCCTGCTGCCAGATCACGCGTTCGACGGCTGTCGCGCCGCGCCCGCCATACTCCTTGGGCCAGTTCAGGCAGACCCAGCCGCCGTCGGACTTCCTCTTCTGCCAGGCCTTTGCCACCTCGACGATGTCGTGCTTCTTCAATTTGATCCGGCCAAGCGAAGCCTTCGAAAGCTCCGCCTCGAATTCTTTTGGAGCGTTGGCGTCGATCCACTGGCGCGCCTCGGCGCGGAACGCGGCCTCCTGCGGCGTGTCGTCGAAATTCATGGCGGTCTGCCTCATCGCTGGAATGTTCCCCGGACGCAGCGCAGCGTGAAACGGTGCGCTGCTGAGCCGGGGCCCATTATACTTCACTGCGTTATGGGTCCCGGCTCTGCGGAGCAGCGTCAAGAACGCTGCACCGCGTCCGGGACACGGTAAACTATCTTCCCTTGGCCGGTATCTGGTTGAACGGCACATCCTTGTCGACCCGGATATCGCCGGGTAGTCCCAACACGCGCTCGGCGATGATGTTGCGCATGATCTCGTCAGTGCCGCCTTCGACACGGGTGCCGGGGGCGCGCAACAGCATCGCCTGAAATTTTCCGCCAGCCTCGGCGTCTTCCGGCCCGCTGAGCACGCCCGCCGCACCCTGCAGGTCCATCGCGAAGGCCGCGATATCCTGGATCATCGACCCCGCGACCAGCTTGCCGATCGAATTCTCGGGTCCCGGACGCTCGCCCTTCGACAGCGCCGAGATCGCGCGCATGCTGGTGTATTTGAGGCCGCTGGCGCGCACCGCCCAATTGGCGAGTTTCGAGCGAACGTTGCGGTCATCGATCGCCAGCCCGTCTTCCAGCATCAGATTGCTGCAGAACTCGAACAGCTCCGGGAAACCGGTCGCAACCCCCGCGCCGATCGACATCCGCTCATTCATCAAAGTGGTCAGCGACACGTTCCAGCCGTCGTTGACGGCACCCAGCCGCTGGGCGTCGGGGATTTTCACATCGGTGAAATAGACCTCGTTGAAATCGGACTGCCCGTTGGCCTGCTTGATCGGCTTGATCTCGACGCCCTCGCTCTTCATGTCCAGAAAGAACATGGTGAGCCCCTTGTGCTTGGGCACCGTCGGATCGGTGCGGGTGAGCAGGATGCCGTAGTCGGAATAGTGCGCGCCCGAAGTCCAGATCTTCTGGCCGTTGATGATCCAGTCGCCGCCCTTCTTCTCCGCGCGCGTGCGCAGGCCGGCGACATCGGATCCGCCGGCGGGTTCGGAGAACAACTGGCACCAGATGTTTTCGCCAGACGCCAGAGGCGGCAGATAGCGGCGTTTCTGATCCTCGCTGGCAAACGCCATCATGGTGGGCCCGCACATGCCGTGGCCGATGATGAACATGTGGCTGAGCTTGCCGAACGGGCCTTCCTCCTGCTGCCAGATCACGCGCTCGATCGGGGTTGCGCCGCGCCCGCCATATTCCTTCGGCCAATGCAGACAGGCCCAACCGGCATCGGCCTTCTTCTTCTGCCAGGCCTTTGCGGCCTGAAGGATATTGGCGCCCTTGAGCTGAGTGCGGCCGAGCGAGGACTTCCGGAGTTCGTCTTCAAATTGCTTCGGCGCATTGGCCGCGATCCAGGCTTTCGCCTCGCTGCGGAACGCGGCCTCCTGCGGGGTGTCATCGAAATTCATTGGCGCTTCTCTCTCGATACGTTCCCCGGATGCTGCGCAGCGCGAAGCGGTGCGCTGCAAATCCGGGGTCCATGATGCTGGCCCTCGATGGGTCCCGGCTCAGCGGAGCAGCGTTGCACGCTGCACCGCGTCCGGGACACGATGTAAACTACGCCGCATTCCGCTTCCGCATCCGGTCGATCAGCGCGTCTTCCCAATGGGAAAGCGAGCCGAGCGCCAGCGCCAGCGCGTTCGAGCGGCGATAATACAGATGGCAGTCGAACTCCCAGGTGAAACCCATGCCACCATGGACCTGGATGTTGTTCTTGGCGCAATGCTGGAACGCCTGCGTCGCGCTGATGCGCGCCGCGGCGGCAGCTTCCGGCAATTCCGAAGCGTTGGTCGAGAGCGCCCAGGCGCCGTAGTAGCAATTCGATCGCGCCAGCGTCGCCGAGACGTACATGTCGGCCAGCAGGTGCTTAACGGCCTGGAATGAGCCGATCGGCCGGCCGAAAGCAATTCGGTCGAGCGCATAATCGCGGCCCATTTCCAGCGCGCGGTCGGCGCCGCCGACCTGCTCGAAGGCCATCAGGACCGCGGCACGATCCAGTACCTGCGAGACAATGCTCCAGCCTTCATTGGCGGGACCGAGCGGCTCGGCGCTGCAATTCCTGAAGTCAAGTTCGGCCTGGCCGCGCGACGGATCGACATTGGTCAACGCTTTGGCCTCGACACCGCCAGCCTTCATGTCGACCAGGAACAGCGAGATGTCGCTGTCGCGCCCCGTCGAGCCCGTGCGGGCGGCGACAATGACGAGATCGGCGATCGCGCCGTCGGGCACCGGCTTTTTCACGCCGTTGAGATTGTTGCCGGACGCGGAGAGTTTTATGGCTTCCGGCGACGGATTGCCCTTGCCCTCGAACAGCGCCAGCGTGCCGATCGCGGAGCCCGCCGCAATCAAGGGAAGCCATTTCTGCTTTTGCGCCTCGCTTCCGGCGATCAGCAGGGCTTCGGCCGCCAAATAGACCGTCGAGGAGAACGGCACCGGCGCCAGCGCGCGGCCCATTTCTTCGGCGATCACGCAGAGTTCGAGATGTCCGGCACCGGCGCCGCCATAGGCTTCCGGGATCGCGACGCCGAGAAAGCCCATGCCGGCGAGGCCCTTCCACAATTCGCGGTCGTACGGCGCGTTGCCGTCGAGAACGGTGCGCACCGCCTTGGGCGGGCACTTCTCGGCGAGAAATTTCCTCGCCTCGTCGCGCAACTGCTTTTGCTCATCGGAGAAATCGAAATTCATGGCGGTTTGCTACCTTTGCTTAATCTGCACGGCGCCGATTTACTGCGCCCTCTCCCCTTGTGGGAGAGGGCAACACCGGCGTTAGCCTTGCATTCGATCGGGTGAGGGGTTGCTGCCGGAGAGAACCCCTTCACCCGTATTCGCTTCGCGAAGCCACCCTCTCCCACAAGGGGAGAGGGGAAAAAGAAGCTACCTTGGCGCCATACGGATCGCGCCGTCGAGACGGATCGTCTCGCCATTGAGCATCGCGTTCTCGACGATGTGGACGGCGAGGTTGCCGTATTCGGATGCGTCACCGAGCCGTGCCGGATGCGGCACCTGCGCGCCGAGGCTCTTGCGCGCCTCCTCGCTCAACCCCATCAACAGCGGCGTCAGGAACAGGCCGGGCGCAATGGTGTTGACGCGAATCTTGTGCTGGGCGAGATCGCGCGCCGCAGGCAAAGTCAGGCCGACCACGCCGCCCTTGGAAGCCGAATAGGCGATCTGGCCGATCTGGCCCTCATAGGCGGCGACGCTTGCGGTGTTGATGATGACGCCGCGCTCTTCGCCGACAGGGGATTCGCTCAACAGCCGCTCGGCGAACAGCCGCAGCACGTTGAAGGTGCCGATCAGATTGACGTTGATGATGCGCACGAACTTGGCCAGCGGATAGACGCCGTCCTTGCCGACGATGCGCTGCGAACCGCCGATGCCGGCGCAGTTCACCAGCACGCGCGCTATCCCGTGGGCCGCTTCGGCCTTTGCAAGCGCGGTCTTGACCTGCTCCTCGTCGGTGACGTCGGCGACCACGGCAATGCCCTTCACCTCGGCCGCGACCTTCTCGGCATTCTCCTTGCTCTGATCGAGCACCGCGACCCGGGCGCCCTTGGCGGCCATCGCACGCGCGGTCGCGGCACCGAGGCCGGAGCCGCCGCCAGTGATGAGAACGGCAATGTCTTTCAGTTGCATGGCGAAAACCTTTCCTTGGACCTTCCTTTGGGCGTTTCTTTTAAGTGCGCGAATGGCGAATTGCGAATGGCGAATTGAAGGCGACTGTTATCTATTCGCCATTCGCCACTCTATTCGCCCGTCTTTAACGTCAGCATCCCCCCGCAAATCAGCGCTTCCATGTGCCGGATATATTGGCGGCAGACTTCGTCGGTGACCGGACCGACGCCGGTGGCGCGCGACATCGCGTGCCGGGCGAAAAACAGATGATCGCAGGCGCCGATCAGGCTGGTGTAGAACAGCACCGGATCGATCTTGCGGAACTCGCCGCATTTGATGCCCTCCGCGAGCAGACGGCGGTGGAAGTCGAGCAAGGGTGCGACAAAGAATTTCGACACCTCGTCGGCCGCCTTCGCACTGCTTTCGTGCAGCAGATAGTGGATCAGCCGGTTCATATAGGGGAACTGGTGATACGCCCGGATGATACCGGCAATGTGAAGCTTCAGTTTCGCAGTGGGGGTAATCGGCTGCGCCAAGAGATATTCGAGCTGCGCCATTTCGGTCGCGGCATCACGCGCCAACAGCGCCAGCAGCAGGCCGTCCTTGTTGCCGAAATGATATTTCACCAACGCCGAGTTGACGCCGGATTTCTGCGCGATGTCGCTTAAAGACACCTCGATCGACGACCGCCCGATCATCAGTTCGCTGGCTGCGACCAGCAGCTTCTCCGCCGTGCTGCTTCGCGCGGGCGGAAGTCTGATCGGCATTTCGGTATTCAACTGTGAGCCCATGACCTTCCTGCCGGGAAACAGGCGCGCAGCTAACCCCATGGGGCGGCCTCACTCAAGAGTTAATTGATTGATTGACTAAATCCGGCAGCGCCACTTAAATCGGGCTCCGTCAATCAAGCCCCACCGATAACAAATCAGGGAGAATGCACATGGCCGAGGCTTACATCGTCGCCGCCGCGCGAACCGCTGGGGGCCGCAAGGGAGGTCGACTCGCCGGCTGGCATCCGGCGGATCTCGCGGCCTCGGTGCTGGATGCGTTGCTGGAACGTTCCGGCGCCGCGCCCGACCAGGTCGAGGACGTGATCATGGGCTGCGTCATGCAGGTCGGTGAACAGTCCAACAACATCGCGCGCAACGCTATCATGGCGTCAAAACTTCCAGAGAGCGTGCCGGGAACGTCGATCGACCGCCAATGCGGCTCCTCGCAGCAGGCGCTGCATTTCGCGGCGCAGGCGGTGATGTCCGGTACCATGGACGTGGTGATCGCCGCCGGCGTCGAGGCGATGACGCGGGTGCCGATGGGTCTTGCCTCCTCGCTGCCGGCGAAGAACGGCTTCGGTCACTACAAGAGCCCGAATATCGAGAAGCGTTATCCCCATATCCAGTTCAGCCAGTTTACCGGCGCGGAGATGATGGCAGAGAAATACGGCCTCTCCAAAGACGAGCTCGACGAGTTCGCCTATGGCAGCCACCAGCGCGCGATCGCCGCGACGCAGGGCGGCAAGTTCAAGCACGAGATCATTCCGCTGCAGATTACCCGCGCGGACGGCTCGACCGATATCCATTCCGTCGACGAGGGCATTCGTTTCGACGTCAGTCTCGACGGCATCAAGGGCGTAAAACTGATCGCTGAGAATGGCAAACTCACCGCCGCCAGCGCCAGCCAGATCTGCGATGGCGCCTCCGGCGTGATGGTCGTCAATGAGAGGGGCCTGAAGTCGCTCGGCGTCAAACCGATGGCGCGGATCCATCACATGACCATGATGGGCGGCGATCCCGTGATCATGCTGGAGGCACCATTGCCCG